>Ga0210406_10000174_pt1 | contig 99789 bp, 74 predicted proteins | sample IncBWC30MmetaG_FD_155454 | JGI IMG/M metagenome (GOLD analysis project Ga0210406, IMG submission 155454) | Forest soil microbial communities from Barre Woods Harvard Forest LTER site, Petersham, Massachusetts, United States - Inc-BW-C-30-M | ecosystem: Environmental > Terrestrial > Soil >... | reverse complement strand
CGGGAAACATTCGCGAACTGCAAAACGTCATCGAGCGCTCGATGATACTTTGCGAAACAGAGATTTTCACGATCGACGAAAACTGGTTACCGCAGCCGCCGTCAATGACGCCGGAATCGAAACAGCAAGTTGAGCTGCCTCAAAGACTCCTCGGGAAAGAGAAGGACATGATCGAGGCGGTACTGAAAGATACCCGTGGCCGGGTGTCGGGACCCACAGGGGCTGCGGTCAAGTTGGGGATACCACGGTCTACCCTCGAATCGAAGATTCGGTCGCTGAAAATCGACAAGAATCGCTTTAGGGTCAATCCGGGGACTTGAGGGTTCCGGTTTCCCACAGTCTCGGACTGCTTCCCAAAAAGCATTAACCTCGGCAATTTTGCAATTTTGCGGGCTTGAATTGCATGGTATTTCGCAATTCATTCTGTCCATGCGGCGTACGGCTCGGTTCAACCAGTGCAATTCATTTTCCGAGTTCGGCGTACTCGGCTTTGGCTTGTTGATAGATGGGAAGATCAGGATCGGCGTCTTTCCACAAATCCAAGAAAATCTTGTAGGACTTCCGTGTAGCGGCTTCATCGCCCATCATCTTCTGCGCGCGGCCGAGTTGGAGCCGGGCCAGCGGTCCGATGACATGTCTCACGCTAAAACCGGGATTGTCGATTAGCTTTTGGAACTGAGCCACGGCCGACGGGCCATCGCCGAGCTGCAGATACGCCAGTCCGCGGATGTAGGCGGGGTAAACAGACTCGAACGATCCGGTAAACGCCAAATCGTACTTGACGGTGCCGCGGAGCAGATCGAGGGCAGCCGCCGGATCGTGTTGCCGCAGCTTAATCGCGGCCCGGATGGTGGGAATGAAGTAATGCTGCACCAGCGTGTCCTCGGGCCTTTCCGTGCTGATCTGGTCTGCGAGCCTACCGGCTTCCGCTGTCCGTCCTGATCGCGCGAGCGCGAGCGCCAGGGCGATCTTGTTATTGCGATCTAGCGGGCTTCCGGTTGCCTTGCTTTCATAGCGCAGAGCTTGCAGGTCCTTTCCGACTTCGGCATCCTCCAGGGCCGAGAGGACCACCCACCAGTCAGCATCGCCAGCCTTCGAGGTTCGCCCCAAAGCTTGCAGTCGCAGACGTTCGGCGGAGTGAAAGTGACCTTGCTGAATCTCGATCAAGGAATGTTCATGCAGGAACTCTTCTCGATAGCTGCCTCGCTCTTCCTCTTTGAGGATCTTTTCGACGTCGTCCCGGTCGCCTGTAGCGAATGCCACAATGAGTCTCTCCCGGCGGATTAGTGAATTGTCGAGTTTAAGAGCGTCGGCTTTGGCGAGCCACGATTTTGCCTCATTGAATCTGCTTGCGAACCTTATGGACTGTATCGCGCTACCGAAATAATACGAGCTTGGCTGCAACCGTGCAGTCTCAACCGCTTCGTCAGCGGCGCGGTCGGGCTGGCCCAGATACACAAATGCAGCCCTGAGGTTGGCATGAGCGAGCACATCCCGAGGAAATATCTCTAAGAAACGAAGCACGGAAGAATATTCTTTCTCCCAGTCGCCGGTCACCCGGCCGTAATAGGCGATTTCGGTATTCAACCGGTCTTTCTCGGTCAATCGGTCGCGGAGTTGGTACGCACGCGTGTACGAAGCCGCCGACAACTCGGTGTTACCCAGGAAAAGGTAGGCGGCGCCCATGCGCCCATGCATTAGGGCAACGTTTGGATCCAGTTCGACAGCTTGCTGATAGAGTTTGAGCGCTCCCCCAGGGTTGGCTGCCAGGAAGAGCTTGGTCCCCTCAGCGCCCGTCTGGAGTGCTTCCAGGGAGGCGCTGGTCGCTTTTTCCAGAGGCTGACTGAACCGGGCCAGCGATTCAGGTGGCTCCCCGAGCTTCCTGCGAAGGCGCACGGCCGTCGCTCCGAACTCATGCACTACCTGATTACGACTGCTGATGTCGGTCCTCTCCTCAGCCAGGGTCGCTCCTGATCCGCAGTCGACTGCCCTCATCTCCAGGTGATATCGGTTACCGGCGTCGGCGATTGAATCAGAGATCACCATCTTGCTGTTGGTCTTCCCACAAATCTGTCGTGCGATCTCTGGGGTGATCTTGGTGGTCGGCGCAAGTTTCAGTTGTCCCATGGTGCCGTACGCTTTATCCAATCCCAGCACGTTTAAGTATGGCGTCTGCTCCATTTCATAGCGCAATGCAGTATTCAGAGCGTCGTCGAAAACAGGTTCGCCGGTTCGGTTGCCGACGTCGGCCAGCACGATCGTGTCCGTGACCGAGAGCGTCACCCGGTGGCGGTAGCTCGAGTACCACCAGAAGGCCGCAGCGACAACGGCCAAAAGTGCGGCTCCCGCGAACCATTTGCGCCAGCGGGGACGAGGCGCCGGTGATTTCGTGGCTTTCTTCTTGGTCGGAAACTCCGCCGATCGTGCTTCGGTTTTTGAGGTTTCGGTCGCAGCATCCTGCAGCGTGGCATGTTTTGCCCTATCTGCCACTTCGGCAACCGTGACATCCCCCGTAAAGTGGTAGCCCTTTCGAGCGATGGTCACGATCAATCGGGCATTTTCGTTGTCACCGAGCGCCTTGCGTAAATGCGAGATGTATTGCGTCAGGTTCCCTTCTTCTACGAACGTGTCGCCCCACACGGCCTGCAGCAATTCCTCTTTGGTGACCAGACGGTTGGGGTTTTGTGCCAGGAAGAGCAGGACGTCGAAAGCTTTCGGGGTAAGAGAAACGGGTGAATCTGCGCGAGACAGCGTGCGCTTCCGGGAATCCAGGGCGAACGGGCCGAAACAGTACAAATAACGGCCGGCTAGGCTCGACTCTCTTTCCCTAACAAGATCGGCCAATGTGAGAGCCATTCCAAATGCCTTTTCACCGGAAGTTGCCATGTTGAAGCTCTCAAGCGATTTTCGGTGCGGCGAGTTTTCCGGAGAGATCCCGCGGGATTCCCGATCCGGTCGCAAGCGGTTGCTGAGCGAGCCATGAAAGCCATGTCTTGTCGACCGAGAAATTTTCTGTTTCGCACATGATGACAGATCGCTCAACTACGTTCTGCAATTCGCGGATGTTCCCTGGCCAGGAATAGGAGCGCAGCAAGTCGAGGCTTTCTTTCGTTATCCCCTGTATGTTCTTTCCCACTTTCCTCGCGCAATGGTCGACGAAGTATTCGACCAGCGCAGGAATGTCTTCTCTCCTCTCACGAAGAGAAGGCATCTCGATCGGAAATACATTCAGCCGATAAAACAAATCACTGCGAAAGGACCCAGCGCTGATGGCGGCCTGCAAGTTACGGTTGGTGGCAGCAATCACCCGCACGTTGCTACGGATGGAGCGAGTTCCGCCGACACGCTCAAATTCGTGTTCTTGCAACACTCGTAGCAAAGCAATCTGGGTTCCGACGGGAAGTTCTCCCACTTCGTCGAGGAAGATCGTGCCTCCCTCTGCCAATTCGAAACGGCCCAGGCGCCGCTCGATCGCTCCAGTGAAAGAGCCCTTCTCATGGCCAAACAACTCGGAGGCGATCAGGTCGCGCGGGATGGCTGCACAGTTGACACAAATAAAAGCTCGTGAGGATCGGTGAGACTGCCTGTGCATGGCGCGCGCAACAAGTTCCTTGCCGGTCCCGGTTTCGCCCGTGACCAGAACGGTGGCGTCTGTGGGAGCAACCTTAGACACAAGAGAGAGTACTTTTTGTAAGGCGCCAGAACTCCCCACGATCTCGTCGCACATCGATCCCTTATCGATTTCTTTGGGCAGGGTGACGCTCTCGTGCCTGAGTCTCTCTTCAGACTGCTTTCGATCCCCCATGATTACCGCGACGCTAGCCATAACTTGCCTCCCGATCTAGAAACGTTGCACCCTGTTAGGCCCCTTTGATTCATATCGCGCATTGTGGAGCCGGTGCCGTCTCGGGACAACCCCAGATGGAGTCACAGTAGACACCATATCGGAACAGAAGGAATGCCCTTTTACGGGGGGGTCGGAACTACCTCAAAAGTAGTAGGAAACTTAATTCTTTCGATCCCGCAGGTCGATGCGCTTCCATCCAAAAAGGCGGGCATCGACCGACCAGGCCCCCGGTCCGAGCATGGCTAGGGCGGCACCGAGGGTTCCCAACAAGATGTAGCTCCACGGATCATGGGGATGCGTAAAGGCGTCCCAAGTCTCAATGATTACCAGAAGCGCTCCCGCGATGGGTGTCCATAAACCTGCGAGCAGTAGTATTCCTGCGGCCATCGCGAGAACGTGGACGACTGCCAGGCTGATTGGCGGCGCAGTTTGCAGCTCGATAGTTCTGCGAACGACCGCTGCTATGCCAACGACCAGGCGCATGAGTAAAAGGCCGGCTCCGGGCCAGCCGTGAGCGAATGTGGAGAAGAGTCGTCGCAAAACAGATCGAGCATAGAATTTCCCGACGCCAGCCGAAAACCCCAAAAGGCACGCGTGAAACACTCTTTTGAGTGAACTAAGACTCGATGATTCCGCGCTTCAAACCGATCATCGCGGCGTGGGTGCGGTCGTTGGCCCCCAATTTGGAGAGGATGTTTCTGACTTGGCTTTTGACGGTTTCTTCACTGACCGAAAGCTGCGCTGCAATCTCTTTATTGCCATTCCCTTCGGCAATCAGGCGCAGGACGCGCACTTCCGCTGGGGTCAGCGCGTCATCGGTGGCATGTTCGGCAAGTTGAAAGGACACCTCTGGCGAAACCGTCTTTTTGCCGGCATGTACCGCCCGAATCGTTTCCAACAGTTCCTTGTGTAACAGATTTTTTAGCAGATAAGCCCGCGCGCCGGCCTTGAGCGCCCGTAGGACCTGCACGTCCCCGGTATATGTGGTCAGTATGATGACTCGGGCTTCGGGAAATTCCCCGCGAATCGCGATCATCGCATCAACGCCATTCATTTCCGGCATCTGCAAGTCCATCAAGGTGATGTCCGGACGATGCGTACGGAACTGGTGGATCGCCTCCCGCCCAGTCGATGCTTGTGCCACTAAACTCATGTCCGACTGACCCGCCACAAGTCCCGCGATCCCCTCGCGGAGGAGGGCATGGTCGTCGACCGCCAGTATTCGAATCGGACCGGGCTCCGCACTCATGACTTCATCTCCGTGTCTTTCCCGGAGAACATTTCTGCCAACCTCGAACGCCGTCGCGCGGTCTGGTAAGCACGGGAGGCAGGAATGCTTAGCTCAACCTCGGTGCCAGAATCGAGCTCGCTCCAGACAGCCAGCGTACCTCCCATCAGCTTGGCGCGTTCGCGCAGGCCACGCAAACCGTAGTGCCCAGCGTAGCCGTCGCCATCAAGATGCTTCGCGTCAATCCCCTTTCCGTCATCTCGGACCCGCAACCGAAGCTGCCGCTCGTCATACCGGATATCCACTTCGATCCGCCGCGCTTGTGCGTGCTTGAAGGCGTTGCGCATTGCTTCCCCTGCGATCCGGTAGACTTCATCTCGGAGGATTGGATGGAGATTCTGCGGCGTTCCTTCAACATCCACGTGAAACTCGGTTGCATTCGGGTTTGTTTCACCGGACGCGAGTTCTTGACCCAAAGTGTTTATTGTCAACGCCAAATCGAGGTCCACGACCGTCGATGCGCGCAAGCCCTGTACGGCATCCCGGCCCTCAGTGATCGCTTGCGCGGCCTGATCGATGGCGCTCTCGAGTGTTTTCCTGGCTTCGGCCGGACGCTCCGGCAGCAAATTAGTCGCTGCCTGAAAGCGCAGCAACAGTCCATGAAAACTTTGCAGCAGAGTGTCGTGCAATTCCCGCGCGACACGCGTGCGCTCATCGACTCGCTCTTCCAGGCGAATGTTGAATTCCTTGGCGAGCTGGCGCGAGCGATAGAGGTACACGCACCACGCCAAAAGAAGAACTAAGGCGGCGGAGATGGTCCGAAACCACCACGTTTGCCAGACGGTCGGTTCAACTTCGAACCCGACCGCGGCCTCGGATTCACTCCACCGCCCTTCGCTGTTACAGGCAAGCACGCGAAAACGGTATGAATGAGCGGCAAGATTAGTGTACACGGCTTCCCGGGTTGCAACCGGCGCACTCCAGGAGCGGTCGAAGCCTTCGAGAAAATATTTAAAGCGAACTCGCTCGGGGGTTGCAAGGCTTAGACCTGTGTAGGTGAAAGTGATTCTCCGCGGCGCGGCAGAAATGCGAACCATACCCTGGACGTCTACCGGACTGCCATCGACGGAAAGTGCCTCAATGTGGGGGATGGCGAGCGCGGAACTGGCGGCGACCCGAGATGGGTCTACAACCGACATGCCGCTGCTCAGTGAAAACCAGATCCTGCCCGCTGCATCCGAGACCACCGATCGGCTCCGCTTCACTCCTTCAGTACTCTCAAGACCATCGGCCTGCTCATACTCGCGAACATCGACTGCTTTCACAGCGCCGCTTAGCAGTTTGTCGCGCGGAACGCGCAAAACATGATCTGAGGTCGCAATCCACAGCCAGCCGTTTTTGTCTTCTTCCATGCCGAATATTGGAGCTTGCAGGGACTTAGGTACTTCGCGGGGCGCATGTACCTGCCCGTCACTGAGGTAAGCGAGGCCTTCGGCCGTTCCTATCCACAGGATTCTGCTGGAGTCCGGCAGGAGGCAGTTGACATCCTCGGAGGGCAACCCGTCGCTGGCGGTGTAGGTGCGCCATCCTTTCTGCGACATGGCACTGACGCCCTTCGGGGTCCCGAACCACATCGTTCCGTCAGGGCCCTCGGCAATCGACGATATTGTGTTCGCCGCTAACCCGTCTGTAGTCGTGTAGCTTGTGAAATGACCGTTCTTTAGCTCGCTTACACCACCACTGAGGGTCCCTGACCACACGGTACCATCACGACTGCGATAGACCGCATACACCCTGTTTTGTGCGAGGCCGCCTGCCCGTGTGTAGGTCTTGGCCGTAACCGAATTGCCGGAGTAGCGCAGATGGCTGAGTCCACCCTGTTGTCGTCCCACCCAAACATCATCCTTGCCAGCGCCGGCAATGGAGTAGACGACATCGTTGGCGATCCCATCGGCGCTGACAACCCCACTTTTTCCTTCCTTGAACCATCGCAAACCACCCTGAATGGGCGCACTCCAAGTGCGGCCGCCGGAGTCGACGTGCAATGGCCCCATACTCTGCGATTTCAAATCGGGAAGAGAGTAGGTAACGAAGGCGCTGTCTCGCAGCCGCTCGAGGCCCCGCGTGCCACCGATCCAGATGTTTCCCTCCCGATCTTCGAAAAGTGCGGCGACCGGTCCAGTGGTACTCAGTAAAGAAACCCCGCTCGCGTTGTAGCGAAACAGTCCGCGACTGGTGCCAACCCAGATGTTCGAATCCCGGTCGCGAAGAATGGAAAGTACGTCGAGATTGAGAAGAGATGGCGGTACACCTGCCAAAGTAAGCTTTGTTCCACTCCAGCGCAGTACACCCTTCGCCGTTCCGACCCACAATTCTGAGTTCTGAAGAGGAAGGAGACAGTTAATTTTTGTATCGACCCGCCAATTCGATGCGCTCGAAACGCGGCCTCCCTGGAGATACAAGAGCCCGCGACGCTCTGTCCCAAGCCAGATCTTCCCGTCGTCAGTCTGCGCCATAGCCATCACCACCGAGGTGGGCGCCGCCAGACGATCAAGCCAACTGAAGGGAGTTGCCCGCTGATCAGGAGCCTCGCCGTTCGCGGCTCTAGCAGCGTCGGTGAGAAGAGTTGCGGACGACAGGCTTCGAAATCGGTCGTCCGTGTATGTGAGAGTTCCCTCAGCTAGAGATGAGAGCAAAACCGCACCCGACGTCCCCCGCGTTATTGCGGTTGTGCCGTTCTCAGTCTCGCCGCGGATAAGCTCGAAGTTTCCTTTCCGGTAACGAAAGACTAGTGTGTTTTGTAGCAAGATCCAGAGGTTATCGCTGGCGTCGACGACCAGTGTTCGTACCGGGCCAATCCAGATGGGATCAGGATGGGCCAGCTCGAAGTGGTGAAAATTCAAGCCGTCGAAACGAACCAGGCCTTTATCCGTCCCAACCCAGAGATAGCCATCGGAAGTCTGTGCGATGGCCGTTATAGATCCGCCCGGCCAACCTCTCTCAGTTCCCCACGAGTCGTGGAGATATTGCGACACGGCCCGAGTGGGATCGAGCGCACACGCCGAAACAGCGAAGCTGACGCCCGCGAGTCCGGCAATGGCACACTTGAGTAGCCGGCGCTTTCGAAAACCGTCCTCACGGTAGGTATTCAAACTTCTCAACCACAACCTCGCTTGGCTTCTGCATAGGATTTTTGTCGCTTGCAACGACGAAAAAGATCAGACGGAGTTTCGCCTGACCCGGTCCCGGTATGCTAGACGTGAACTCATGTTCAGAAACGAGTTGCGCTCCGGCACCGGAAGACCTTCCGCGAAAGGTCATGAAAGTTGCATGTCCAGGTTCCCAGCGCAGGACATAGGTCAAGATGCCTGACGGCACCGCAAGGGGGAACAGGTTCCCAGGACTGTAGAACGGTTGAATTGCATATTGTGCGTTGTTCTTATTGGCGGCGTCACTCTGTCCGTGGACCTCTACGTCCATCTCGCGAAAGTGCTGCTCGCTGGCCGATTCGTCGAAGGTAAACATACTGAAGGCCGCGGCGGGTTCTAAGTGAGAAGTGTCACGCACAGTTACCGAGTATGTGCCGTACCCGAGACTGCGAATTGAGAATATTTCTGCACACGACCAGCTGTCCGATTTCTTCTTGATCTGCATGTGCAGCGCCCCGCTCGCATCGGTCCATGTATTTTCCGGATCGTAGAGGTTGGTCGTGCCTCCTTTGTCACTCGCAATCATGCGAACACCCCAATCATAGCCGCTGAATTTAAGCGAACCGGTCGGGGCAAGTTGCGGCGTTCCAACGCCCTTCACAATTGTCGCGAGAGCAACCGCACCGCCTTGGGTCGGAGCCACATCGGTCGTGGGCAACGGATGATAATCCGGATCCACTAATAACGCAGCATACTCGAATCCGAGATGAGTTTCCGTGCTCCACGTCGAGTCTGCTCGGATGGGAATGAAGGGATGCTCAGGCCAGGGCTGCACCCACCATTGCCCGCTGTGCGCATAAATAACAATCTGCTGCTTTGCTCGAGCGTTCCTGACCCGTCCAGAGATGGTGTCGACTCTCTCTCGTCCACCTTGCGCCGCCGGTGGAATATGGGTGAACTCAATGGATGGGCCGGCGCTGCTTTTCTGCGAATGGCATCCCTGACCTGCAATATTGAGACCCAAAATACCAAAAATAAGGATGAGCTTCCGTGCGAGCTTTTTCGGCGCGACGCTTACCGCGCGCGCTGCAGTGGCTGCGAGCATGTCAGACCCCAGGATTCTAACGCTGAGGGTATAGCAAGTCTGTTCTGCGAACAAACCCCAATCGAGGTTCTCCGGCCGACCTAAATAATAACCCGTAGCCTCCCGCAGCCTGATGAGCTACAGAAAGCGCAGGTCAGTGGCGCGGGTGCAGGCAAGCGAAGCGAGCTTATTGCCTTAGATGCTTCGAAGGCTTCTCGGGCATTACGGATTGTGCGCAGACCGGTTCCACTTCTGCTCTGACGCTCTTTGATAGTCCTAGAGGAAGCCATAGGCGCGTTCACGTGAACGATTCCGAGTTTTTCACGCTTTTTCAGAGCTGCCTGAAGGACTTCCCAGGGCTTCTCGCCGAAAATAGGCCCGAACAAGGTCCAGATTCACCTCAAAAGAGGCCGTGTTCAGCCGGGGGACTCGGATTCATGGCGACACAAACGGCAGTTTTTCCACAGGATCATCAGCGTGGCGGTGGCCTCGATGTGGTTCACCGGTCCTTTAACCCACACTCGGAAGGACCGCAACACCACAACGGGCTCGGGACAAACGATGCACCGGGTGAATCTGTCCACAATTGTGCCCATGACTCGGAGAGGATCAAGGGCATTCGCGTCGCCATGAAGATAGTTTTGGATTTCATCCGGAGGGCCAAGCTCGGGGATTTGGCAGTCTCGTTCTGGGAAGACGCCGAGCATCTGGATAAAAAGGCGGTTCTGGAATCCGCGGTTGAGGAATTGGAGCTCTTAAAGGAACGGCTCGACAAGGAGAACCTGGCTCTACGAGATGAAGTGGATCGGGTCTCCATGTTTCAAGAGATTGTGGGATCGTCGCCGGCGTTGCAGGCTGTGCTTTCGCGGGCGATCAAAGTAGCCGCCACAGATTCGACCGTTCTGATCACGGGCGAAACGGGAACGGGCAAAGAGCTCGTTGCACGCGCCATCCACCGACGATCAGATCGGGTCTCACGCCCGTTCGTCGGCGTAAACTGTGCGGCAATGCCGCGCGATCTGATCGCCTCTGAGTTATTCGGCCATGAGAAGGGCGCCTTCACCGGCGCGACTGGGCAGCGCCTGGGTCGGTTTGAACTGGCAAATGGAGGCACGATTTTCCTCGACGAAGTCGGGGAGCTTCCCGTTGAGACTCAGATTGCACTCCTACGTGTCTTACAGGAGCACGAGTTTGAGCGTGTCGGCGGCAGCGGTCGAATCCGCGCCGACGTGCGAGTGATCGCAGCCACAAACCGCGACTTGCAAGCGGCAGTCAGCATGGGGTCCTTCCGCAGTGATTTGTTTTATCGGCTGCATGTCTTTCCGGTTGAGATACCCTCTCTTCGCGAACGCAGGGAGGACATCCCTCTGCTGGTGGAATACTTTATCGATCGTTATGCACGAAAAGCGGGCAAGCACTTCAAGAAGGTCGAGAAGAGAACCCTTCAAGTACTTCAGTCGTATCCTTGGCCTGGAAACATCCGCGAGTTACAAAACGTTATCGAACGTTCCGTGATCCTTTGCGAGTCAGACATTTTTTCGATCGACGAAAGCTGGTTGCCGCTTCCGCTTCCGGCAACCGAATCGAAACGCCACAGTGAGCTGCCTCGAAGACTAGCGTCGCAAGAGAAGAATATAATCGAGGAGGCTCTGAAAGCGAGTCGTGGGCGGGTCTTTGGACCCGCTGGGGCCGCGGCCAAATTAGGCATACCGCGGTCGACGCTGGAATCGAAGATTAAGTCGCTGAAAATCGATAAGAACCGCTTCAGGACTTTGTTGGAAATCTGAGGGCTCGCGCTCGCGGCTCGTATTCCGGTCAGCAGTTGAATTTGTTCAAGAACACAGAATATCGTGGGGAGCCAGATGACGCCACGCAAGCGGTCGTGTTTTTTCTTATTGCCGCCCTTCGCCGCCCCGCGAAATCGCTAAGCCATTCTCAACAAATGTGAGCGGTCCGAGACAGAGGTGATTATTCCGTGATTTGCACCGGAATCGGAGCAACCGATTCACTACCAACGTTGTTTTTGCGGTGTCAGAACGCCCACATAAGAGCTAGGTCGATTCACAATTAGTCGCCGTGGCGGAAACCCTCCCGCTGCTTCACGCCAAACTCTCGAGGAACTCCACGTGAGCCAATCGATTGGTATTCTGTCGCACTAGTTTCCGGAACGTCTGCAGTCTCAGAGCCATTACCTGGAAACAAAACCGCCCTAAATGTTTTTGCCAAAATGATGCAATCTAACCAAACGGTCCAATTGCGGACATACCATGCTTCGAGTTGGACTCGGTCTTCAAGAGTCATTTGATTTCTCCCGCTAACCTGCCATAGTCCCGTCATTCCCGGCCGAGCGGCAAGTATGGTTGGGAGGTCCACACCGATACGTCCTCGCTCCTGCGGTAGGTACGGACGCGGGCCAACCAAGCTCATTTCACCCTTCAAGACATTGAGCAGTTGGGGAAATTCGTCCAAGCTCAAACGGCGCAAGAACCGTCCCAACGATGTCACCCTGGGATCGTATGTCCTAAGCTTGGCGTATTTATGCCATTCATTCGCGGCATGGGGAAAACGTTCAAGATATTGCACAAGCCTGGCTTCACCGTTTGCGTGCATTGTGCGAAACTTCAGACATCGAAAGTTCTCTCCCCGATAGCCCAGTCTCTCCTGAACAAAGAGCGCCGGCCCTGCAGAGTCCATCTTGATCAAAACGCCGAGCAGCAAACCCACTGGAATGCCGAATAGCGCGACTGCCGTGCCCACAACTAGGTCAAACCCGCGCTTCAACCAGATATTCCAAGGTTTCGCCAGATTATTCGACAGCTTAAGCATCATTACCCGCTCACGGAGGAACCCATCCACCTGCAGATTCATCATCGGTAGTCCCCACAGTTTCGGGACGACATAGATACTGTCGCAATCAGGTTGTAGTTGATGGACAAGCACCAAGAGCCTCTCCTCCGGCAGATCGGGCATAGCGATTAGTATGTCCCTGGTCTTGGTCTCCTTCATCAGCCCCCAAAGCTCCGTGAGCCCCCCTAAAACAAAGACATCCTTCCCTCCCCACACGCCAGCGCACTTCCCAATTTGCTTTGCGTCATCATCTATCATGCCAACAACGTCGTAGCCCAGAACAGGGTCTGATGTGAGGGCACGTACGGCCATTTTCGCGGTGTCACTTGCACCCAGAACCAAGATTCGTTTTCGCCACAGGCCCACTCGTCCCAGGATCTTCTTGGTCCAAAAACGCACTATGGGCAATACGACCAGAAGAGTCGCCCCCATCAAAACTATCGTGGGACGCGACACCTCGGGGCTGAGTTGCGCCAAGGCAACTGTTGCCAGGACGGCAATCAGACCCAGGCTGATGGCTTTTACCAACTGTCCGATTTCGTTCCATAGGGAACGACGACGAGTATAGAGGCCCTCGACCCCCAGAAACACAACCAGTAGCAACCAAAGCCACCCCAAGTCCAAGTAATGACGGAACGACACGTTCACGAGCGGAACCCCTCTACTCAAGTGCGGTGCCAGAAACGCCCGAAGGAATATTGCCAGCTTAAGACAGACCGCGACCGCTGTAATGTCGGTTAAAACGAGGATAAGGACACAGAGTATTTGTCTATACCCGATGAACGGAGCCCAGTTCTGCCGTTTTAATGGATTCGTCTCAGTCGGCGGAGCATCATGCGCAGGCGCTTTGATGGTAGTGGACATAATCTCCTCAGATATCTTATCCGCAGCTTTGATTAACTTGATTAGGCGGCGCGCCTGGAAATTTAGACTGAGTATAACAAAATACAATAAGATCCGGGTTGATTTATATATAGCTATTTTAATAGTACATTTACGTCAAAGCCGTTTGCGAATCAGTCGAGCAGCCGATTTCCGCTCAAATGCCGCTTGAGTGCTGTCGGCAGGTACTGTTCGTTTAAGCCCAGAAACAATCCGGCCGATTTTGCAACGTCGTCCCGAATCGAGGTCCCCAATAGCCCTGCACTGCGCGTCCCCGGCGATCGCCTCAGCTTCCTCCAAAACAGATTCCACACCTCTCGCAGCATCGATGATCGCGTGTGCTCGCTCCAAATTCCCATGTGCTTAAACCCGTACCCAATGTCGAAGTACCTCTTAAATAATTGCGTCGTTGTATGATAGTGGGAGTGATGTACGCTCGCACGCGGTTCGTACACGATCTTCCAGCCCCCGTCTAGAATGCGCTTGGCGATGCCAACGTCCTCAAAAATCTTGAACCGATCCGGAAACCCCGTCGCTTGCCAAACATCTCGCCGTATCGCCGAGTTGGCGTCGGAAAAGTGGTAGTAACGATACCCCAGTCTTTGGCGGTTGGCCGGCTCTTTCACAATCCTCTCCTCACCGTAAACGGTGTCCAATGTATGCTGCCGCTCGAGCGACGAGCCTAATTTCGGTATCTGCCGCCCATATACGCCCCCCACCGACGTATCTTCAAAATTGCCAATCAGCGCTGCCAGCCACGTATCCGAAGTCGGTATCGCGTCCTGCGACAGAAACACCAAAAATCGTCCCGCCGCCAGTCCGGCCGCAAAATTCCGCGTCCGGGCATGGTGAAACTCCTCGGGGGGAATCCTCTCGAGACGCACTGGGTACTTCCTCGCAATCTCCAGCGTCTCGTCCGTCGAGCCTGAATCCACCACGATCACTTCCACAGGGCCCACGTCCTGCTGGCGATAAACAGCTCCCAGGCATGAGTCGAACTCTTGCCCACCATTCTTCGTCGGAATCAAGATGGATGCTTCAATCATGCTGATTCACCCTTGACGCGACTGGTTGCCGACCGTCGTTGATCGTGTTCCTCTGATTTGCTCGTTTCTCCAGAATGCCATCCATGAAAAGCATCCACTTTCTTCCCGACAACAGATATGTTCGTCGAGAGCGTATTTAAACGGCCAACTTTCGCCTGTAAGGGCCTAAATAAGCAGACCGACTCCATCGCAATGGCATCGACATTAATCGGACCTACCAACAAAGCTGCCTGGGCCACTATCCGCTCTACGTCGGCGGTCAAGGGCGAATAAGGGCCTTCACGTGGCAAGAAAACTCGAGGAGTCAACGTCGGTCAATGCACGGCGCGCGGGACTGATCAAGTCCGATTGCTAGCACTCGTGCATTACTCCCCAAATTGCCCAATGAATATATTTCGATAACAGCTACCGAGATCTAAAATCGATCCGAGAAATGCAAGAGGGAACATCCCCACGTACAATGCCCGGCCTAACACGGAACCCTTGAATGCATACTTCATGTAGAAATGCCGAAAGTTGAGATTGAGATTCGGGACTACTTTAAGCGTCAAATTTCTTCCCGTTCGGGCGGCCGCTTCCTGAAAAGCGGATTCGATGTCCTTTCGTTCCGGTAAGCCCAATTCCACGTGTTCCTTTGCAAATCGATGCGGTTTTCCGTTCTGACGTATGTAATATTCGTGAGTCCAAATATCTTCCTTGAATGCACCATCACCGACCGGTAGAGCGACAGCGATCAGATTCTTCCCAACTCGTACCATCTCTGCGATTGCTTCTGCGCGCCGAGCCGGAGGGATATGTTCTAGCATGTCTATGGAACAAACAACATCCCAGACCCCGTCAGGAAACGGAAGCGCACAAGCCGAAGCCGAAACTCTGTCTATGCTTGGATCGCGAGCGGGGCCAAACGAAGTATCGACGGCCGTTGTACGACATTTTAGATATCGGCCGATGGATACAGCACCAGCCCCTACTTCTAGGACCGACGATCCTTTTTCCACAAGCGGTTTCAATGCGCGATGGACTGCCCTATATCTTAGCTCGACGTCAAGGTTGAGCCTCACCGCGGCGAATTCATATACGCGCTGTTCGAGGCAAATTGATTTCTCGATTTTTTTCATTGTCCGGCAGTCTTCCTGTAAACATCCAATGTATTTGCGGCTGTATGCTCCCAAGTGAAAAACTGAGATCTCAGGCGGGCACGCTCCGATAGAGAGCGACGAAGCGCGTCGTCCCCCCACAATGTTTGCAATGCCGCGGCCAGTGCCCTGGAATCGTGTGGGTTAACCAGAATCGCGGTGTCACCGGCCAACTCGGGAAGTGAGGAGACCGCGGAAGTCACAATGGGCGCCCCACAGGCCATGGCCTCGAGCACCGGTAATCCGAATCCCTCGTAAACCGAAGGATAAACAAAAATCTCGGCTAGACTATAAAGGGCTGGTAGATCGGAATCCGCAATGTAACCGGGTAGGCAGATTTTCTCTCGCAGCCCAGAGTTCCGGATTCTTGCCAGTAACCTCGAGTAATCCCAACCCAAGTTTCCCGCAAGAACAAGATCCAACTCCCCGCACAAATCACTTCCGGCATACGCATCCACAAGATTCTCAAGATTTTTCCTGGGCTCGATCAAACCCACATATAGAATGAATTTTCTTGCGAGACCGTACCGCTCCCTGACCCTGTCAAGTTGGATCTTCTCAAGCACCGGCTGGAACCTAGTTTCTACGCCATGGTGAACGACCTTGATCTTGCTCTCATCGGTTGCGACAAACCGAAGAAGGTCACGCTTGGTACATTCGGATATCGCGATCAACATATCGCTCTGCCGAATCATTGCGGGAATCATCGTCCGGAAATAAACCAACTTGTGGAGCGAATGGCGGCCCGGTACAAGATGAAAGGTCATGTCGTGAATCGATACCACTTGCCGACAGGTCTTCACAAAAGGTGCCACGGAGGTCGGACCGTGATAGACGTCCACCCCGCGCTTCTTCAGCCGTATTGGAAGTACGCTCTGCTCCCATGGCAACCGAAGGATTCTGCTCGCGGGAGCAAACTCTATCTGAAAGTTATTCCCTAGCCCGCTCAAATGGCAGACATTCTCGGCAGTAGCAAAAAGTAGATACTCGTTCTCCTGGTCTATTTTTGAAAGGGCTGACACCAAGTTCTTGACGTAGCTCCCAACCCCATGGAGTTCGCGCTTCATTGCCAGCGTGTTGATCGCAATCCGCATCAATAATTAGCTCCGATTAGAATCTAGCGCTCGATCGCCAGTTGGCTACGCCACCCGGCCAGCGGGCGGTTGAACAGCCCGTAGGCGAGCACTGCCATTTGTCGCATCTACCCGGCCGATGAACTTGGTGTTCAACTGCACCAAGACGAGTGTGAGCACTGTCCAAAGCACAGGGGAAGTGAGATCAGGGCCAGCCACAAACGCCCCAATCATCAACGCGATCAACGCCCAAAATGACATTTGAAGTGCCGGCGCTTCCCCTCTTCCTCGAAACGCCTTGAGAATGTGATAGAGCATCGCAATAAAGAGCAAAGTTCCTAGAACGCCGACCGTGCTTAGAAGCGCCGTGAGCAGGCTTGACGGACGATTACTACCCAGACCCACTCCAAGTCCATAAGTATCCCAGGCAAGCCCCAATGCGTGGCCGTCCGCCGCGATCCTGTGAAGAAAGGAAAGCCCCTCCGACTTGTCCAAAGTAGTCATCGAAACGGCTTCTAGAAGACTCGGGTTAATGAGCAACAGTATGCCCGCTGGAACTACACACGCGAAAATTGCCACCCACCCCCAGGCGTATGATTGGCCCGAAACTTTCTTCCGGGCTAACGGGTTGAAGAAAACCAGCAATAAAGAGACGGTAATGCTGAAAGCCACAAGACCTGTCGTCGACGTCGTCTCAAGCAACACCGCCAGCACGACCATGATCGCTAGGAAGTGTAGTAGGCTGCGCCTCCCACGCAGGAACGCAGCCAGCAGGCCGCTCCCTGCTGCCGCCAAAAAGGCACCTGCAGCTGACGGCTCAGTGAATGTGGAGCTGACTCGCTGCCAGTCACCCAACACCTCCTCTGAGCCTTGACTGTAGACTGGATTGCTATCGAAGATTTCGTATGGGAATGACCATTGTTGCCGCAAAGCGATATACTGACAGAGGCCGACAGCCGCCACGATCAAGGCTGCAATGTAAAAATCCTTCTGCAACTGATCCGCTTGCTTCTCTGTTCTCACCACATTCAGCGCATAAAGAATCACGATAATGTCGAGTGTAAGGAATAGCCCCTGCGAAAGGTTGCTTAAGCTCCAGATCAATGGAGTTTGGTAAAGGAATTGTTCGTCGATGCCCTCCCTGGGGCTATAGACAGGAATGCCCGCGAAAACGCGAGGCAGGATGAAAGAGGATGCAAGCGAAAATACCCAAAATGCAACGAGTAGCGTCACGATTTTGTCGGTACGCGTTGCGAAAATCTTCGTTTGCCCACGTGGGAGGAACAGATAACGGATTGCAATGCAGGCGGCAACAAAATAGAAGGGCGGCACACCGAACGCAAAACTCCCAATCATACCGTTTACAACTGAGCCTGCCTGAAATATCGATGAGATCACCAATAGAGGGAGCAGGTACGCGGGCCGAAACAGTGTGCAAACCAGTCCAGCCGGAAGGATGAATGCACCGATGACCGTCACTGTCATTAGAGCGCACCGTGCTGGCTGATGAGGGCATCCGACATACTAAATCAACCCGTCTGCTATTGCCAAGCTGGGACATCGAGCTACCAGAAGAGGGCTAGAAATCATGGAGCCTCTGTTGGTTCACCAAAACCATCTGCATCCTCCACCCGATTCCAGAAGAGTGAAATACCCTCCCAGAATGCCTTCTCAGCCACCCAGAATGCCTTCAATCTCCGCTCCCAAAATACATATTTAGCAAAGATGCAGATTTGAAAGAGCGGCAGCGAGAACAGAACCTGCCAGCCCGGAAAATTTTTCAGGAGGTAGTAGGCATGATTTCGGGTGCAATACCGCAGGGTGAACTCTGATCGGACTCCGCCAGTTAGGCTGGCCACCTTGTGTAACAGGCGCGCCGATGGCTTGTAAAACAACTTTATTCCCGCCCGGTACGCACGGTGGCAGAAGTCTGTGTCGTCAAAGTAAACGAAATAGTTGGCGTCCATCAGTCCAATCCCGTAAAAGACTTCTCGTCTGACGAGCATGCAACAGGTTGGACTATAATCGACCGCACGCGGCCGGTCGAATTGCCCTGTATCTTTCTGGCCGTCGCCGAAGTGTCCAGAGGCGGCGCGTATACGGCTGAAATACCCGCCGGCAGACCAAATCCTGTCCGGGTGGTCGAAGTTCAGGATCTTCGGAACGATCATGTCGCATTGGTGCTCCTCTAAGCCTGCAACTAATTTGGATACCAAGTCTGAATCAAACACCGTGTCATTATTCACCAACAGCACCGAGGTGCATCCATCCTTCAACGCCGCGCGTATTCCAAGGTTGTTTCCCTCAGCGACGCCCAAGTTGGTCTGACAGGCAATCACCACGACGCGTACGTCTTGGTATTCGGCAACCAACTTGAGTGTGTCGTCGGACGAAGCGTTGTCCACAAGGTACAAAATGAATTTCGCGGGCGTCTGCTTCAGCACCGAGTCCATGAAGCCACGGATAACCGTTCCGCTGTTGAACGTCACGGTCACGACGCCAATAAGACTGCCGCTATCCATGGAGGAGCCCCCGCTCGCGCAGTTCGAAAAGGGACGACTCGTACGTAGTTGGCAGACGATCTTGCGCTGCGGCCCAGTCCAAGAATTGCTTTAACCCCTCTTGAAAACTGAATCGCGGAGCAAAACCGATCGCGCGGCGAATTTTCGTTAGATCGGCAAAATTGTGCCGGACGTCTCCCACGCGGAATGCGCCTGTCACCGAAAGCTGCGACTTGCTTTCAAAAAACTGCACGATTTCCTTCGCTAACTGAAGCACACTCGTTTGCTGGCCCGTTCCAACATTGAAACTTTCCGCCGATTGCGCATCCTCTTTGATACAGCGCCAGGTCGCTTCGACGGCATCTTCGACAAAGATAAAATCGCGGCTCTCCTTGCCATCCTCAAAAATCTGAATTCCGGAATTACTACGGGCCAAGTTCGAAAAAATTGCGAATATCCCGGTGTAAGGATTGTTGAGCGATTGGCCTGGGCCGTAAACATTCTGATAACGGAGCGCATAGGCAGTAAAACCCCGGGCTCGCGCGAACATCAATATCATTTCTTCTTGAACATGTTTGGTGAGGCCATAGAACGATAACGGGTGTGCCGGAGAATCTTCGCTTGTGGCTTCAGGAGTGCAATCAACCCGGCATACGGGACATTTCGCCTCAAATTGACCGGCGCGCAACTGATCCAAGCTCCTTCCGCCAGGATAAACAAATCCGTGCTCCTGACACCGATAGCGGCCCTCGCCGTATATCGCGCGTGAGGACGCCACCACTATCTTGTTAACACTGCAGTTTCGCCGATTCATCAGAACATCGAGAATCGTTGCCGTCCCGCCCATGTTTACGTCCTGATAGCGCCGCACCTCGTACATGGACTGCCCGGTCCCTGTTTCTGCAGCTAAGTGGACGATCACCTCTTGCCCTTTCAGGACATGCTCAACGGTGCCCGGATCTCTAACGTCTCCGTGGTGCCAGTGAACGTGACTTGCGATATCAGCTGGCACTCTTTGTTCTCCGGCATGAACCTGCGAACTGAAGTTGTCCAGAACAGCGACACAACACCCTTCGTGCAGTAGACGTCTCGCCAGGTGTATGCCAATGAATCCCGCTCCGCCAGTCACAAGGACATTCACGCCGGCACGCTCGCTTTCACTGCCGTGATTTCGATAGCGTCTCCTACCTTAAATAAATCAATGCACTTCGCCGTCCAATGGCAAACGACTTTCAAAAGTGGGTTATTGATGGCGGCTCCTTCGGTTGATTTCCTCCCATTTCGACGATTGAGCCAGATTTGCAGGCTGCCCAGGATACCCGAATAGTCAGAATTATAATTGATCTTTTCGACGACTAGATTATGCTTCTTCAGCAATTGACTCAGGGTTCGGACGGAATAGGTAACAGGATGGACAGGAGCACCTAGATACCACCAGTATTGCCCGAAAATTCTGGCGCTGAGACTGTCGACGTTAGGCACTCCGATCATCACTTTTCCATCCGGACGCAGAATTCGGTAAATCTCGTCCAGGGTTTCTCCCGGGCATGAAGTGTGCTCAAAAGAATGATTAGAGCGTACGTAATTGAAATACGCGTCAGGAAAGCCCGCCTGACTGAGTGTACCTGCAAAGATTTCCAGACCGCAAACTCGTCGACCTAGTTCTGCCGCCGAGTTGCTGATTTCCACGCCATAGGTCTCCCAGCCGCGATCCCGCATAGCACTCATAAACCAGCCACTTCCGCATCCCAAGTCAAGCATTTTACCAGGCGCTGGGAACTCAGGGTCAAAACTGCGAATACGGTAACGTAGGAGGCTTCTGAGAATCTCCTTCCAGCGATTGGGGCGGAATTTATCCTGATAGGCATAGTAATCAGTCGGATAAAGAGCTGAAAGCTCCTGGTCGGAAGGCATGGGGTTTAAAAAGATCAAAGAGCAGGCCGTGCATCGGACCATGCGATACTCGCCGGGGATTCCGTAGTGGCGGTCTCTCGCCAAATAGATCTGTTCGTGATTCTTGCCTCCACAAAGCGGACAACTCTCTAACACGGAACTCACGATTCGCGAACCCGAGACGCCGAGAGCGGGGCGACCTTCTCCCAGGTCTCATTGTTGAAATTGTATCGTTTCAGAACAACCGCCGGGATGCCAGCCGCAACAGCGTAGTCGGGAATATCGCGAGTTACTACTGAATTCGCACCGACTACGGCGTGCGCACCAATCCTCACGTTAGGAAGAATGACACTCCCGAAACCAAGAAGAGAACCGTCGCCAATCTCAACAAATGAATCCTTGTCCTGAATTCTTGCGCCAATCTTGGTCGGATCATGCACGTCATCATAGGGATGGGTCACATCTACTATGGAACAATTGCCAGTGATGGATACGTTGCTGCCGATATGGACGCGACTGTGACAGATGATGTGGACGTTCTGCTCAATGTTCGTGTCGTCCCCAATGACCAGATCAGGGATTTTATTCGGGCCTGAGAGGACGACTTCGAGCCTGAGGCCCTGTCTAATCGAAACCCTGTCGCCAATCGAGATAAATTCTGGGTTCAGAATGAGTAGGGGTTTTAGGATGTATGAACCCTTGCCAAAGCGTCTAAAGGCAAACCTGTATACGACAATCCCTTTCGCTCGGTAGTAGGCAGTGCCGAGTCTGTGAAGCTTTGTGAAGAGTGACATGTGCCAAAATCGTTTGGCCTTGTCCCACATTTCGGAACGATTCCTCACGGCTGTGGCACCAATCGTCCTGTCAATAGTTTCTCTCGTTCTGAACCCATCAATCCCCAATTCCAGATCAGATAGGCTGTCACTAGAACTGTGGCAACGGTGCCTAGGGTCGTGGTCAAACGAGTGAACCAGTGGCAGTAGCCGAGAATGACCGAGAAGGCTATGGCCGGCAATGCGCACACCACAGGCCGAACAAGGCCATCGCGCACATAATCAGAGATTCGGAACTCAAACCCACTCGTCCGCCGCATATTGTGGAACAGGTTCCCGCTCACCCCGACCAGAGATCCGACGAATGTCCCTAGGGCAACGCCCACCGCTCCAAACACATAGCCCGCGGCAATACTCACCAGCAGGTTCGAAAATCCTTCCAGCAACGGTGTAAGAATCACCAAACGTTGTTGCGCCGTGCCTACCAGCGTCATCACATACGGGGCCGCCGAAAGTCGAATAACATTCGCAGCAACCAATATCTGCAAAATTCTGGCACCAGGCTCGGCATAGGACGAACCGACCCACAGCGCCAGGATATTCCTGGCCCCGAAAATCAGAGGCAACCCTGTGAGCAACAGAAGAAAGGTCCCGTACCTGGTCGCCGTAATCATGACTCGACCCAATGCCTTCCCATCGCCCCGTGCCTGCATTACGGCAGTTGAGGGCACCATGACGCTGAAGAGTGCGTTCTGGAGTCCCGCCAGAAACGTAACTAGACTTGCCGCAACCGCATAGTAGGCGACCGCGCCGAATTGAAAATATCCCACCAGGGAGACATCTAGGCCGCCGACCAACAGCATTGCAAAGGACCAAACGCTCAAACTTAGACAATAGTCGAACAGTTCTCGGGTCGCGTGGCGCGAGACCAGCTGAATTGAGATTCGATACGTTGGTGTCGCCCTGCGACACATCAAATACTGCAGAACATATGAGGCTAAATTTACGATAGCAACTGCCAAACCCATCGAAATCAGGCTGCCGCCCTGCTTAACAACCAGAACTATAAGAAGTGCGCCGAGTATTCGAGATCCTCCGATAACCGCGGCCGGCACCTCGTAGCGTTGAAGTCCAATAAATACCCCACTGAAAACGGAAACTGGCAGACCGACCGCCAAGGATCCCGCTACCAACAACAGGGCCACGCTCGCGTCGCTTACCAGCGACACAGGCATCTGTCGAAAGATGTGCGGGAACAGAGCCACGAGTCCAATACTTCCCCCGATGGCTAGGATGGCGGCGGTGCTGAGCGCGGCAATCGCAGTGCTCACGATGCGGTCGCGATATTCTGCGTTGCGCATTTCGTTTGCGTGCGCCACGAAACGCCCGACAGCCGTCTGAATCCCGAAATCGAGGTAGCCCACGTAAGCGCTGAGCTGCAACACTAAAGCCCAAGCACCGTAGGAGTCGGCGGACATGAGTCTGGTGAGAAACGGCGGCAAGATGATTGCCACCATCGCCGCAGCTCCCCCTCGAATCACGTTTGCCGCTGCGTTTTTCAGTAAAGTGAGTTTTTCTTTCCCGTTCATAAGAAGACCAGACCGGGCGTCGATTCGCCAACCATGCCGACGACACTAGGAATGGTTATCTCAGGTAGATCTAGCACAACGAAAATGGGTCGCCCGAAGTCGCTGGAGGCGCAATTCCCCGAACAAACGTTGTTTCTCGTAATCCGCCGTCGCCGAGTTCTCAAACCGGCTCCAGCTCAAGCGCATCTACTTCTATTACCACCGACCTCTGAATCAAGACTACTGAAACCACAAACCGAGCTCCGCTCTTCCGGCGCACCAAAATTCCCGTCAATCCCGCCAGTGGCCCGGACTGCAATTTTACCCGGCGCCCCACTGCCAAATACGGATGTGGCTCCGCCCGCAGTCCTCCCGCCAGGCTCACACGCAATGCTTCGATCTCATCGCCAGGAAGCGCTGCTGGCGTTCCATCAAAGCCCACCAGGCTCGCTACGCCTGGCAGCTGCAGCACCTGCAAGCGATCCCGTAGCGCCATCTTCACGAACACATAGCCGGGAAACAGAGGCATGTCGAGTCTCACTCTCCGATCCTTCCACCGCCTTAGGCTCGAATAAAGGGGCACGAAGTGCTCGATCCTCCGCGCGCACATCTGCTCTGACACTCGCTTCTCGCAGTTTGCACTTGTGTACGCTGCGTACCACCGCGCATCGCAATACTCCGGTGGCAACCCGCGCCTTTCAGCGTGGTCATCAATTCCCGCAATACGCGTGGCAAAACCGTTCATTTAAAATCTCTCGCTCGACATGTCTTTCACCCGATGAAGGGCTGCCTACAGCTCCGCTCCGTCACTTACAGGGCCCATGTGACCTAAGCCATTTCTTACCAATCACTTGAGGACGAATGTGCTTACTTCCCGCTATCGCCTTCGTCCCTATGGTTCTCTTCGCGCTCTTTCAAGGACTTCTTCCTCAAAGTCCAACGCGAATTTCCATTCGAATCCGTGCCGGATCCGTTCAGTGAGAACCCTGGCAAATTCGTGCGCATCGTCGTAAGCACCTCCGTGGCAAAAACCTTCCTCGGATTGCTAGCATCCACGGCGTCCCAACGCGTCTTCGCGACGACCCACATCATTGCGACAGCCAAGCCAAGCAGAGTTCCGAGAGTCGTTAGCAGCAGACGCGGAGGGAAGGACCTTTTCGTGGGAACTACTGCTTCGTCTAGCACTTTCACGCTGGGAATTTCTTTTGCTTCCTGGACTTTTGCCGTCTCGTACTGTTGGGTAAGAAGCTCGAATACGGTTGCCTGAATTCTTGTCTGCAGGAACAAATCCGCGTAGGTGACCCCGAGAATCGGCAGTCTGCGGATGGACGGATAGAGCGCGCTGGCTTCTTTCGAATCACCCCCGATATCGCCGCCGCCAAGTTCGGTCAATTTCTGCTGCAACTCATTTACACGAGCTTCCGCGGCACGAACGCGCACGTTGTTCTTGGTGTAGATCTGCTGGAGTCCGCTCAATTCAGCCTGTGCGGCGATCAAGCGTCCCTGTAGGTTGGCCGCGGCCTCCACCATGGCCTTGCCCTGTGCCGGAATATCGATCGCGGTATTCTTGCTGGCGAAATTACTGAAATTCTTTGCTGTAGTGTCGAGTTCCGACTTCACCGTCTTGAGCCGTTCTTCCAGGAAAATCCGCTCGCGGCGCGCGGATGATGTGCTAACCCGCGCCACCAGGCGATCGAGTTCGTCTACATAAGCGTGAGCCATCCCCGCGGCGCGCTTAGGATCTCGATCTGTTACGCCGATGGTTATGATTCCGCTTTTGCGGTCTTCGGCAACATCTGTGTGCTTCGCAAGGTCGTTTCTTGTATCTTCAATCTTTGAATCCCAATAGACTCGCTGTAAATCAAAATCCCGGATGAGACGATCTTGAACGGTTTGGCTGCCGACGATGCCTACAAAGAGGGCTCCCGAACTCTTGACGCCGAGCAAATCACTCGCGATACCAGCGCCACTGAACCCGCCCAAGCCAGCCCCCGTGCCTGCTTTGCCGGACAGGGCTGCCAAAATTCCCAAACTCGATGCAGATTGTGTATCGGGCGGCATCAATCTAGTTACTGAATGGTAACTACTCGGAATGAGTATAGATACCAAAGTGCTGACTAGCAACGCGGAAAGCGTGGCCCGCCACAAAAATCTTCGTTTTTGCCACAAAAGCTGGAGATAAGGCAGCAAACTGGTCGGTTGCTCTTGCGTCTCCACGAACAGTGCGGTCTCTGGCGTTTCGTCTATACCTCTTTCCGGAGCGATACCCGGAACCGGCACTCTTCCCGTTGAGCTCAATTCTGCTTTCCCTCAGTTTCAGTATTCGATGAACCATGATGGAACGATGGCCGAAAGATCTTTTGCGGCTGAATCTGGATGCCAATCGAAGCCGAAATATCCCGTTGCGATCCCGGCTGAATGATGGGGAACAGCCATCGTTCGTATTGAACCGAGGTCGTCAGGCCGAGAAACGGCGAGGGCCAATAATCACCCCGTACGCCGACGTCGGTTAGAGTGCCACCCCCGGGAACGAACTGTTGGCTAACCTTTTGGTGGCGAAAGTTGATTTGCAAACGATTGCGTGCGCCAAACCAGTAGTTGGACCAGGCCTGCGCCCCCTGGCCTTCGCGGCCGATCCAGCTTCCTAATAACTGCCCTTGGTTTGTGTACCCTTCTTTGAACCGGAAGTTAAAGTAGAAGAAGCCATGACTTAACGCGCCGCCGGCAGGAACATCCGTGTACACGCCTTCAACACGAAGGTCGAGTCTCTGAAGCTTCGGCAGACGGGAGAAATACAGCCCGCCGCGAAAGGCGGATCGATCCCAATAGGCGATAGGACTGAACTGATCCTCGGCAAAAGCATCGCCGTAGAATGTCACCCAATCGCGAAGTCTCGGTAGACGATAGGACCAGTCCATACCAGAGCGACGGTCGCCTGGATCTTGCAGACTCCCAGGTAATCCATTGCCAATTGAAAACAAACTGCGCCCGAACGTGGCAAACGTCAAAGGCACGCCTGGGCCACCCTGGATTCCGGTAGCTGAAAATCCAAATTCGAAATTACGCGTGGGCTTGAAACTGAATCTTTCCCCATGAAGAAATGGTTGCGGCTGGTATTCCACAGCAAAACTGCCCGACGTTGCGAGGTCGGGACCAGCGGTAAAATGCTGTCCTGCCAGTTGTCCGAAAAAGAACTCGGCGCGCATCGGCCCCAAGAATCGAGAAACCAGGGGAATGGATAGCGGGGTCACACGATTCACGCGGAACATGTCGATTGGCGCCGCGTTATCGCTATACATAATCGAACCACCTTGCCCAGCGTCCCCCGGTCCCCAATTAAGGCTTTGTCGTCCAAAACTGAATTCCCAATTGGATAACGTTAGCCCTACGTAGGCATCCAGCATTTGAAATTGCTGAACGGAGGGCGTGCCCGTGGCAGGCGGAACAGGGATTCCCTGATCCATTGTGGAGATGGCTTGGCGCGCGGAGGGTGGCAATGCAGGCACCGAAGGGGCGGTCTGCAACTCTCCGCGAAAATATCCCGTCCAGGGGCCTGCGGTTGTGTAGAACGAAAAACCCGTAGAGGTGCTCCACCCCTCGCCAAAAGGTCGACCAAAATCGTTAATCTGAGTTTCTGCAAAATGGTAACCATCGTTGATGGGCATGCCGGAAATATGCCCCACGCGTGTATACACAGACTCAAGACGAGCTTGGGGTTCCGTTGAGTCCGGACCAAGTTCGGGAGCAAATTCAGTTTGAAGCTGCCTGTAGATTTTTCCCCCCGGCGAATCGGTGAGTGCTATGCGTTCGCCCGCCTCGCCGACCAGACGCGCACACTCGAGCCGTGTCCACGGACGCATCGCAGCGAATCCGCTGTCAATGAGGCCCATGCCCGTAAGCCGGTCGAGAGCCGGATAGATCCAGCTGTCGAGCGGAACGTACGGCGAGCCGCGGAACCCAGGAGACGGATCCGTGAACATCTGGTGAGCCTTTGAGCTCCAGCTTTCCCACTCGGCGCCGCCCAATTCCGGATCGTGATGCCTCCTGTACACCGTATAGGCGGACAACTCACCAATCAAAGAACCGACCAGCACGTCTGACGAAAAGTGTTGCTGCGCCCGCACGCGCGAATAGGTAACCAGGCCCGCAACACTGTAGGCCAGAATCTTAGTCAACGGCCCGGGGTATTCGTGTGCGATCACTTCGGCAATGGACCACGCGGCAGCGGCATGCTCTGAAGGAAACGAAGTTCCATTCTGGAAAAAAGGCCCACTGCCGTCGCCTTGAAACGGCCGCTCGCGCCGGAATGAATATTTAGCGGCTTCGGTTACAATCAGACTATTCAGTGCAGCTTCGCCGGCTAGGAATCCTGTCTCCCGCCGATGCGAGTCGTGGTTTTTGAAACTGAAAGCCCACATGGCAGCCGCACCGCCGGCGAGGCCTGCAACTCCAGCGTCCGAAATCGTCTTGTAATGAGAAAGCGTTGTCGGATCCTTTGACATGTGCCTGCTGGACTCGGCGTCCGTAACAAAAAGCCCCGCAGCAAGCCCGCTAATCGGCACCAACCATACCGTATCTGAAAAACGCAAATTCTTGGGACTCGTCCACAAATCTTTCTGATCTCCGGCAAAGTCCTGCACACGTTCCGTCAGCCAGTTATGCTTCTTCAGGGGGACGTGAATCCCCGCCGAATCGGGCGAATTCGACGAGGATCCTTGTTGCGCAGGATTCATCTCACCCTTCTTTTCTGGCGATTCGGGCTCTTGACCGAATGCAGCTCCCATGGGATTCACTATCATCCACAACATGATCGCGCCTAGACTCAGCCTGGTTCGCAATTTCCAAGTCATGGGTGGATGTAAGCCACAGCTAACGCAACCGAAGACGCTAACTGCGCGGCCTGCATCACCGTCGTGAAGTTTGGTCCACCCACCTTTGGTGCCTTTTCTGGTACAACGACTGTATCTCCTGGGCGCAAGGAAGCACTGAGCGGATCTCCCGACCACCAGCCCGAATTGTTGTTCTTGGCCGAGATTACGGAGCCGTCAGCCCGTATCACGAACACGGCCTTTTTATCCGCCATGGGCGTCAGACCGCCTGCCTGGCTCAGGTACCACCTTGCTGAACGGCCTCCCTGTTGACTGATCGCCGTCGGATTGAATACTTGACCTGTCACAAGCACTGTGCCGGGATCCTTCGGGATCATCAGAATATCGCCATCGTGAAGCGTGATGTCCGCCGGTGTGTTCTTCCATTTATCAATGTCGCCTTGAATGTGCACCACGACCCGACCGACCGGATCATGTGTTGCGAGCTCAGTCAGGGTCGCTTCGCTCTGCGAAATTGCTGTTATTTTCGCGTTTTTTTGGTCGGCATCGCCTTCCGGCAACGAGGTTAGAAGCGCTTTCTCCGCCTTCATGCGAGCAATTAGATCCGTCTGCGACTTGAGTTCAATTTCGCGAACGTCACGCCGCATCAACAGCGCACCGTAGGGATAGGCATGCTTCGTGTACCCGCCTGCGCGCTCCAGCACGGAGCTCAGCCTCTCACCCGGCTGGATCCCGTATGTCGCAGGGTGCATGACTTCGCCGCTAACTTTCATGGACGCACCAACGTCTTTCCAGCCCGGCACTTGGCGAATGGCAAGGACATCTCCCCCGCGCAACGGAACATCTTCAGTTGGATTACCATTTAGAGACCTTAATGAAATTCTAAACTGCTGGGCAGGTTCGCCTGTGGCCGCGTATCTCGTGAGATCCGCTGAGTTCGTATCCGCGCTCCGTTTCAATCCGCCCGCTGCTTGGATCAAATCCTCCGCTTGCATATTGCCGGTGTAAGGATAGCGGCCTGGTTTTGCCACATCGCCCGTAATTTCTACCGTGCTCGCGTCCACGCTCAAGGCATTGCGATGAATCAATAAACGATCGCGCGGCTGCAATAAAATATTGTCGGCACTGGTTCCGTTCAGCGCTTCTCGAAGATTCACGCTAAATATTTTCGAAGTTCCGTCAAGATTGATGCGGAATAGTTGCGCCGTATCCACGGAAGCGTCGGGCGTCAATCCGCCCGCGAGAAACACCGCGTCGCGCAGCGATGCCTGGCCAGAAGTTCGGTACGTCCCCGGCACGCGCACTTCTCCGCTCACTGAAACGGTAGGAGCCTGCTCAAAATCAAACCTGCTGAACACTCGAACCGTATCCAAGGGCTCCAGCATTGGCGCCGACGCGGGGTCCTTCAACGCAGCCGCCAGATCAAAGCTCACAACGTTTGGCCGAAAGTCTGGCGGGCTCAACCGGATAATTTCTCCGTAATGCGCAGCCGGCTCAGGCAACAAATCCTTATACGAAGTCACTATATCCGTCAGCTTGATTCCTTCGTGATAAGAATATTTCCCGGGACGCAAGACGTGTCCTTGCAAATAGATGGTGTCCTGGTTGTATGGCGCGATCGGGAAAATGTGGATTTCGTCGCCCTCCCGAATCTTGAACGACGTAAGTTGCGCTTCTCCTGCGCCATCTCCCGACAGATCGAGGCTCAGCATGGTGCGTTTTTCGTGCGCCTCGAGCCGCTGCACTTCCACATGCTTCAACGTCGCCGCTGGAAGAATTCCGCCAGCCAAATCCAGGGCGTCCGCGAGCGTCTTTTCTTCATGCAATTCGTAAATTGCCGGACGGCGCACCATTCCGGTTACGGTCACCTGCGGGCCGAGTGACGACACCATTAACGTGTCACCGTTTTCAAGTTTCTTGGCGTCCGGAGTAACGCCGCGCAGCAACAGATCGTATGCGTCCACTTCTTCAATCAGTTGGCGTCCGCGATAGTGCTTCAAGGAACGGAGCGAACCTCTGGGCGTGATGCCGCCCGCCGACACAAGTGCATTGAGGGGCGTCGAGAGCGAACTGATGTCATATGCGCCCGGCTCGCTTACCTCTCCGACCACGTACACGCGCACCGTACGCAGCCGCGAGACGGAAACCTCCGCGGAGGTGTCGCGATATTGCGTCCCGAGAGTTCTCTGCACCAATTGTTGCACATCGCCCAGGGTGCGCCCGCTCACTTCCACCGGGCCTGCCTCCGGCAGCGCTACACGGCCCTGCCGGTCCACAACACGCGTCAACCGCGTCGAAACCCCTCCCCACAAATCGATCGTCAGTCCATCTCCAGGTCCGACCACATAATCCGGTCCCACAGGCAGGTCCATCGGTACGGACCGCAAATCTCTCAACCCATCACGGAACACCTGCGAACCAAAACGTTGCGGAATTCCATTCCTCGAAGGCGCTTGAACATATAAATCGTACAGGGAAGGAATATCGGCGTAGGGAGTTGGACGATGCACCGTTTCGGGCGGCGACGGAAGCACTCTCCTGCGCCCCGTCCTCACTAGCGGATAATCTGCCCTATTATTCATCAGTTCTGACCGGTCCGAGCGATTGTCGTTCCGCGCAAGCTGATCCTGCGTTGGATCTACATTCAGCAATCCCGATCCCGATGGATTGTTCGCGCGGTTCGAATACATCGCCGCCAGCTCGAGTTGTTCTGGCGTGAAACTGCCAGCCACCAGCGAATCTGTTCCGCTTTTCGTCCCTGAAGACGTCAGCAAATTTTGGAGGGAGTCGTACGACGAGGAATTTTCACTTAGCCCTCCCGTGACACTTCCGGTTGTTGAGTCTGATCCGCCCAATTGTGCCCTTAGCAAGGGAACGGTTGGATTCGATGGGATTCCCTGCTCCGGCGGGGAAAGCTGTTCTTCATTTCGCGGAAAGTTAGTTCTAGGATTATTTCGATCAAAATTCGAGGGGAGGTTCCCGAGATCAGTGCACTCAGAATCTTCCGCATCGTTCTCATCGTAGCTTCCCGTCCGGCAGGGTGCGTTCCGTTGATTCCGCTTCGCTGTCGTTTGAAGCTGCAAAGCCGCCTGATCTTCCTGCCCTTCTATCTGCACCAACTTCCTGGCGCGTTCCTTCAGTATGAGGTCCTGCTCCTTCGCCATATCGGACTCGGGGTTCACCATCGGTCGCAGGTAACCATATTTCTGAACCAGCCGGGTGGCCATGGAACGAAACTTCACATCATTTGCGAGTCGTTCGTACACGGCCGCATCCGTCAAATCTTGTTCCGCGATTACTTGCCCGTTATCGCTTGCTTCCTTCGCAATCAAGCGTTTTAGTTCCACCATCAAGCCGGTGTCGCGCACAAGAACGGCTTTGAGCTGGGGTGCCGAAGCCGCAACAAGATCCAGATTGTCCCTTGTTAATTCGGATGTTACTCGTTGGGACGCGATTGGTACGTCCGACGGAGCGCTCGTTCTTTGTTGCGTCTGACGTTGCTCTTGCGCGGACCCAAACACAGCACTTCCGAGCACAAGCAAGAGAATCGCAACTACTCTGGTGCACTCCCGGAGCCGAAAGACAAATCTCATGACACTTCCCTTTGCGGGCGTTGCTGCCCGTCGTATGATGCCGAAAATTGTCTCTTCCGATGCTTCAATCGCGCTGAAAACCATTGCATGTCGCTCAATACCTGGCGCTGCGATCTATCTGGACCGTCAACGCGATGATGTGACGTATCGCATCGCACGCCGGCGGCATAAAGAAAATCGGGAGGCCGGGCCTCTATTCGACTTACCCCAATATCGGCGTTATAAGCACCGTCGCCGACAATCGCAATGGAATCAGCAAATGTCTCGATTTCGCTCTCACACATTAACTTGAACTTGGGACGGTTGGCCACAAGCACTCGAATTTGCCTTTTCGTGTCATCCCCCTGCCCGCTAACGGGGACAGTCGTCGTGCCATCTCTCAATTAACCTTGCTCCCACTGGTCGCCACTTTTGCCGCTTTTCTCACTGTACCAAGAAATCCACATTCCGACGATTCGATTTCGTCGGCATGAATTTCGAGTGATGCCCAATAGGAAACGGCATGATTTTCACGCGGTGTGACCGCGATAAGGCGCAGTGCCAAGAATTCGCTCAGCAGCTCATCGCAGATGGCCGGTCGCCTGCCCGGCCTGTCGGCTGTGACCACTACCAGGTCGGGCGCGGTTTTCTGGGCGAGTTCGCGAATCTCGGATTCTTGCGTTGCTTCCCCAACCATTTCGATCCAAGGTTCTTCTTTCAACTTCTCAAGAAGCAGCTGTCTCATCAGTTTCGGCGGGTTCGCCATCACGACACGAAGTCTCTTGGCCATCACGATCCCCCTCGCAATAGCTATAGAGAGTATCTCTTTCAAGCCCAGGATAGCGCAAGGACCGATACCGCATCATTATACGGTGACGATGGAGGCGAGGAGAACGCGGCGGAGGTGGGGCGGGAGTCGGGGGGGGTATCAAAGCACACGGTGTATGAATGCGTGGCAAGTGAAGTGCGGAGGGATGAAAGCGGGAGGAGCGCAGCGGCTGCGGCAGGTGGACTGTGAGAACGGTCGGCTGAAGAAATTGGTGGCGGACCTGACCCTGGACAGAGAGATGTTGAAAGCGGTGATCTCAAAAAATGGGTTGGGCTCGTAAGCTTGCGGGAAGAAGTGCGCTGGCTGCGCCAGCAGTATCGCGCGAGCCAGCAGCGGGCGTGCGGGCTGCTGCAGACAGAACGGGTGGGGAAACATTACTGGCCTGACGGTTGCTTCAGGATCAGGGCAGGGACTTCTAGCTGCTTTATTACCTCGTCGTAGGACTTTACTTCGCTGGCAACGATGCTTTTCCATTTTGCGAGTTGCTCGTCGATGGATTTGCTGAGCATGTCGAAAACTTCGTAGGACTGCTGAGTGGGAGCGGAATCGGCGCTGCCGACCACGCCGCTTAACGCAACGAGCTGATTATTGAGGCGGATGGGGAAATTGAGGACGTCTTGTCCGCTCTTCGCTTTGGTTTGGATCAGGGCTTCCTCGACTTGGATGATCTTTTTGTCGAGGGATTTGCCGGCGTCGGCTACAGCTTTCGCGCGCGCATCGTTTTTCAGGCGCTTATTGATGGCATCGATTTGATCACGAAGATCGCGGATCTGATTTATGGTGTCGTCGGTCTGTGTAACTTTGTCGCGAATTTTGATCAGCAGATCGAATTGCTTCTGCAAATCGGCTTGCGTGATTTTGAGGCGCGGATCGGCCTGGATTTCGAGCGGCTCCGTGTATGTTTTGCCCAAGACGGTCAAACGCACTTGGTATTTACCCGGAAGCGCTTTGGGGCCATCCGTGCTGCCGCCCCACAGAGGCGCGTGCGGCACTTTGCTGGCGCCCTCGTATTGAAGGTTCCAGACGAAACGATTCAGCCCGGCTTCCGCGGGCAGCATGCCGGCGCTGCGATTACGCCCGCCAAAACCTTCGTCCGGTTCGTCCGCGTCTTCTTTTTTGGGAAAATGGCGAATGACTTTGCCCGAGGAGTCCAGTATGTCCAGGGTGATTCTGGGAGCGTCCGATTCGTCCGCAGTTGCGAATTGCTTTGCGTCATCCGTTTTTTCCGAAGGCGTGGAACCAGCGGCATTGGCGCCTTCTTTCTTTGCTTCCGCTTTCTTCAAAGATGTCTTCAGCCAGTAATCAATGATGGCACCCGCCGGCGGATTCTTGCCACTGTTCGGGCCGGGACTAAAGAACGAACCCTCGAACAAAGTGTGGCTGGCGACAGCGGGCGTGAAGAGGTGAGCGTCCTGCTGAGGAATGGAATCGCTGTACTGGCGCAAAGGGGTGATGTCGTCGAGCACCCAGAAGCTGCGGCCATGCGTGGCTACGACAAGGTCGTCATTTTTTACCACGAGATCGTTCACTGGGGAGACGGGTAGATTGAGTTGGAGCGGCTGCCACTGAGCGCCGTCATTGTAGGAAATAAAGACGCCGGATTCGGTCCCCGCAAACAGCAAACTGGCGCGCTTGGGATCGACGCGCACGGCATGGACGTAAGTGTTTGCCGGAAGGCCGTTCACGAGCTTGGTCCAGGTCTTGCCGAAGTCGCTGGTCTTGAAAACGTAGGGCGCGAAGTCGTCGAGCTTGTGACGTTCGAGGGCGATGTATGCGGTCCCAGCTTCCGTTGGGGAGGCTTCAAGCATGCTAACCGTGCCCCATTCGGGCATGGCTTTGGGTGTGACGTTTTCCCAATGCTGTCCGGCATCGCGGGTTATGTGCACGAGGCCGTCATCGGTGCCTGCCCAGATCAGATCTTTTTGCGCCGGCGATTCCACGACGGAAAAAATCGTGTCGTAAACTTCGACGCCGGTATTGTCCTTGGTGATGGGGCCGCCCGAGGCTTGCTGCTTTTGCTTGTCGTTGCGAGTGAGATCGGGACTGATGATGTTCCAACTCATGCCTGCGTCGCTAGTTTTGAAGAGAACTTCGGCGGCGAAATAGAGCGTCTTCGGATCGTGAGGTGAGAAGACAATGGGCTCGGTCCATTGGAAGCGATGCTTTAGGTCGGCCGCGGCCCAACCAATAGGATTCACGGGCCAGGGATTAACGGCGTGCGTTTCGCCGGTGCGATGATCGAGGCGAGTGATCTCGCCGCCGTAGGAGCCGGCGTAGACGATTTGCGGATCGGTAGGATCGGGAGCGATGTAGCCGCTTTCGCCGCCGCCGACGCCATACCAGTCGGTTCTATCGATTCCGCCATCAGGGCTGGCGCTGGCGATGCCGACCGTGGAATTGTCCTGCTGCGCGCCGTAGATGTAATACGGAAAACGGTTGTCTGTGACTACGTGATAGAACTGCGCGGTGGGTTGATTGTATTGAGTTGACCAGCTTTGGCCACCGTCGACGGAAACAGTTGCGCCCCCATCGTTGCCGTTGATCAGACGCTTGGGATTATTGGGATCGATCCAGAGCGCGTGATTGTCGCCATGGGGAGTGCGCACAGGGGCGAAAGTCTTGCCGCCGTCATTGGAACGGTACACGCCAGTATTCAAGATGTAGACGGTGTCGGCGGATTTTGGATCGGCGAAGATATGTGAGTAATACCAGGCGCGCTGGCGGAAACGGTGGTCGTCGGTGAGAAGCTGCCAGTTTTCGCCGCCGTCGTCGGAGCGGAAGATCCCGCCTTTTTCGGCTTCGATCACGGCCCAGATGCGATTTGGATTCGCGCCGGAAACGGTGACGCCGATGCGCCCTTTGACGCCCTCGGGAATGCCGTGTTCCTTGATTTCTTTCCACGTCGTGCCGCCGTCGGCAGAGCGATATAGTCCGCTGCCGGGGCCGCCGCTATCCATGCTCCACGGTTGTCGCTTGGCCTGCCAAAGCGCGGCGAACAAAATGTTGGGATTGCTGGGATCGAAACTAATATCGATGCCGCCGGTCTTTGCGTCTTTGTAGAGAACCTTCTCCCAAGTCTTTCCGCCGTCGCGCGTGCGGAAGATGCCCCGCTCTTCATTGTCGGCGAACGGATGGCCAAGAGCGGCGACGAAGGCGATATCGGGATTTTTCGGATGAACAATGAGGCGGCCGATCGCGTGCGTATCAGGCAGACCAATGAAATTCCAGGTCTTGCCGGCGTCGATGGACTTGTAGACGCCGTTGCCGCCGACGATGTTGCCGCGAATGCAGGCTTCGCCAGTGCCCACGTAGATCACGTTGGAATCGGATTCGGAAACAGCGATGGCGCCGATGGAGGGCGAAGCGTTTTTCTCTTTATCGAAAAGAGGATGCCAGTTTAGGCCGCCGTCCGTGGTCTTCCACACGCCTCCGGCGACCGCACCGAAATAGTACGTGTTGTCCTGGCCCACTACGGCAGAAACTGCGACCACGCGTCCGCCGCGGAACGGGCCGAGCAGACGATAGTTGAGTGCCTTCCACGGATCTTTCGATTCGGCGTCTTCCTGCTGAGCAGCTGCGCCAACGGGCGCGGCAGCCTGCTGTTGCGTCGCAGACTCCTTGGGCTCCGTGGCCGGATTGGGTTTTTTCTTTTGAGCGAAAGCCGGAGTGACTACAGACGCAAAGAGAAGGACCAAGGCGATTGTACGCAAAGCTTGCACCTCCAGAGGCTTGCCAGCGGAGAGGAATCGTAATCGCTCGGGCCGCACAACGCAAAGTGAAAATAGCAGTAAACACCAGGTGGTTTCTGCTCAATGGGTATTCGCGTTAGAATGCCGGGCTTGTTTGTAACCAGAGTGAATGCGCGGACTGGGGACACTAATGAGAAATCAGTGCTGGTCGAAGGGACTTGTTGTGATTTTGATGAGCGTTTTCGGGCTGGCGTTTGCGTTTCACGCGAGGCCGGCGGCCGCGCAGCACACTGCGGCTTCGGCGGGAGACACCCAACGTGATCCAGCGGAACCCGCACAAGGCATGCCGCACGCGAAAATTTTGCCGCGGCCGAGAGGAGCGGTCGCGCGGCAATCCGTGGATGAGAAGTCGATGCGCGCATTGATTGAGAAGTTGGTGGGTTGCGGGACACGATCGACATTGTCTTCGTGGAGCGATCCGAAGCTCGGTGCGGGCTGCGGGCGCGATCAAATCGTGGCGCGGTTTAATGAGATCGCGAAGGATTCCGGAGGCAAGTTGCAGGTGGTGGTGGACAAGTTTGAGATGACTGCGGAGCGGACGGCGGGGAAACCGGTGCCGCTGGAAAATGTGTATGCGATTGTTCCGGGCACCGATCCGAAGCTGGCGAAAACGGTGTTTCTTGTTTCGGGACACTTTGACTCGCGGCCGTCGAACGTGATGGATCCCGCGGCAGATGCGCCGGGCGCTGACGATGACGGCTCAGGGGTGGCGGTGAGTGTGGAGTCGGCACGATTGCTGAGCAAAGCGTCGGCGAATGGAAAAGGCTATCGCGCGACTCTGCTGTTTGCGGCTGTGTCGGGCGAAGAGCAAGGATTACTGGGCAGCACGCATTTGCTGGACTGGCTGAAGCAGCAGGGCTATACGGTCGGCGGGATGCTGGACGATGACATTGTGGGAGCCGATCCTGCGCCGGGAGCACCGCATCGTGTGCGGTTGTTTTCTGGGAACGGCGAGATCGAAGATTGCGTCTCGCCTTCGCGCGAACTGGCGCGCGCGGTGGAGGAGATCGATGGGCGCTCGGCGATTCGATTGATTTTTCGCGTGGACAGGTATGGGCGTGGCGGGGATCACTATCCGTTTTACAAAGCGGGACTGCCCGCCGTGCGTTTTACGGAGCCGCTCGAGAATTACGATCATCAGCACCAAACGCCTCGCACGGAAAACGGCGTGGAGTATGGGGATTTCGCGAAGTATCTGAACTTTGCGTTTATGGGAAATGTGGCGCGAGACAACGCAGAGGCGTTGCGGCAATTGGCGCTGGCTCCCGCCGCGCCCACCGACGCGAAACTTGCGGGTGCGGTTACTCCGGATGCGAAGGTATCTTGGTCGGCGGAAGACGATCCCGAGCGGGCTGGGTTTGAGATTCTTTGCCGCGAGACTACGGAGCCGCGGTGGCAGGTGTACGATTTTGTGCCTTCGGCGGGGCAGACGGTTTTGAAGGGCGTGTCGACGGACAATCATTTTTTTGCGGTGCGCGCGGTGGGAAAGAATGGTGCGCGTTCGATCGCGGTGGTCACGGAAATTGAGCGCAGGCCGTCACCGCTGCCGACCAAGAGATAAAGCGCTCTAAAGTTCGCCCCGGCACGAGCCTCTCCAAAGGTTGGAATCTCTTAGATCGATTTTCCGCGGACCTCGACATCTTGGTTCGGGCTGAGCCAGGGTGGGGGGCGGCAAGACGTGTTACTCGCCTGAAAGCATTGCCTGACACCTCTGATGGAGCAGGGCTGCGTTCAGTCGTTCACGTTCTTTTACAGTTGCATCTTCGGAAAACATATATGCCAATTTGCGGCATGCTCCAGGAATTGTGCAAAAAGAGAGTGCCGACAGCTGTGCCATCGGCGCTCGAATCATTTAGTTTTGGTTTCTCTTGGCGGATAAAGCGAAAGTTTTTTTGCCCTTGTATTGCTTCTCATTCGCTGGCCGAGACCGGATGGCCGACCGCACGAGAAAAGCCGATCTCGTTAGGCCAGCGGACCGCGCCAAACGGTCAATCTTCTCAATCTGGCTCTCCGGAGCCGTTATGTTGATGCGGATTGTCCGTTCTGAATGGGCGAGGACAAGAAACGCCACGGCGCCCTTGAGCGCAGGATCTCCTGCCACGTCATCAATGGTTGATGGATTGGGAATCTTCTCGCCATCCTCAATCATCCCTGCAATATGAAAGCTCAAGGCTTCTGCCGCTCTGCGCCGCGCTTCTTCCAAAGTTCTGCCAGCGGTAATGTACCCAGGAAAATCTGGGAAGCTCACGCCAAAATCCGATTTACGATGCTTGTGCAGATATGCGATGTAATCCATCAATCACCTCAACCTAGTGCCTGCTTGCTTTTCGATGCTTCTCAGCGCGCCAAATTGGTATATCTCGAACAGGATGTGGCACAGTGACCCTTCCCGGCTTCACCGCATGCTTGAACTGCTTGTGACTCCCAACGTGCGCAACCTCATACCAGCCGTCCTTGCTTCAAGCGCTGTATGATTTCTCGGCTGGCCTCATGGCAAGCCCCATCTCATGAATCTGATGCGCGTCTTGTTTAACGCCGCGATGCGTTGGGAGTTGATCCCATATCAACTCAATCCCATGAGCCTCGTGCGCGTAAAGGACCGTTGGAAGCATCGAATTCCTCGTCGTCGGCCAGCGTTGCAGATCGCACGCGAAGACTAGCACTGCCAGGCACCGCCGCCTTTGGCGCCAGAATCGACGGTACCCGGTAACTTACAGGTTTAAGCTCCGCCCTTAACCGATGCGAAATTGACGACAATTTGAGCGGATAATTGCCTAGCGTGAAAGCCTAAAATGGAAAATACGGTCAAGCCAAACGACTTCCGGAAATCGTCGCTTAGGAGCTTATGTGAGCCACTGGCCTCCTGGAAATTTCGCGGCGGCAGGGTCACGCCGCAGCACACGCATCGAGAAATCCGTCCCGCTGATCGTCTTAGGTCAGAATCGGACGGGAGAGCCCTTCGTCGAGAGAACGGTCTCGGTTAGCCTCAATATGCATGGTTGCCGGTATCAATCGCGCCACGACTACGGCGTTGGAACCTGGGTTACGCTACAGGCGGTGGGACTAAACAGTTCCGAGGAAAAACCTGCGACAGTGCGGGCGATCGTTCGCTCGGTCCATCCGGCCGGGAGTTTGCGCGAACTCCAACAGGTTGGCGTTGAACTGGAAACTCCTGCGAATGTGTGGGGAATTGAACGCCCGCCTGCGGATTGGCTGAGCGCCCGAGAAGCGAATGCATCGACGGCCCAACTCGTAGCGGTAAATTCTCCCGCGCAAGAATCTGCGACGAAGAAAGTAGGCCTCGGTGAGATGATGAAGTCGGAGCCTAAGGTGGGCGAGGTCGCCAGTTTCCCTCCTCGAACGCCGACCGCTTTTCGACCACCATCCGCAAAAGTCGAGGAGGCTCCGCAACTGCCGCGCGTCTTGGTCACACCCGACAGGCTGATTTCCGCGCTGCAAGGAAAACTGCAACAAGAGGCTGAGAAGGCCGTGCAGGCAGCGGTAGCAAAGCAGGCGAACGATGTAGTTCGGGAGGCACTCCGCTCGATTGAAGACGCGCGCCTATCGAGCGTGCGAGAGGTACAGGAGCTTTCCACTGGAGAAATGGCCTCGCAATGGAAGGCGGACATGGAGATGCATAGAGGCCAGGCGGAAGAGATGACTCAACGCCTGGAAAAACAGGCGGGCGAATTGCGGCGCGAGTTGGCGAATGCGCGAGAGCATGTGGAGAGAATGACGCGAGAGATTGCACCGCAGATTCCGGCGCGCCTGAAGGAAGCCGTGACCCAGGCGACAACGGACTTTGAGAGTGCGATAGCCGTGGTTATGGACCGCCACTACGAACGGCTGCTCGAGAATGTGCAGAACCTGACACAAGAGTCGCACTTGAAGCTGAATGTGCGTTCGGCGGATGTGCAGGCGCTTGTTCAAAGTGCGGTGAATTCTGGTCTAGAGGAATTCAGGCGGGAGGCGGACCTGCATGTGAATATGGCGCTCGCCGAGACGAAGGAACGCGCAGTTTCTGCGCTCTCCTCGCTGGACGCGGATAGTCGGGCCACCTGTGATGCACGGCGCCAGGCGCTAGAGACCGAGGTGTCGCGTTCCGCCGAACGAGAGACAGAACAGTTTCGCAAAGGAATGAAAGCCTTCCTGTACTCCTGTTTGGTAGCCGCTGTCGGCGCCGTGGATGAATACTCCAAAGCGACGCTCGACGGGCTCCTGAAAGATAACGGAAAAACTCTGGACGAGGCACGCAGCGAGTCGCCGGCTCAAGATGAAGATAAAATTATGCCTGATGCGGGCAACAGTCCCATGACCCATTAGAAAACGAACTCAAACCGGGCAAAACGACAGATAGGTCCCGATGGACTGCCAACGAAAGGCAGTACAAGCCTGAAATAAGTTTGGGAAAGAACTCCAAACTCCAAAAACCGAATTTAAGTCGCACAGAATCAACGAGCCGTGTGCTGTTGTACGTTCTCATAACCCGTAGGTCGTCGGTTCAAATCTGCCCCCCGCAACCACGATTTTCCTTTCAGGAAGTTGTCCGAACCCTGCAACCATCCGAATTGACAATTTCGAGTTCCAATCCGATACGAGCGGGGCCGAGTGGGCGAACAGAGACGATAAAATGGGGGAAGAGGACGTGCTGCGTGTCCAGACCTGTCTGCGCCCTTTGCAGTGCGATCAGAGGGTGCCGCTTCCTTCGATTTTGCGGGTACGGTTCTTCAGTACCTACTACGTCTCGGCTGGTTTTCTGTTTTGAATTTCTACCTGACCGAGCCGGAGTTAGTTCCCGCAGTTGGGGCGGCCGCCGGCGTCGGCGACTCTGCGGGCTCCTTGATCAGCATGGCCCAGCGCGGAAATGCGTAGTTGCCCGAAACGTCATCAATAATGTTCACCTGGCAGGTGTAAAACCCGGGTTTGAGAGTTTGCAACGGCAAGTCCAGTTGGAAGACGACAGCTTTGCGCTGTGGAATGGTCACTTCTGTGGCCACGATGGGCTTCGATTCATACACCTTTAGATTGTTCTGCAAAAATTCCACGCTGGTAAGCACGCGGATGGAATCGCGCTCATTTTTCGCAGGCGAATTCGTGCCCTGCTGATTCTTGCCGGCCGGACTGTCGATCGCTGGCGCCTCGTTCGCTGCAGCCGGCGGAGCGTTCTTCCCTTTCGCCGCGTCGTACACTTCAAACTGCAAATACAAATGCTGATCCTGCGTGAAAACGTGCGTCACGTTGGGAACCAGTTCGGTCTGGTCGCCGACCAGCGGGTTGTTGGCTTTGTTTTTTCCGGCCGCGGGAACGCGCAAGCTGCTGAGAACGACAGAACTGCTGCGCAGCGGAACATTGCGCAAATCCGGAACCTGAACATCCGTTTCGAACGTGCCCATACGCCCGGAGCTATTTTCGCGCACCACGAATTTCAGGTGATAGCTGCCCGGCGCAAGCAGGAAGCTGGTGTTGTACTGCACATTCTTGCGGCGGACCTGCCGAGTGCTCTCGACGGCAAGTTTGACAGTATCGCGCAGGTGTCCAACGGGAAACTTTCCGCCTTCCAAGACCACGCCCGCGACGTCGAGCGTGGCGTTGTCCTTGTCTTTTTCCTGCACAAACGGAATTTGCGAACCGGGCACGACCAGCGATACCGCGAGAAAATAATGTGAATCGTCGCGGCGGAAATACGCCGTGCCGGCATAGACGGCCACATCTGTCGCCGGCAGATCTGAGGCCAACTCATCCTGAATCTGCTGCTCGCGGTCGGTACGATTCAAATGCTCAAAATCACGCCCTGCGTAGTAGCCGGCTCGATATTCGAGTTTTACGTCAGGACGATTCAAAACAAGTTTGATGTGCCGGAACCGGCCGTCTTTCGAATGATTCGAACTGGTATAGCCCAGAATATAGTAGGCCGAAGTGTCCTTCTGCACTTGTGAGAAGACGCCGCTGAAATCGTTCGAATCGAAAAACGCTTTGCCACCGGTGTCCGCGGCAAGCGTCGAGAGCGTTTCCTGTGACGCGGCGTTGCTGTTCAGATCGTTCAACACGGACGCGCCCGTATATACCGACTGTCCATGTAAGCTGGCGTTCTGCGCTTCGCCTCCACCAGGAAGCGCCTGCAACCCGCGCACATCGAGCGGATAGATGGAGACGTTGGCTTTTACGGCGGCCGCCGTCGCGGCGCGCAACGCGGATTGATTATCCACGCCGGACTGTGTGATGCCGTTGCTGAAATAGATCAGGCTCTTTTTCTGCGGGAGCTTGCCAACCGCCTGAATGATGGATTGCAGCGCGAGCAATTTCCGGTCCGCGCTGAACGTGTTGTAGTCCGTGTCATCCGCGGTGAACGCGCCGCTGGTTTCCGCCGCACCTTCTGAAGTGCCGGTGGCGCCGTTGTCAAAGCCCTGGCCCGAGCCCGAATTGTAGGCGTTCAGCACAGACAGAACTTTTTTGTTATCGTCCGTAAAATCCAGATCCAGCCGCATGTTCGTGGACAATGAAACGATGGCGATCAAATCCGCCGGCTGCATTTTTGCGTTGACATATTTTTTTGCGGAGTCCACCGCGCGGTCAATCTGATCAACTTCCATCGCGGAAAAATCGAAGAACAAAAGAATCAGGCGGCGGTCACGCGCGTCAATCGTGGACTGCGGCTTGACCGCCGGAGCCGCGGCAACAGCCGCGTTCTCGATTCCGGTTGTCGCGGGAGTCGTTTGACCGGCAAGCGCCAAATCGTCAATGTTTTCAAAATCAAAACTGGAGACCTGCTGCTTCTGGCCGTCTTCCAGAACGGTGAAGTCTTCACGTTTCAAATCGCGAACCAGGTTTCCCTTTTTGTCGCGAGCCACGACGTTGACCAACACTACTTCGGTAGTGACTCGAATCGCTTGCGGCGCCTGCGCTTGCTGTGCAACGTTAGCAAGCGGAAACCCTGCCACGAGTACGGCAGCGTTAGCAACGGCGGATAGTGTGCGGAACCTCAATGCAATCCTTCCCTAAAACCGAAACCGCGCGACGAACGCGATGCGCCGCATGTTCGCCGCGGAGGTCACTTCTCCGAAGGCCAGCGAGTTCACAGTGGTATTCAGTCCCGTAAACTGCACGATATTAAAAACGTTGTTGGCCTGAATGCGCAACTCCAACGAACGCGATTCGTGTATTTGGATGGTCTTGCTCAACGCCATGTTCAACGAGAATTGGCCGGGACCTTCAATAATAAATCGGCCCGCATCACCAAAAGCAGAGCCTGTCGGGTTCACGCAAGTGCTTGAAGTCGTCGGCGAACAAAACGCCGCGGTGTTGAACCACCCGAGCGAAGTGGGATTGCTGAACGAAATCGATTGCCCGGGGACTACATTCGCGCGCTGCGAGCCGCTGACTCCGCGACCGATGTCTACGCTGCCTCCACGCACGTTGGGCGTAAAGTAAAATCCCGATCCGATAGTCGCGCTCCCGCTCCACTGCCAACCATTCAAAACATGCGAAATCGCGCCCTTCGAAGCCATGCGATGGTTTTCGCCGAACGGCAAATCGTACATCCAGCTCCCGGTAAATTTGTGTCTTTGATCGAAGCTGGAAAGACTGCGGTCCGCGGCAATGTTGAACGGATCTTGCGCCACTATTACTCCGCCCAGCCCGATCGATGACGCATCGTCAATGGACTTCGAGAAAACATAGCTTCCGCTGAAGCCCAGTCCGGATGCCATACGCTTGCGGACACGAACCGACAGCGCATGCAAGACAGAATTTGCCGCGGACGATTCGTAAATGAACGGTTGCGCGTTGTTCGTAACGATGGCGCGATCTTCGTCCAGATGCGTGCCTTTGGATCCGTTGTAGCCTACATTCAGAAGAAAACCGTGCGACAACGTTTTCTGCAAATCCAGATTCCAGACTTGCACGTAGCCCAGCCGGTAGTTTGGATCAATCGCGAAGTTATTTGTGACTGCGCCGGTGGCGGTGCCTGGAAAGCCGTTGACGAGTGTCAGGTCGCTGGTCGAGGGAGTCCTGGCCGAATTGGTTTGCGTCGTCGCGAACGGCGGCTGAAACGCAAAATTCTGGATCAGCGTTCCATACTGCGCAAGATTGTAGTTGATTCCATAGCCGATCCGCACCACGGTTTGCTTCATCGGCCGCCACGCCAGGCCAAGCCGCGGCGCAAAATTATTTCGGTCCGGCTGCACCAGCGACGCGGGGAAGGCGCCGAAGACCGGCCCCGTTTGTCCCGGCTGCACCGGTGTTGCGGACGAAAAATTCGGAGCGACATCGAGGTTCGCGATGCGGTTGTGCGCTTCAGTGTACGGGCCGTTGTACTCATAGCGCAAACCAATATTCACGCTGACGCTCGAGCGAACGCGCCAATCGTCTTGCACGAAGAGATCATATGCATTGGCGCGAAAATCATATGAATCCGTTCCCGACTGTAAGCTCGTCTGCTGCGGCAAGCCCAGCAGAAAATCAGCGAAGTCGTATCCCGTATTCGGAGCCGCCTGCGTTAAGCCGCCGAAATAATCGCCGGTGGCAAATCCAGTAAACACGAACGAACCATTGGCATTCCGCGCCGAACGGAAGCTCTGCAGGATGCGCCGGTAATCCCCACCAAAGCGCCAGTTGTGCTTTGCGCGATTCCACGCGACAGTGTCGGAAATCGTGTAGGTCTGATCCAGCTCGCGGCGGGGCGTCGGGTCAGCCAATCCACCAAAACTGGTGAAGCTCAATCCCGGCAGTCCGAAATCGAACGGGTTGGTCGAAATTCCCGTGATCCCGGCATTTCCCGCGACGTTTTCAATTCCGGAAAACAAATTCGTGGTCGAGACGTGATTGTGATTGTAGTTGACGCGCAGATTATTCGTGACCCGGCCCTTGCCGTACACCCATCCCACGCTGGCGCTCAGGCCTTGTGTGCTGGTTCCGCCATCGAGCGACGGAAATATGCCAATCGAGTCCGTCGAGGTCCGCTGCCAGTTCAATCCAAAGTTAATGTTGTTTTGATTTCGCCGGCCGCCACCGCCCCCTCCACCTCCGCCACCGCCCGGTCCAAACTGTATCGGGCCCGAAGGCGCCGCTCCGAAGTTGTGGATGAGCCGCAGATTCACCGCATCAGACGTGCTCGCCCCCGACGTCACGGTATGAAAGTTTTGGCCGGATGCTGTGGTGGCGATGTTCGGCAGTGGGATGAATTGCAATAGGTTTTGCGCCGCCGAACTGATGTTCGCGGGATCAATCGCATTCAGTACACCGTTAAATTGAAACTGCTGCCCGGTCGTGGGATTGAATATTTGTACCGGGCTTCCGTTGTTATAGGTGGCCTGAGAAAAATTCCCGCCTCGTTCGGCAAGCGTCGGAACCGTCGAGAAAAAATCATAGGGCGTGCTGCCGCGCGTGCCATTCCATCCCGCGAAGAAGAACCATTTGTTGCCGCCATTGAAAATCTTCGGAATGTTCAACGGTCCGCCGATGTTTGCGCCGAACCGCGACGTGTTGTAACTCGCCTTGGCGGTAGGAATTCCGGTCAACGAATACGGCCGCGCATCGAAAGAGGAATCGTCGTCTTGAAAATACAGAAATCCGTGCGGTTGATTGACATTAAAGTTGCGTCCCAATCGCCCGATCGCTATTACTCCCGGGCCACCGCCGAACCCGCCGCCTCCGCCACCTTGGCCACCTGATCCGCCTTGTCCCCCGCCCTGCTGGCCGCCACCTTGAAGATTTCCCCCGCCTTCCCGTTGCATGCGATCACGAAATTCCTGAACCCGATCTTCCAGGTCCTGCTCCGAACCGCCTCCAAAATCCTGTGTACGCCCTTGCGCGCCACTGACACTGACGGATTCCGCTGGACTATCGAGACCCGTGCCACCCAATGGCAAACCGGGGGAGTCGTTATTCCCTGCTCCTCCGCCATTGGCGTTTCCTCCAAGCGGTCCGGCGCCTACTTCTCCCGCCAACGCAGCCAACGAACTATTCATAGCCAAACTTTGAAAACCACGGCGCGCAGCTTGCGCAGTTTCGGCTTGCTGTTCTTTTTGGCGGGACGCCAGAATCAACTCCGCTTCCACTTTGCCTGCGGGATTTTCAGGATTCAGCACGACTTCTTGGGTCACCGTTGCGAAACCCATGAATTCCACGCGCACCACGTAACGGCCGCGCGGCAATCCCGTAAATTGAAATGTTCCGTTGGTTGCCGTAACGACCGAGTATTTTTTTCCGGTCAGAGTGTTGGCGGCAGTCACTGCAACACCCGGCAACAATATTTTCCCGTTGCGCACACTTCCGGAAATTGGGAAGGTTGCCGCCGGCGATTTCGGCGGCTCTTGCGCGCTTGCCAGACACAGGATGCACACAGCACTGATCAGAGCCAGGGCAACGAGAATGATCAGTCCGCGGAGAATCTTGTTCAATTGCGCTGCTCCGGAGGAGGCGGCGCAGCGGGGGGCGCCGCAGGCGTTGGCGGTGCCGGCGGATTGTGGGGCGCCGAACCACGCTTCTCGCCGCCATCATTCATCATCTCTTGCATCCGATTCCATTGCTCGGGAGGAATCACCATCACGTTCTTGGGTACGAAAACATCGTTGGCCACCGCGCCGCGAGCGAAGACGTGATCCCCCGGCTGAATGTCCGACATGGTGATGCTGTCACGCCCGCGGCGTAACGATGTGTCCTCGTTCAACTCCAGCGTTTGCGTGACATTGTCCGTTCGCAGGACGGTCAGTTTGGGAACATCAATGCTCTTCACTGCTCCGACGACGTAATCTTTGCCCATCGTGCCCTGCATCATGAATTGCCCGCCGCCACCTCCGCCTACCCTTCCTGCAAATCCTCCCGCGGGTACTGCGACAATCATCACGGCGGTAGCTCTCGCCGCGTTCCCTGAATCCTGATTGGTTTGAACCGCGACCGCATCGCCGACCTTGAAATCACTCATCTTGGCTGGCTGCCGCCCTTTTCGGAACTCGGTGCTGCCTGTCACCTGGACGGAAAACTTGCTTCCATCTTGTCCGGTCAGCTCAATCGAGTCGGATTGAATCGCGGAAATCTTGCCGAACACTCCCCGGCCCCGGCGCTCGCCTCCCCTATGTGAACCCTCCGGGCCGGCTTCGATGGTGGCGGGCGGAGTTGCGCTTGTCTGCGGTGCGTCACTTTGCGGAGTTTGCGCTCCCGCGAAGGGTCCGTAAACTGTTCCGGTCATTGAAGCTACAGCAAAGCTGAGTAACAGAAGCCACGCCTTCATGGTGTTCACCCTTTGGAGTTATGGAACGAATCTCTCTACTGGATATAGACGGCTGGAGGCAAGCCAGAGTTACTTGAACGATTCCGCGACACCCATCTTTCCTCAGTGAGAATTCCCAATCCACACCGCAAAAGTTCCCCCGGACAAGGAGCGTCAGCTGCCAGGCAACCCGACGATAAGCTTAATTTATCATACGAGTCATTTCTATTAATTGGACTCATTGACGAACATGGCGCCATTCTGTTACTTTACATGGCGACAAACGTGCCGCCCCGCAGCGGCCCGTTTTACTGAGCAATCGAAATGACTCGCAGCGCCATGACGACGCAACAACCCGTGCCACTGAGCGGGATGCAGGTCTGCGTCGTACCCGGAATGATTCGAATTAGCAAAGCTGTCGTAATCGACAGCAAAAGCGGGTGATGGCGGCGTAGCAGCGGAGTTCCGAGACATTCGGGCCATCATCCAAATCCGGTGATGGCCCGATTTTTTTATGACCTTTGGTTGCAGTTGGTTTGCCGCAGTCGTGAGGGGCAAATGAGCAAGGACAGTCCTAATCTTCGTAGTCAAACATTGGTCCAAGGTGCCAGCCGTGCCGGCGCTCGCGCTATGTTGCGCGCTGCGGGTTTAAAAGACGACGATTTCTCCAAGCCGCTGATCGGCGTTGCCAACACCTGGATTGAAATCGGGCCCTGCAACTACCACCTGCGCGAACTCGCGCAACACGTGAAAGACGGCATCCGCAAAGCCGGTGGCACGCCGCTCGAGTTCAACACCGTTTCGATTTCCGACGGCATTACCATGGGCACCGAAGGCATGAAAACCTCGCTGATCAGCCGCGAAGTAATCGCCGACTCGATTGAACTTGTGACGCGCGGAAATCTTTTCGATGCGCTGGTGGTTCTCGTCGGCTGCGACAAAACCATTCCCGGCGGCATCATGGCACTCGCTCGCTTGAATATTCCCGGACTTGTTCTTTATGGCGGCTCGATTGCTCCCGGCGAATTCGAAGGTCATCCCGTAACCATTCAAGACGTGTACGAAGCCATCGGTTCGCATTCCAGCGGCAAAATGAGCGATGCGCGCTTGCTCGCTCTGGAAAAATCCGCGTGTCCTGGCGCTGGAGCTTGTGGCGGACAGTTCACCGCAAACACCATGGCTCTGGTCGCTGAATTTCTCGGTATCGCGCCGATCGGTCCTTCCGGTGTTCCGGCAACCGACTCCGCCAAAGCCGCAGCAGGGGAACGCGCTGGCGAAATGGTTCTCGATCTTTTGCGTGGCGACGTCACGCCTTCCAAAATCATCACCAAAACTGCCATCGAAAACGCCATCGCCGGCGTTGCCGCTACTGGTGGCTCAACCAATGCCGTTTTGCATCTACTCGCCATCGCCAGTGAAGCGAAGATTCCTCTTTCCATCGACGATTTCGACCGCGTCAGCTCCAGAACTCCGATCATCGCCGACCTCAAGCCGGCTGGCCGTTTCGTCGCCACTGACTTGTACGCCGCAGGCGGGACCGCACTTGTCGCCAAACGCATGCTCGAAGCCGGACTTCTCAAAGGCCATGCGATCACGGTGACTGGAAAGACGCTCGGCCAGGAAGCCGACGCCGCAAAAGAGAAACCGCAGCAAGAAGTTGTGCGCAGCGCGAAAAATCCTCTCAAGCCAACCGGCGGCCTGGTCATCTTGAGAGGCAATCTCGCGCCTGAAGGCTGCGTCATAAAAGTCGCTGGCCACAACACCATGAATTTCCGTGGCACCGCTCGCGTCTTCGACAGTGAAGAAGCGGCCTTCGCCGAAGTCGACAAAAATAAAATCAAAGCCGGTGACGTTGTCGTGATTCGCTACGAAGGACCAAAGGGCGGTCCGGGCATGCGTGAAATGCTTGCGGTAACCGCGGCCCTCGTCGGCGCGGGACTCGGCGATTCGGTGGCTCTCCTTACCGATGGCCGCTTCAGCGGCGCCACTCACGGACTGATGGCAGGCCATGTCGCTCCCGAAGCGGCGCATGGCGGCCCAATCGCCGCGCTCGCTGACGGCGACACCATCGTCTTCGACATCCCCAATCGCACGCTCGACGTCGAGCTCACCACCGATCAAATCAAGCAGCGCCTCGCCAACTGGACGCCACCCGCGCCTCGCTTCACCAGCGGCGTCATGGCCAAGTATGCATTTCTTGTTTCGTCTGCCTCACGCGGCGCTGTCACTGCTTTACCGCACACCATTTCACAGCCTGTGCAATCAGGAAGGACGCTATGAAGCTCACTGGCGCGGAAATACTCTGCCAATCGCTGGAACATCTCGGCGTAAAACACATTTTCGGTTATCCGGGCGGCGCGATTCTTCCCGTCTACGACGCGCTCGGCAAATCCAAACTTCACCACATTCTCGTGCGCCACGAACAAGGCGCAACGCACATGGCCGACGGCTATGCGCGCGCCACTGGCGGCGTCGGCGTGGCCATGGCCACCAGCGGCCCCGGCGCCACCAATATGGTGACCGGCATCGCCACCGCAATGCTCGATTCTTCTCCCGTCGTCTGCATCACTGGACAAGTTGGCAGCAAGCTGCTCGGCTCCGATGCCTTTCAGGAAATCGACATCACTGGCATCACCATGCCCATCACCAAGCACAACGTAATCGTCACGCGCGCCGAAGATATCGCGCGCACCGTCCGCGAAGCTTTCGTCATCGCAAGCTCCGGCCGGCCTGGTCCTGTCCTCGTCGACATCACCAAGGACGCGCAACAAGCTTGCACTGAATTTGACTGGAACGCCGCCGCCCCGAAGCTTCCGCCAAAGCGCGTTCGTTCCGGAATCGACAAAGCCGAGTTCGATCGCGCCATCGAACTTCTCAATTCGGCCAAGCGCCCGCTGATTCTCGCCGGACACGGCATCATGATCTCCGGCGCCATGAAGGCCTTCGATCAATTCGTCCGCGCCGGCGACTATTATGTTTCCATGACCCTCCTCGGCATCGGCTGCTTCCCTGCCAAAGATCCCCTCAATCTCGGCATGATGGGCATGCACGGCGAAGCCTGGGTCAATCACGCCATTCAGGAAGCCGATCTTCTTGTCGCGGTAGGGATGCGTTTTGATGATCGCGTCACCGGCGATTTGCGCACCTACGCCAAGAGCGCCCGCAAAATTCACATCGAAATCGATCGCGCCGAAATCAACAAAAACGTTCCGGTCGACGCTGCGCTCGTCGGCGATGCTCGCGAAGTCCTTGAACAATTGCTTCCACACATCGAGAAAAAGGAACGCACCGCCTGGCGGAGCCGCATCGCCGAGATGAAAGGCGATTCCGCCGTTCGCGACATCCAGAGTCTGCCCGATACCGGACATCTCTACGCCGCGCACGTCATCAACGATTTATGGAAAGAAACCAACGGCGACGCGATAGTTGTGACCGACGTTGGCCAGCACCAAATGTGGGAAGCGCAGTATTACCATCACAACGATCCGCGCACGCTGATCACTTCTGGTGGCCTCGGCACTATGGGCTTTGCTCTGCCAGCGGCCATCGGAGCAAAATTCGCCAAACCTGAAGCCGACGTCTGGGTCGTGGTCGGTGACGGCGGCTTCCAGATGACCATGTGCGAGCTCGCCACCATCGTGCAGGAAAAAATCAAAGTAAACATCGCCATCATCAACAACGGCTTCCTCGGCATGGTTCGCCAGTGGCAGGAGTTTTTCTACGACAAGCGCTACGTAGCCACACCGCTCGTCGCTCCCGACTTCGCGGCCCTGGCCAACGCTTTCGGCATTCGCGGTGAACGCGTGACCGCACGCGGCGACGTCACCGCGATGATTCGCGCAGCCCGCGCCGCCAAAGAATCTGTCCTGATCGACTTCCGCGTCGAACAGGAAGACTCCGTCTACCCAATGGTTCCGGCCGGCGCCTCACTGCATGAAATGATTCGCCGTCCGCACAACCCCTTGGTAGAAACCGCCGCCGAACCGTAGGCTGGTTTACGGGTTTGCCGTTCCTCGCGGGTTTGGACGTCGCGGGTGCGCGGGTGCCCACACGCCGTATTTGCGTCTGGGTCTTGGGGAGAGCAGCCGTGCTGCTGAGGAAACAATTTTCGCTTTGACTTAAAAACTTAAAACTTCGGACTTAGGACTCAAAACTCAAAATTGGAACCACAAATGCAAACACTAATCGCCTACGTAGAAAACAAACCCGGCGTCCTGAACCGCGTCTCTTCCCTCGCCCGGCGCCTGGCAATCAACATCGATTCCCTCACCGTCGGCCCCACCGAAAACGAAGAGGTCGCACGGATGACCATCGTCGCGCACACCGACGAAAAAGGCGCGCACCGTCTGGAAGCCAGCCTGGAAAAATTAGTGGACGTTTTGCTGGCCGAAAATATTTCCGAGCGCTCCGTCCTCGAACGCGATCTCGCACTCCTGAAAGTCGCGGCCGACCAGCAATCCCGCCCGCACTTGATGGAACTGATCAAAGTTTTCCGCGGCCGCGTAGTTGACGTCGCCCCGGAATCCCTGATCGTGGAAGTCTCCGGCACCGTGGACAAAATCGACGGCCTGCTGGAAGTCCTGCGCCCGTTCGGCGTGCTCGAAATGGCGCGCACCGGACGCATCGCCATGACCCGCGGCGGCGACCTGCTGCAACCACCCGGAGTCTCCAGCGGCGCCAAATTGACCGCAGCCTGAGAAGTCTGTTTTTTCGCGGCTCTTTCGCCGTCATTCCGAGCGAAGCGAGGAATCTCTCTTCCGGTTTTTTAGCCTTTGGCGCGATGAAACAAAGCGATTTTATTCACCGGCCGCAAACCGGCCCAGGAAAGGAAGTACATGGCAAAACTCTACTACGATAAAGACGCCGCTCTCTCTCTCATCCAATCGAAAAAGGTCGCCATTCTAGGCTACGGCTCACAAGGCCACGCCCATGCACTGAATCTCCGCGACAGCGGCTGCAACGTCTGCGTCGGCCTGCCCGAAACCAGCGCCTCGCGCGGCAAAGCCGAAAAAGACGGCCTCACTGTAAAATCTCCCTCCGAAGCAGCAGCTTGGGCCGACGTAATCATGGTTCTCGTCCCGGACACCAAGCAGCAAAAACTCTATAACGAAGCTATCGCGCCCAATCTCACGCCCGGCAAAACTTTGATGTTCGCCCACGGATTCAATATCCGCTTCGGCACCATCAAGCCTCCATCCACCATCGATGTCTCCATGGTCGCGCCAAAAGCTCCCGGTCACCGGGTACGAGAAGTCTTCGCCGAAGGCGGCGGCACTCCCGGACTTCTCGCGATCGAGCAGGACGCCAGCGGCAAAGCCAAAGCACTCGCTTTGAGCTACGCCCGCGGCATCGGCTGCACCCGTGCCGGAGTCCTCGAAACAACTTTCACCGAGGAAACGGAAACCGACCTCTTCGGCGAACAAGCCGTCCTCTGCGGCGGCGTCAGCGCGCTCATCAAAGCCGGATTCGAAACCCTCACCGAAGCCGGCTATCAACCCGAAGTCGCCTACTTCGAATGTCTCCACGAACTCAAACTTATCGTGGACCTGATTTATCGCGGCGGCCTCAGCTACATGCGCTACTCCATCAGCGACACCGCCGAACACGGCGACTACACCGCAGGCCCGCGCATCGTCACCGACGAAACCCGCAAAGCCATGAAGCAGCTCCTCGCCGAAATCAAAGACGGCAGCTTCGCCAAAAAATGGATTGAGGAAAACGAAAATGGCTGCGTCAATTTCCTCGCAAAGCGCAAAGCCGAGCAGCAAAACGCCATCGAGCAACTTGGTCCCGGCCTGCGCGCCATGATGCCGTTTCTGCAACCCATCGTCGCTCCCGGGCTCACTGCAAAGACCGCCACGTCCGATAAGTAGCTTGCCATCGCTTCCGGCCGCCGTGTTTCTGACGGCGGGCGTGTGTACGTCGGCGCGTGCTTTCACGCCATTTCTGTGGCATTATCTTGCAGCTACTTGGCACCTAACGGGTTAATTATTATTCATGAAGCGAGACGCTGCCTCGGTACCTTCGCAAACGATCAATCTACAAGAACGCATCGCCAAACTTACCGCCAAGCGCCAGGAAGTTCTGCGCCCGGTGCTCGAGCATCCGCGCGGCTTCGTGCTGCTCAGCGTTCGGGCCATGGCCAAACGTCTCGGCACCGATCCCGCTACCATCGTTCGCATCGTTCGCGTGCTCGGCTTTGCAAGTTTTCGCGAATTTCAAAAATATCTGCACGATCTCTCCATCGCCTTCGCCACTTCCGCCGATACCATGCAGTCCACGTCGTCCGAGCGCGGCCGCCACGCCTACGTTGCCGACTCCATCGAGCGCGACCTGAAAAATCTCCAAGGCCTGAAAAATAGCTTGGACGCCGCCCGCCTCACCGAACTTGCCAAGCGCATGTACGCCTCGCGCCGCATCGTTCTGGTGGCGGGCGACTTGGCCGCCTACCTCGCCGAATATTTGGAGTATCAGACCAGTCTGCTGGGCCTGCCGGTCTTCGCCGCCATTTCAGCCGGCCGTATCAGCCACCTGACACGCTCGTTGACGAAAGACGATCTGGTCATGGCCATTTCTTTCCGCAGAGGCTTGGCGCAGACCGTCGAGGGAGCGCGCATGGCCTGCCAGCGCGAAGCTCATTGTGTCGCCATCACCGACACTTATTTGTCGCCTCTGGCCCGCATCGCCCACGAAACTTTCCTAGTCAGCATTGAGACCACTTCTTTTGGCGCTTCCTATGCGGCGCCCGTCGCTTTGGTCAACGCGCTGCTCGCCGCTTGCGGGCAAGTCCGTCGCGCTGAAACCATGGAAATCGTGCGTGAAATTTCCGAAGAACAGCGTCACGGTTCCCGCTGGTTTCACGAATGATTGCACCATGTCCGCCGCAATCTGGTTCGAATGGTGGCCGTTGAAGAACAAACCTTTCGCGCTGTCTAGAGCCATCGTCCGCACGCCCATGCTCATCCTTTTCCTCGCGCTTGTTTCATGCTTCGCTCCGCACGCCTGGCCCCAAGGTTCAACCGGGGCCGCAGCTCCGGCGGAGGAGTTGCTCGGCACATATAAAGAATCAGCAACCGAAAAGAGAGTCCGCATACTGGAAAAGGGCGGACAACTGTATTGCCAATCCGCGGACGGACTGGCTCTCACTGAATTTCATCTCACGCAGCTACTTCCCGGTGATGTTTTCGAGATCCTGGAAACAAGCACTCGCCAGGAAGTCATTTTTCTTAGGGACAAATCTGGAAAAGTCGCTGGCCTTAAATTCGGCGGGCGCACTTTTCGTCGGGAGTCGTCGAACGCTTCTGAAGCAGCCTCGTCCTCGGAGAATTCTCCCGGGCCAGCCGGCTCTCCCGCTTCTTTTCCCGGACCCCAGCCCTCCCATTTGCCGCAAGACTTAAGGGGAAAGATCGGAGACTTTGCGGACCAGACCGAGAAGGATGTCTTGATCATCCTGGAACGTTCGCGGCGCTTGTATCTGCGTGATTCCGGCGGAATTGAGCATGTGCTTAAACTTCTTCGCATTTCTCCTGAGGGCGAACAGACTTCCTTTACTTATACCAGCGACGAAGCCGAGCCTTCCTGGGTGCTGGGTTTTAAACAACGCGGGTCAGACCCGGTTTGGCAGCTCTTCACTCAGATCGGCCCCTATCACCGTCTTTCCTATTCCGTTCCTGGGGGGAGCAGCAGCGTAAACCTGGTCAAGCCGCTGCGCTCTCTCAAGGAGATTCGCGCCGCGGCTCTCGCCGCCACTCCTCCCCAGGATCAGGCCTCGTTTCAAAAAAGTGATTTAGTCGAGCTGGCGAATCTCGATCCGGCGATTCGACTCGACATTCGCTACGCCACCACAAACAATTTCCTTGGCTCGCCCGTTTACACACAGGCGCGGGCGTTTCTGCAGCGTCCCGCAGCCGATGCACTGCTGCGCGTACTGCGCCGTTTGCAGCCGCTCGGCTACGGCTTGCTCATTCATGACGGCTATCGTCCTTGGTACGTTACGAAAATTTTCTGGGATGCCACTCCGGAGAGCGGAAAAATATTCGTGGCTGACCCGGTGCAAGGCTCACGTCACAACCGCGGATGCGCCGTCGATCTGACTCTTTACGATTTGAAAACCAATGAGCCCGTGGAAATGACCGGCCTTTTTGACGAGATGTCCCCGCGCTCATTCTCGGACTATTCCGGCGGCACTTCGTTGCAGCGCTGGCATCGCGACCTGCTCCGCTGGGCCATGGAAGCCGACGGCTTTACCGTCTTCGAGTCGGAGTGGTGGCACTTCGATTACAAGGACTGGCACGAATACGCTATCGGCAACATCCCCTTCGAAAAACTAGACGCGCATCCCAACTGACCGCGATTATTGTCATCCGGTTTTTGTAGCAGCGACTTTACGCCGCTGTCTTTTTTTCTGGATTCCGTGCCACCACTACCGCCGAATCCGCTCCACGTACTTTTCCTCACCGCAAAATAACTTCCATCTTCTCCGCGCTTCCTCTGCGTACTCTGCGTTATCTTTTTTCCGACTCTGTCTTTCTCTACTGCACCGGCAACTCCGCCACCGCTTCCCCATCCTTCCGCGGATCAGACGCCCCATAATTCACGCCGGCCGCAAAATCACGCATCACCGCCTGCCCGCCGCCGACGCTGGACGAATACATTCCCAACAATTCGATCTGATGTCCCTTAGCCTTCAACTCATCCCGCGTCTTCTGCGAAAACCGGTTCTCCATCTTCACGTCGCATCCCGCAAACGTAATCTTGGTAAACCGCGGAGCCTCCATCGCCGCCTGAATATTCATTTTGTAGTCCGCCAGATCCACCACAAACTGCGCATGCGCCTGCGATTGATTCCATCCGCCCATAATTCCAAACGCCAGCCGCGTATCGCCCTTCCGCGCGAACGCCGGAATAATCGTATGTAACGGCCGCTTCCTGCCGGCGAGTGCATTCGGCGATTTCGCATCCAGCGTGAATAATCCTCCGCGGTTATGCAGAATAAATCCCGTGCCCGGTGCCACGACGCCAGATCCAAACTGCGAATAATTGCTTTGGATCAGCGAAACCATATTTCCATCGCGGTCCACCACGGTAAGATAAGTCGTGTCATTTCCGACGGTCATCTCCCCGCCATTTACATCACAATTGGCATGCTGCTCATCAATCTGCTTCGCCCGCCCAGCCGCCCATAGCTTCGAAAGTAATTTCTCTACCGGTAATTTCTGCCCGCGCGGGTCACCGATATATCTCTTCAAGTCCGCATACGCCAATTTCTTCGCCTCGATCATCAAGTGCAGCGCCTTCGGCGACCCGAGTTCGTATCCCTTCTGCCCTAGCGGAGTGGTCTCCAGAATATTCAGCATCTCCAGTGCCGCCAGCCCCTGCCCGTTCGGCGGCAATTCATAAACCGTCCAGTCTCGATACGTAGTCGAAACGGGCTCAACCCATTCCGCCGAATATTCGCTCAAGTCCTCTTCCACCATGGCGCCGCCGTGCATCTTCTCCGCCGCCAGGATTTTCCGAGCGATTTCGCCTTTGTAAAACGCATCCCTCCCATGCTCGGCAATCTGCTGCAGCGACCGCGCCACATCCTCATTCTTAAAAATCTCACCCACCTTCGGCGCTCGATCTCCCGGCAAATATACTTTGCCGGCAGCCTCGGTCGAACGCAGCAAATCCACTGCGGCATTCCAGTACGCCGCATCCATCTCCGGCACTGGAAAACCACTTCTCGCCGTAGCAATCGCCGCGCTCAAATCCTCCGCCAATCTCTTCCGCCCAAATTTATCCGCTAATTTTTGCCAGCCATCCACCATTCCCGGCACGGTAACGCTGTTGATCCCCGCCTGCGGCATTTCCCGCAATCCCTGCTTCTGCAAAAATTCAATCGTCAATCCCTTGGGCGCCCACCCACTTGCATTCAATCCATAAAGTTTGTCCGCCTTCGCGTCATACACAATCGCGAATAAATCTCCGCCGATGCCATTCATCATCGGCTCTACCACGCCCATCATCGCGTTGGTCGCTATTGCAGCATCCACCGCATTGCCGCCGTTCTCCAAAATCCTCACGCCAGCCTGCGCTGCCAGCGGTGACTCTGCCGCCACAATTCCATTCTTCGAAATCACCATCGAGCGCGCCTGCGAACGATCCTGCGCGTAAGCCACCAACCCGGCCAGCCCCGCCACGCACAACACCATACCCTTCCAGCAATAACCGCCCATAGCCCCCGTGATCGCCATCCGAACGCCCCCCTTTGTCGCTAACCAAATGTCGCTGAACAACCTCGCGATTCAAGCTCCCGCACTATACAACGAGACTCGCCCCTGGGTTCGAATCTTGCCCTCGAGCATTTTCTTTTCCTCGTCTGGCGTTTACACTTCTAAGAGACTGGCCAGCCCATCGAGCTTGCGTTCACCCGTTTCCTGACGGAGAATCCACCTTGCCTCCTGAAAACTCCAAACTCTCCGCCGCATCATCTTTGCCGCCGAAAACGCAGCCGCTCTCCGATTTCGACCTACGCGCCAACTCTTTCCTCGCGGGCACGAACGCCGATCCGTTCGGAATCCTCGGCCCGCATCCTGTCTCCGCGGGCTGGGCCATACGCTTCTTCATTCCCTGGGCAGCCGAAGCCAGCATCGTTTTCAAGAATCCTGCCATCTCGCCGGCAAAAATTGCCGACGCCGTCAAGCTTCGCCCCGAAGGCCTCTTCGAAGCCGTCTGGCCTTCCAATCAACCCACCGCGCCCGAACCCGGCAGCTACAAAATCCAAGGCCGCACCCACGCAGCCGAACCATTTGAAATTTTCGATCCCTACGCTTTCCCGTTTTTCCTCACCGACTTCGATCTCCACCTCATCGGCGAAGGCCGCCATTTCGACACCTACGAAAAACTAGGCGCGCATCTTCACACCGTCGCAGGTGTAGCCGGAACACATTTCGCAGTATGGGCGCCCGCCGCAAGTCGCGTCAGCATTGTCGGCGACATGAATCGTTGGGACGGCCGCGTCCATCCCATGCGTCCACGCGGCTCGTCCGGCATCTGGGAACTTTTCCTTCCCGAACTGGGCGAAGGCTCCATTTACAAATACGAAATTGTCGGCCCGAACGGAAATCTTCTCCCGCTGAAAGCCGACCCTTACGCTTTCCAGGCCGAGCTTCGCCCAAACACTGGCTCCGTCGTAGCCAACTTAAACTCCCATCCATGGGCCGACTCCGGCTGGATGGCCCACCGCCAGCAAACAAATTGGCTCGAGTCGCCCATCTCCATTTACGAAGTGCATCTCGGCTCCTGGCGCCGCGTCCCAGAAGACCACAATCGCTGGCTCACCTACCGCGAACTTGCCGAACAATTAATTCCCTACGTCAAACAACTTGGCTACACCCACATCGAACTGCTCCCCATCATGGAGCATCCCTTCGACGGCTCCTGGGGCTACCAAACTCTCGGCTACTACGCCGCCACTAGCCGCTTCGGCTCGCCCGCCGATTTCATGTACTTCATCGATCGTTGCCACCAGGAAGGCATCGGCGTCATTCTCGATTGGACGCCTGCGCATTTTCCGCGCGACACCCACGGCCTCTCACAATTTGACGGTACCCATCTGTTCGAACACGCCGACCCGCGCCAGGGTTCTCATCCCGATTGGGGCACGCTCGTCTACAACTACGGCCGCAACGAAGTCCGTAACTATCTCATCTCCAATGCGCTTTTCTGGCTCGACAAATATCACATCGACGGGCTGCGCGTGGACGCCGTCGCTTCCATGCTCTATCTCGATTACTCGCGCAAGGAAGGCGAATGGGTTCCCAACCGCTTCGGCGGCCGCGAAAATCTCGAAGCCGTCGATTTCTTCAAGACCATGAACACCGTCGCCTACGAACGTTTCCCCGGCATCCTCACCATCGCCGAAGAATCCACTGCCTGGCCCAGCGTCTCCCGCCCCGTCTATCTCGGCGGCCTCGGCTTCAGCCTTAAATGGAACATGGGCTGGATGAATGACACGCTAAAATATTTTTCCGCTAATCCCATCTACCGCAAGTACGAGCACAACAAGATCACTTTCTCGTTGGTCTACTCCTTCAGCGAAAATTTCGTTCTTCCTTTCTCACACGATGAAGTTGTGCACGGCAAGAATTCTTTGCTCCATAAAATGCCCGGCGATGTCTGGCAGCAATTCGCCAACCTTCGGCTGCTCTACGCTTATCAGTACGCGCACCCCGGCAAAAAGCTCCTCTTCATGGGCCAGGAATTTGGCCAGCGCGAAGAGTGGGGCGAAGCCCGCAGCCTCGATTGGCATTTATTACAATGGGATTCGCACCGCGGCATCCAAAAATTAGTCACCGACCTCAATCACCTTTTCTCCACCGAACCCGCCCTGCACCAAGTCGATTTCCACTGGCAAGGGTTCGAATGGATTGATTGCAACGACGGCGACAACAGCGTCCTCTCTTTCCTGCGCAAAGGGAAAACCGAAGACGACCTCGTGGTAGTCGTCACCAACGCCACTCCCGTCGTCCGCGAAGGCTACATCGTCGGCGTCCCTTGCGCCGGCTTCTACAAAGAAATCCTCAACACCGACGCCGCCCACTACGGCGGCTCCAACGTCGGCAACGCCGGCGGACAAAACGCCGCAGCCGATCCCCGTCAAGGCCGCCCCTATTCCCTCTGCCTAACCCTCCCGCCTCTAGCCGCCATCTACCTAAAATGGACGCCAAGTGGAGGTTGAGCAGCGCTGCTTGTCACGTGAGACCAGCACACGCGTCCGTTTCGATGAGTGTGAAGTTTGCTTGGTATGCACGGAAAATCGGGCAGAGAACGGAGCACGGCACGCAAGTCAAATAGGGACTGTTGCGATTCTCGTCCTTATCGGCGTGTCGGGATACTTTCTTGCGGATCGTGCGGATTACGAGGGAATACAGCGAAAATGGATTACTGCATTCTTTGCAACTCTTATCCGCTTTGCTTTCGTGCTCCACTCATTCCGCGAAAGATTCTTTCGGTGGTCGTTTTGGGCCGCATGTTGCTTTTGCCCGCAATAAAACGTGCAGACCAAGCACTGGCCAACGAACGCTACACAATCGGTCTTAGGTTTTAACAAAGCCGGGTGCGCCAGTTTCACCAGGGGATTTTTCCGCACCCGGCGCCCACAAGAATGACAAACTCATCGCTATCAATAGCCAAGGTCATCGATGCCTCACAAGACCAACGCCGTCCGCCTCCTCGACCAACTGGGAGTCTCCTACGAACTGCGCGCATACGACGTCGATCCCGACGACCTAGCCGCCGAAACCGTCGCATCCAAGATCGGCCTGGCACCCGGCCACGTTTTCAAGACCCTGCTGGCCCAAGGCGATCGAAACGGTTTCTGCATGGCCGTCATCCCAGGCGACACCGAACTAAATCTAAAAGCGCTAGCCGCAGCCGCCGGTGATCGCAAAATCCATCTCGTTCCCGTAAAGGACCTACAGAAGCTCACCGGTTACATTCGCGGGGGCGTCACCGCTGTTGCTGCAAAAAAGGAGTTCCCCGTTTACGCAGATCAAAGCATCCGCAAACTTAATACCATCTCCATCTCAGCAGGCATGCGCGGCTTGCAGATCCTCCTCGCTCCCGAAGACTATCTTAGAATCACCAATGCCTCGGTCGCCGCCATCGCCACAAACAAATTCGCTGACACTGAAACCGGACGCGGGTAGCCTTCCTATCATCTGAATCGTACTATTCCTTCAATAATTCTTCTTGTTCCCCGCAAAATCCTTCGCCACTAAATCGTCAGGAACTATCATTCCCGTTTCCTGGCGCGGCCCAGCGCATCACACGCGTTCCCAAACCACCCATGCGAACCCGGTCCACGGGTAACCAGCCACCCCCGATTACTTTCCCGCAACCGATCGCATCTCTGCTCTATCCTTGCCGCGTGTCGCGCGTAACATATCTGTTAGCAAACTCTGTTAGGAAATCCTCATGCTCTCCGGAACGACCAAAGTCTTCTCCCTCCACGTCCGCTGCCGGTACGGCGATCACGACGACTGGATTACCCTGCAAAGCCGTGTCGAATCCCTCGAGCAACTGCTCGCCTCACCCTGCGGTTTTGAATGTCCAACCCACGGCGCGCAACAGGAATTCCCTCTCGAAGGCGTGGAAAAACAATCCTCGGCTTCCACTTCACAGAAAAGCTCTTCCCTGTTTGCGCCCAGTAAAACGGCGAAGCCTAGACGTTCCAGCGAGCGCAAGCCCTTCCGGGTTCCCGTCATCGTCTACGGCTGGAGCAAGTCTTTCGGCACTTTCCACGAGAACACTACCACTCTCATGTTCAACGCCAGCGGCGCGCTGGTAAGGCTCGTCACACCTGTCGAGCTCGGCGAAAATTTCTTTATCGTGAACAAATTTACGAAAGACCAGCTGGAAGTCCGAGTTGTCTTTAAGGATTTTCACCACAGCGGTGGCTTCGATGTAGGCCTCGCGTTCGCCAAGCCCGCAACAAATTTCTGGCGAAAGACGCGCCGCGGCACGCGCGCTCCGCAGACTCTGCGCGTAATCGTTCGCGGCAAAGATCGCAACGGAAATCCTTTTTCGCAAAGTTCCTACACCATGGACATCAGCGAGGATGGCGCCCGTCTCGACAATGTCGCTTACCTCACTTCGCCCGGAGAAGTCATCGAAGTCAAACGCCGCTGGCATGGCAAGGCCCGCTTCCGCGTCGCCTGGATCGGCCAGGTCGGCACTTCAGAATCCAACCAGATCGGCGTCTGCACCCTGGACTCCGGCAAACTCCCCTGGCGAATCAAATTTGTCTCCCCGCCGCTTCCCAAATCTCCGAAAAAGTCGTGACCATACCACCGCGGCCGTTACGCTTGACGTAACGCATCATGTTTAATATTGCCCCATGATTGTGAGCTTCCGGGATAAGCGAACCGGTGACTTCGCCGCCGGAAAGCGAGTCAATGCATTCCTGGAGTTTGCGCGTCTCGCGCACCTGAAGCTCGATAGATTCGAGTCCGCCACCTCACCGAGAGATCTGGCTGCTTTGCCCGGCAATCGTTTTGAAGCATTACATGGAGATCCGTGCGCGCCTAATCCGGCAACACTAGTTCCAGTGCGCTCTGCTCTTCGATTGGACGCAATTTCCGCCCTTCGCTAAACTCAAGAGCTATGCCCGAAAATTCCACAACGGAACAGGATGTTCGCGCCGCCGAGAACGCTCCAGAGCGCACCTCGGACGCCGCCGAGTCCCTTTCCTCGCGCCTGAGGGTCTTGGGCTGGTCCGGAATTGTATTCGCCATTCTGCAGAGCGCCTGCACGGCCGTCATCGCCATCAGCGGCGTCCGCGTGGCAATTGGTCTCGGCGCTCTCGCGGCCGCGGCGGGCATTCATGCGCCCGCAAAAGGCTTTCACCAGGACGCGATCCGCATCCCGATGATGCTTTTCGCGCTCTTCGGCTCGCTCATCAATTTATTTGTGGTTTGGAAAATTCGCAGCCTACGCAGCAAACCCGCAGCGCGGTGGCGTCAAAAACCAGTCACCGCAAAACAATTAAATTCCGAACGCCTGCAAATCGCTCTCTCAATTGCGACGTTAGTCCTGCTATCCGCTGAATGGATTCTCCACCCCATGATCCACCGCGTGCCCTAATGCAAGTCCAAGCAGCCACGAGCCATCACTTGTACCTTGTACTCTTACGCTCTTGTACGGTTTTTCTTCTCAGTTCACCGCCAGCTCCCGCTCCAGCCTCTCATGCAGTCTCTTGCTGAATCCCACCGGCAATTCAAAGGTCCGGTCATCCGCCGTCAGTACCACAATATTTCGTGTCGAATCCAGAATCGCCGAACAAATTTCACAGTGTTCCAGATGCCGCTCGATATCCGCGCGCAGTTCCGCCGCAACGCTATCGTCAATGTAGTCGGAGATGTGTGCCCACACGTGCTTGCAGTTCAGCTCCATGGCATCCTCCCCCAAAATCCCTTTCGCGCTGGTGCGGTGGTCTTCAACAACGGCGCCAACCGTTTCTGCAGCATCATCCGCGCCCGGTGCAGCCTCACTTTGACGATGTTCTCGTTAACTCCCAACGCTGCCGCCGTCTCCGCCACATTCAACCCATCCAGGTCGCGTAGCGTGAAAATCTGCCGATAGATTCCCGGCAACTCCGCCACGGCCATTCGCAACGCTGCCCGCAATTCCTTGCGCTCCAGCGCTTCCAGCGGAATCTCGCGCCAATCCGTCAGCGGCGCCGGGGTAATTTCCTGCTCCTCACCCTGCACCGGCTCGTCCAGCGAATCTTCCTTCGCTCGCTTCAGCTTGCGCAACCTCTGCCGGCCCTCATTCAGCGCGATCGTCGTCAACCATGTCTTGAACCTCGCGTCACCGCGAAACTTGCCCAGATGCCGGTAGGCATTCACCATAGCGTCCTGCGCACAATCCTCGGCGTCCGTCTCGTTCCTGACCATCGCAAACACCGTCATGTACACCATGCGCTCGTACGGCCGGATCAAGTCGTGAAACAGCTCCTTCTCGCCGGCCAAAATGCGTGCGATCAGAGCCGCGTCGTCTCTTTCCGCTGTTGCCTTCGCTTCTTCGCTCTTCACGGTTCCCTGCCGCACGCCGTCAAAAATCCCCAGCATTATCACCCCTGGTTTGCCTTCATGGGAACACTGCAGCGCTTCACTAGAGAGTACGGCCGCCCCGAAAGGTTACGGGACCGTTTCTTAAGTGCTGCTAACCGACAGACCGCCGGGAACTTTTCGGCTTCTCGCGGCATTACCAGTTGTGACGGTGTGCTGCGGGAACTGATGCAAGGCGCAGTACCGGCGTTCTAGACTCGGAGGCGGCAAAGCGGAGCGACATGTCAACGGCTGAGCCAGTCGCTGTGCCAATCGTTAAGAACGACGCACCCGGAAATGCCGAAGCGGAAAGCCTGCAACTGCCGACGGCGACGAACAGTTGATGGTGGCGTTCGCGGGCGGATCCGCGGAAGCGGAGCAGCCGGTGCGTATCGCGAACCCACCGCGTAGAACACCACGGACGCGGAAATCTTTCTTCGCCATGCGATGGCGAAACTGGAACGGACAGAACGGGAAATTCTCATGCTGAGTGAATTCGAACAGTTGAGCTATGTCGAAATTGCCGAGTTACTCGGTTTGCCAGTCAACACCGTGCGCTCACGTTTATTCCGCGCGCGGACAGCGCTGCGCGACTTGTTGGTCGCGCCCGCTCCTGGCGTGCCTGCCGCAAAGCTCGCAGAACCCGAGGAACGCGTATGGAATACCACGCACCCTGTCGCTCCCGAAGAAGTCATGGCCTTTCTTGACGGAGAGCTCGCGGTTCTAAGCAGCGTCGAAGTCCGCCCGTCCGAAACGCCCGCTCCTCCGTAGTTGACACTAATTCATTTCCAAGCATTCTGCGTCGCTTCGTGGAACTTTCTTCCACGGCCCAGCGTATCTCTACTACACGCAGCGAATCTGGCTACGGTCTGATCCGCCGCGCACGCCGTCCTCGAGGAGGAATCTCTACATGAGCCAGCTTTCGCTGCGCAAAGCTTCACAACATTTCGCCGGCCGCGTCTCGGTCGCCCTCGCTGCCGCGCTGCTATTCGCGCCGGTCGCGCTGTACTCCCAATCGGTCACAGTAACCTCCGATTCTTCAAGCACTTCCGGTCGCTGGTTGCATGTTCGCGTGGTCAGCACCGACTCCAAAAACGAGACAGTCCGCGTCAATGTGCCGCTCGATATGGCCGAAAAAGTCCTGCCCGCCATCAATAAGGACCGCCTTCACAATGGCAAGGTCCGCTTCAACGACAGCGACCTGAACGGTGTTGACCTCAAGACGATCCTCGACGCCGTGCGCACCGCCAAGGACGGCGAATTCGTCACCGTGCAGTCCAACGACTCCGACGTTCGCGTAGCCAAGCAGAACGGCTACATGCTCGTCCACGTCACGGAAAAGAATTCCGGCCCCGACAAATCTGACCAGTCCGACAAGAAGGGCAAGTCCGCGGAAAAGTCCCGCGTTGACGTCAAAATCCCCATGAAGGTGGTGGATGCCCTGTTCTCAGCCGGCAAAGACGAACTGGACGTCGTGGCGGCCCTGCGCGCCCTATCGGCTCACGGCGATACCGAATTGGTCTCCGTCAAGAGCGATGACAACACGGTTCGCATCTGGCTCGATTCCAAGAACGTCTCGGACTAAACATTTCAGGTAAGAACATCAGATAGAGGCGGAGAAAATCTCAATGATCATCCTTGCCAAATGCGCTCTTGCCCTCACCAGCACGATCGTGGTCGCGGGTGTTTACACCTTCCACGAAGGCGTGATCAGAGTGGACGTGGACGAACACCGTGACGGCGGCTCGCATGTGCATTTCTGGGTGCCCGCCGCCGCCGTGCCCCTGGCCATGCATTTCGTGCCCAAACGCCACTTCCGGGAGATTCCAGCCGAAGCAGCCGATTACCTGCCTCTGCTGCGAATTGTTACTTCGGAGCTTCGCCGCTACCCGAATACCACCTTCGTTGATGTGCAGGACGGCAACGATCACGTTCGAGTCGCCACCAACGGCTCAAAAATCCAGATCGATGTTGTAAACGATGAAGAAAACGTCCATGTCGCGGTCCCACTCTCTACGATCAACGACGTCGCCAACCAACTGGCTGCCGACGCCCCAGGCGTTTAGCCGAAATTCAATAACCGACCAATGGGTGGGCTTTGCGCTCACTCTGCTTGCATGTTTTTGCCGTCGATTCTTCCCTGCTCTAATCTATTGCGCCGGGTAAAGATATACGCAAGGCGCGAAATGGCGGAGCTAACAATTCGGATTTCGGATAAGGCACCGCGAATGGCCGGTGTTTGGCTACTACCTCTGGTCATGCGGTTTTTTCATTCCGAAATACCAATGGAGCGTCTACATCCAAGAGGCAGCAGGCTTGACCGTGCATGCGCCAGTTCAAATTGACGGTGTTCCAGTCGGTTCGGTGAGCGCCATCAAACTCGCGAAAGGATCGGCTACTCCTGAGCGGCGAATCGCGCTGGTCTTCTAAGTGGAGAAGCGCGACCATGACGCCATTCGCAGCGATTCGGAAGCCACGCTGACGAATGAAGGCTTCCTGGGAAATCGCTATGTGAATACAAGGATTCGATGAATTTTTTCGAAAAAACCGTGGATTGCTTGCAGCAAGCGAAAAGCCCCCGCGGACAATAAGGCCCAGAGTCCCGCCGAATCAGCTCCGAAGTCTCCGCGATAATTGAAACGCTACTTCCATTCGCTCTTTCTTTACGCCTCCTTCGCGGGTTGAAAATACACTTCTTCAAACATCGAGCCTTTCTGCCATCCTGCGCGCTGCAATATTCCTCGACCGTTTTCCACCATGCTCGGATGGCCGCAAAGGTACCCCGTCGTGTCTTCGGGTTTCAGTCCCCACAAATCTGTGTATTTGCGGACCAAATCGTCCACGCGCCCGGTCTCGCCGCGCCACTCGGTATCCTCCCATGGCCGGCTCACCGTCGTTACGTACTTCAACCACGGCGCTTCCGCAGCATATTTTTCCATCTCGTCGCGGTAGCCGAATTCCCACGAACGGCTTCCGCCCTGAAGACAATACAATTTGTGATTGCCGGGCATCGGAGAGTTTCCGGACTTCCAATCCTTATAGAGCGTGCGAGCGTAGCTCACAAACGGCGCAAGTCCCGTTACTGTTGCCAGCAGCAAATGATTCGTCCGGCCGCTCTTCAAGTCCAGGGTGAACCGTCCTTTGGCGATTTTCCGGCAGAGAAGCTTATCGCCAGGATGTAGCCTATAGAGGTGCGGAGTAAGTTCCCCCTGCGGGACCAACTCAACGAAAAATTCCAGCATTCCTTCTTCATACGGAGACGACACGATCGAATATGCGCGCTCGATTCGCTGGCCTTCGAAATCGAAACCCAGCGTCGCGTACTGTCCGGCCTTGAATTGGAATGGCCCGCCCGGATCCACCTTTACCAGCCATAAATCCTCTGACAGCTCGCGTCTCTCCAGAATCGTCGCTTGGTAGTGCTTGTCGCCCGCGGGCGCCATCCGAATTTCACCCATCCATTCCCTCTCACATTTAACGGCAAAGTTTGTGCGAAGAATCGTGGCCGCGAACCATCGAGCGTTTGTGGATCACGCCGCAACTTTCATTCGTAGGCCAGCGCCACGACCGGATCGAAGCTCGCCGCGCGCACTGCGGGATACACCGCGCCCGCCGCCGCTCCAGCCAGCGCCAGCAACAACGCTCCGCCCAGCCATCCCGGCGTAATCAAAATCTGCAGCGTCGGCGTCGTCTCCCGCAAAATTGCTTCCACCAAATAGGTGAACGCAATCCCACTGAATCCGCCGAGCAGCGCCAGCACCAGCGTTTCTCCCAGCAATAATTTCACGATATCCAGCCGCGAACTTCCCAGCGCTTTCAAGATACCGATCTCGCGTGTCCGCTCCAACACCATGGTGTGCATGTTTAAAAGCACCACCAGAAAGCTGATCACCATCCCCAGTCCCACCATCGTTCGAATGAACGGCCGCAGTTCCGGCAATTTCGAGGAATTCATCAGCGTTGTGTACTCGGCAACGGATTTCACCGCCTCTCCCGGCGCCACTCCCAAAATTTGTCCGCGCGCGGCTTCGACGTCGCCTTTGCTCCGCACATACAGCATCGAAACGCGCTGGTCCGCTCCGGTCATATCCTGCGCTGTCCTCAGCGGAATAAAGTAACGAGCGCCCTTGCCATGCGCTACAATGCCGCAAATCTTAAATTCGTGATTCAACAGCGTCACCGTGTCGCCCACCTTCAAATGTTTTGACTGCGCCACAATGTCATCAGCGATCGCTTCATTCGACGCTTCGAACGGCCTGCCGGAACGGAACAGGAACCCCCTGCTCAAGGCATTAAATCTTTTGTAGTCAATTCCATACACCAGGACGAAGTTTTTCTGGTCCATCAACGTCAAAGTCGGAGCCACTTCATCCACTCCAGGCAGCTTGGCCACTCTGTCTGCCAGCGATTCCGGCAATACCGCGCGCGAAAACGCAAAAAACATGGAAGAATTTGGCGGCTGCACCAGAATATCTGCGCCAACACCTTCGACTCGTTTGCCCCATTCTGAAACGACGCCGGTCGTCAGGCCGACAATCATCAGCACCAGAAAAACTTGAATGGTAATCGCCAGAATGTTCAGGAACGCTCGCATCGGACGCGCCGCGATATTTCCCCACAATAACTGCGCCTGCGCAAATCGTCCTTCGAACGTCTCATCCATGCCGCAAAATCCTTTTCCTCGTCATGCGAAGTTCCGTTATGCTAAGGTCTGATTTTTCAGTGGCTGCTAATTTTTCCTCTGTGAGCACAATCACGGCCGAAGTTCGCAAAATATATTTCTCTTCGGTGAAAGTTTTGAACAGAAGTGTGGATAACTCTGTGCAAAAATCCAAGCCCTCTCTACCTAACTTCCTGTATTCCAATGGGCTAATACGGTTTGCACCATTCCAGTGCACACCAGCAAACTTTTTTCCGCCGCTTCTCAGTACCACTTCGGCGGACGATCCAGATGGATTTTGATCACCGTTCCGCTGTCATTGAGAACATGATATTGTCCGTAAGTTTTCCAACCGTCCGCCACCACCTGAATCAATACTTTTCCCACCGGCGGATCAGGAATGTGCGCAGTGCCATCGCGATTAGTCTTCACGTTCAACGCGTATTTTTTGTCTTTGCGCAGTTTTTTCTCTTCCGAATATTTCAAATAAACGCTGGCGTTCTCCACCGCGACATTTTTTTCTCCGCCGCTCACTTCAATGGTTAGCTTCTTGACTGCCGGCGCGGACGCCGCAGCCGCCAGGTCGCCCTGCGCTGCCGGCGCTGCTTTGTCCTGCGCCAAGGCGCACTCCGCCACGCCCAGGCCCCGTACCAGCAACGCGATTAGAATGATTCGCCGCATCATTGATCTTCTCTGGTCTTCCTCTGCAGTCTTCCCGTCGTCCACAGACCCACATCATCGTCAAGGAAAGCACGCGCTGCGTCAAGCCTGCCTGGCGTAGCAAGTCTTTGTGTCTTGTCGCGAAACTGCCGCTAGCCGGCAAAGGGGAGAGAGACCCCTCTCTTCCCCTGCCACACGACCGGACATGCGGGTCCGCATCCGGCGGTTCGGCGGGTTGAGCTAGCCATGAGCTGCGGAAGTCCGCATGAAGCGAAGTAAGCGCTGGACAGGGCGGTGTTCAGCGCTGGAGTGTTCGCGAGGTGGGTCAGAGTGAATCGCTCCACCCTCAGTCACAATTCCGTGATATGCAGCAGATCTCCCGAGGTAAGTTCGATTGCCTTCCACGCACAACCGCCGGATTTACCACCAGTGCCTTTGATGGATGTGGGCTTCGCGATCATATGCTCGCTCGCCCGGAACCGGCCTCAAATCCAGTTCTTGTCCATCGCCTCGCGTGTTGTTGCCGCGCTTCTTTCAGACCTCGCCTCGCGACTCGGCCCTTGCGCTTCAGTAACCAACCCTTCTCTTCCATCAAGATGGGTAGAGGACTTTCACCTCCAAGCTATCGAAACATGCTCGGCACACATAAAAGTGGCCGGACATCGGCCCGGCCACAAAACATCTTTGCCTTACCTTTCGAATTGAGACTTACCGCCCTCAGTGGGGCGGCTTTTTCTCCTGACTCTGCTGGTGCGGAGGCGGCGCCTGCTCCCTTGGTTGCTGACGCTGTTCCAGCTTCTGCGTCTGCTGTTGATGTTTCTGTTCCAACTGCTGCGTCTGCTGCTGGTGATGCTGCTCCATCTGTTGCTGACGTTGTTCCGTCTGCTGTTGTCGCGCGGCATTGGAGTTCTGCTGCTGGAGTCGCTGATGCTCTCTATCCTGTTGTTGTTGCAATTTTTGGTGTTCTTGATTCTGCTTCTGCGCCAGCTTCTCTTGTTGCTGCTGGTATTTCTGATTTGCATTCGCGGCGGGCTGCGGCGCGCCATGTTTCGGTAACTCCGTCGAGTGGCTGTACGTCGGCCGGTTATTTGTTTCCGGCCGGTTGTTCGCACTTGGCGGCCGGTTTGGATTGTTATTTGCCCGATTGTCCGCCGGCCGGTTGTATTCGTTCACCGGACGACTCTCGTTGGTCGGACGATTTGCCGTATTTCCGCCGCGATTCGCCGGTGGATTGTAATTGCCGCCAGCCTTCGCTGCTACTACGCCGCCTCCGCTAAACGCCGCCGGTCTTGCCGTAGCCGCGATCGGCGGCTTGCCATGATTCTCCGACGCGCGCAATTCACGATTACCTCGCGCCGCCTGTATGTGCTCATTCTGGGCGCCCACTGGCCCAATATGCCGTTCCCGCGCCGCCGCTTCTTCCTGCGCCGTTGCGCGCACGTTGACGCCGCCGTTGCCACCGTTGTAGCTCACCCGCGTAATATGAACGTTGTTCTCGACGTGCACGTTGTAGACGTTGCGGACTACTCGTTCGTCGATGTGATTCACTTCGCGGTTGTAATAAAAATGATCGTGATCCCAGCGTCCACCATAATATCCGCGTCCGGTGTAGCCCCAGCCATAGTCAATTCCGCCATAGAATCCAACCACTGGTCCCCAGTAACCCACGTGAAAAACGTAGGCTTCGCCGCCCCAGCCCCAATATCCGGGCGTCCACAAATAGCCAACTTGCGGAGCTTCCACCCAAGTCCCAGGCACCCAGTAATAATCCTGATCGTCGTCATCCCAGGCCCAATATCCCGGGGTCCAGATGTACCCTTCCCTAGGACAAATCGGCTGCTCGTACACCGGCAACGGCGGAGGAGCGAATCCTACCGAAAACTGGACCGCGACTTGCGCTGACGCCGTCCCCGGCAAAGCCATCCCTACCAGCAGTATCCCGATGATTGCCACAAATCGAATTGCATCCACGAAACGCATTTTCCGTCCTTCTGCCCGTCCCTCGTTTCCCTTGAGCTGACCTTGTAGCAGGCGGGCGCTTTGAATTTGAATGCATCTTCTGGGCCCGTGCAATCTGACACGTGGCCCAAGCTTACTCGTTAAACCCCAAGCTTCCTATAAGGTAGCGCGGGTAGAAGCCGAACTGGAAAAAGGTAGAACTAACCAACTTGTTTTCTGCCAGTTACGAAGGCATTAAGCTGGGGCGGCGGGTGATTACTAACACCGAGGACAGAGGCCGGGTCCCCACTTCCGCGCCTCTGCGCCCTCTGCGTCAAAATCCACAGTTTCCCGCGGCGCGATCAACACCCGAAATCGCCCACTCCTGGTTCGGTGCCTCTACTAACGCGTTTTCAGTCCGTCGTATAATGCTCGCTGACGCTATGGCCACTTCTTCACAACCGCAATCGTTGATTAGCCAGATTTACTCCGCCACCGACTCACTCCTGGCCCTAAACAACGACCACTCCATCGAACTCTCTGCGCTCTCCCTCGCCGAGCTGGATCAAATCATACGCGCTTCGTTCTTTTCAGCTACGATCAACGATTCTGACGCGCTGCTGATTACCTTCGATCAATCCTCACGCTATGAGCATGTCAATTTTCTGTGGTTCCGCGCTTTCTTCGAAAAAGCGCGCCAGGAAAATGACCACAACGAAGGAAACGCCAATTTCATTTACGTCGATCGCGTAGTCACTTCCCCCGCCGCCCGCGGTAAAGGCTACGCCCGTGCTCTCTACACCGATCTTTTTCAACGCGCCAAATCAGCCGGGCACACTCGCGTAGTCTGCGAAGTCAATCTCGATCCGCCCAATCCCGTATCTGACGCCTTCCACGCCAGCCTCGACTTTACCGAAGTAGGCCGCGCCGCCATCTACAATGGCGCCAAAACCGTCCGCTACCTCCTCCGCAATCTCTAGCCTGGCTCCAGCGCACACAAATCCCGTCATTCCCTAGCGAAGCGAGGAATCTCTCTTCTCCCTCTTCCGCACCTCCGTGCTCTCTGGGCCCTCGGCGTAAAAAAATCCCACCTTCCCCGCCACCAGTCCATGGCAAACTCCACCCATGAACCGCTCCGCCTTCATGGCCACCGTAATCCCCGCAATCGGCATCGCTTATCTGCTCGTCAAATTCTCCTACCTTCCCTGGACCCCTCTCCGCGCCGTCGCCCTGATCCTGACTGTCGCAGGAATAGCCGCCGTCGCCATCGCCCGCCATCAACTTGGCAGCTCTTTCACTCTGTCTCCGCAAGCCCGCACTCTCGTCACTCATGGCATCTACTCCAAATTCCGCAATCCGGTCTATATCTTCTCCGCCATGGCTATCGCCGCCCTGTTCATCTACATCGACCGCACAATTTATCTGTGGAGTTTCCTGATCCTGCTCCCGCTACAACTCTTCCGCGCCCACAAAGAATCCCAAGTCCTCGAGGCGCACTTCGGCGACTCGTATCGCCAGTACAAATCCCAAACCTGGTTCTAGCTGATACTTGCAAGCAGTGTGCCGGCGGCTTCTCATCCACCACGATTCTGTTCGGGCACGCCGTCCTCCAGTTCGTCCTTGCGGATCGAGTGTCGCAGCATCCTCCGATGCCAGAGAATGGATCGGACAGCCGAGACGAGAGTCATCACGCCCAGCGTAAGGCAGACTGCACCCCCGATCAGGATTGGCCCCTCACTAACCGATTGGTTTGAGCTTCCTTCGTGAAGCAGGTACAGCCCAAAAGCCAGCAGCGTGGCGGATACCACAATTTCAAAGAAGGTTGCTATTTTTCTCATACCGGGCCGCGGTTGCCTTTCAGACGCGTCGTGGCCTCGGCTTTGCGGAGTTCCCGAAAGACCGGTTTCGAATAGGCTCTCTTCATTTCGGCGCCGCAGGTGCATCGCGGATTTGAGATCCGTCTTCCTTCCCCCCCTGTGGGAATTTCAATTTCGACCTCGCACCGGCAAACCGAAGACTGACAGATAAATTGCGCTCGCGGACCCATGCGGAACCCCCGACAAACTGGCCTGCTCGAGAAACACACCTATTGCATCTAGAGCTCGGGGCGGGACGATCAATCCATCAGAGAAGCTCCTCTGGTAGTATTTTATATATATACCTTGTCAGAGACTATTGGGATATGGCAATTGACGTATGTAATTACACGTACGTAGTGTGCTGCGCCCCATTGCGGTCGGAGAGTCTCTCCTTTCGCCGTTGCCGCCATTCCGAGCGGAGTCGGCGAAGCGAGAACCGCCGCCTCTCCGGGTGGGGTCTGAGAGGAAAATCTCTCTTGGGGTGTGCTTCGGGTTTTTCTTTCTTCTGGTTGGCTTTGTGGCCGAAGCTACAAGGCCGCAATCTCCGCTGGCGCCAGAGACAATCTTTCGCCCCGCGCACGACTGGAATACTATGCCGCTGATGTATTCGACTCTGACGGATATTCGTTCGAGGTCGTCCATAAAAGCTAACGATGGAACACCCCTGTTAAGTCCGCACAGCGGAGGCGATCTGCGATTCCGTGCCCACCAGTTCCCCCGGATCACGAGCCACTCAGAAACTATCTCCGGTCGCTCCCCCAAAGCGGTGTTTGCTTACCTACCGACATCACAGCACAGCGGCTCTATCTATACGGCTAGGCTTTGACTGCACTAACAATAAGCACCTCAGCCGGAAAACTCATCCCACTATTTGTGCAATATTCACCAAGAGATTCGAGCGACTCACGCTTCACTTTAACTAACTGATCGTCTGACAGCCTAGCAATCTTGTCGCGAAGTTTTTCAGACATCTCAATGCGCAGCGTCCAAAAGTCTTGCAATGAGATTGCCGCTTGTATTGAGAACTTCAGCAGCCGCTCCGATACGGATGTCGCGCCAGCTTCGTCAAATATCATTCGTAATTTGCCGGGAGTGGCAAAGCGAAACGCATCCAGAGCATCCGGCGCAAGTGGCGGCGACTCAACGTAGCGGCCGATGACCCGCGACAGCGCAAAGTGAAAAGGATTATTTTCCGCGAAGTGCCACACCGCCAAAGCCAGTTTCCGGGCTGGCTTCAGGACGCGCAGCATCTCGCGCATCCCCTCCACCGGTGCGGGAAAGAACATCACCCCGAACCGGCTGATCACCGCATCGAACGTATCCGCTGCAAACGGCAGTTGATCCGCAAAGGCCACATCAAACTGAACATTGCTTAACTCAAGAAGACCCGCCGCCCGACGACTTGCGGCCACCATCTCCGGAATCGGATCAATCCCAAAAACCTTGCCTTTAGGCCCAACCAAACCAGCCATTGTCAATGCCGGTTCTCCCGGGCCGGTAGCGATATCCAGAACCACATGCCCAGAGCCGATCTGCCCGTCCTCGGCCAGAGCTTGCGTAACCGGCGCAAACATCTGCCGGATAACTTCGCGATGCTTCTCCCAGTACGGCGCAGAACCGGTCCAGCGATTTATGATTTCTTGCTCGGGTTGCATGGGCAGAGTAGATTCCAGTGTCGTTTCATTCCTACTTCCGGTTCGAACTGTTAACTAGGACCGTTGGCATTTATGGCTATCAGTGCGGGCCTTGTCTATGGTTGCGCCATTCAAACTCAATTCTCGACCGCGAGCGCTTCCTCCAAGGTCCCTTTTCGCCCGCGCAGCAGACCCAATCCACCAGAATTCGCCTTCACTTTACGACACTTTCACCTCAAAACGCCAAATTCCTATACCCGGGAATCCTACGTTTCGCTCTTTTCACTCTTCGCGCGTGTAAAGAACGAAATTCGCCCCTTTATTTTCAATAACTTGCACACTCTTTTTCACTTTTTGCAAACGATGAAGCGCTATCTCCATTCTTTTCTGCCACTTCCACACTCTTTGCAAGAATACCCGGGAGTAGGGGGTATCCCTCTATCCGGACGTGGTCAGGCATGCCCCGCTCGGAACCAAATGGCGCCCGATCCATCGGTCTCCGATCTCTGGTCGCCGGTCCTTCTGTACTTATTTCGTCACATCGTTACTTCTACCTTTGCGACGAGAAACCTTATCGCCAGACCTATCATCCTATGGCGAAGAGATACCGAACCATTCCCATCGGTGGTGGGTGTATACTTCGGGTCTCAGGGTTTGTCATTGCAAACCCTGACCCGCAACGGTTCTCGGGAGGCAAATCATGCAACCCACTTCTTCTCCAAAACTTTTAGGCGCGCTGCTTGCCGCGCTGCTTTTTTCCGGCGGCGCTCTGGCGCAATCCCAGAATCCCGCGGGCCAAGCCACTCCACAGAATCCTTCGGCACAGACGCAAGCACCGCAACCGACTCCCCAAGACCCGAACGCAGTACCTACGCCGCTGCCGCCTCCTCCGCAGCCTGCTGCTCCTCCTCCCGAAGCCAAGAAGAAGGGCGAACCCGGCTCCGATACTCCAATCGCTTCGCCGGACACTGTTAAGCCCAAGAATTCCAAAGAGGATGTGGACGCCGTCGGCAACCGTGGCGTCGGCAAGGGTGTTAACTTCTATTCCATCGAACGCGAAATCGGACTCGGCAAGCAGCTGGCCCAGGAAGTGGAACGGTCTTCAAAACTGATTGACGATCCCGTCGTCACCGAATATGTGAATCGCGTTGGGCAAAATCTGGTTCGCAACTCCGATGCGAAAGTTCCTTTCACCATCAAGGTGATTGATTCCGACGAAGTGAATGCCTTCGCGTTGCCTGGTGGATTTTTCTACGTCAACAGCGGGCTGATCCTGCGCGCGCAGGAAGAGTCTGAACTGGCTGGAGTGATGGCCCACGAAATTGCCCACGTCTGCGCCCGGCATGGCACCAAGCAAGCTACCAAGGGCGACATCATCCAGATCGCTTCGATTCCCGCGATGATTATGCTGCCCTATGGTTGGGCCGGTTACGGAATCTATCAGGGCATGAACTTCCTGATCCCCATGACGTTTTTGAAGTTTTCCCGCGACGCCGAACGCGAAGCCGACTTCCTCGGCCTGCAATATATGTACAAAGCCGGGTACGACCCGAACTCCTACGTAACCTTCTTTGAGCGCATTCAGGCCGACGAAAAGCGCCGCCCCGGCACCATCGGAAAAGCGTTTTCCACCCATCCCCCGACCCAGGACCGCATCGAAAACACGCAAAAAGAAATTGCCAGAATTCTGCCGTCGCGACCGGAATATATCGTCACGTCATCCGAGTTTGATGCGGTGAAGGGCCGTCTGCGCAACGTGATGTTCGCGCGCAAAGCAGTGGACAACGGTCCCGGCAAGCCGACTCTGCGCACTCGCACCGAACAGACCGACAAGCAAAAGACTTCGCCGACGGCCGATCCCAGCAGTTCCGACGACGACCGTCCAACGCTGAAGCGCCGCACCGACACCACGCCTTGAAATGAGGTTGGAATTTAGAAGTTGCAAGCAAGAGGCGGCCTGATTGGCCGCCTCTTTTTGGTTGTGTGCCGAGCAGGTCCGATAGCTTGGAGGTGAAAGTCCTCTACCCATCTTGATGGAACAGAAGGGTTAGTGAAGCGCAAGGGCGTCGTCGCGAGGCGGGGTCTGAAAGAAGCGCGGAACAAGCACGCGAGCCGATGGACAAGAACTGGATTTGAGGTAAATCCGGCGGTTGTGCGTGGAAGGCGATCGAACTTACCTCGGGAGGTCTGCTGCATCAAGGTGAACGAGGCGAAGAGTGCGGTGGCTCGGCCAGTCGAGTGGAAGTTCTTGGGGTTCAGCTTCAGCCACAACAAGGAACCGAAGCGGCGCATTGCGCCGAAGGCCCTGTTGCGCTGCAAGCAGAAAATTCGGGAGCTGACCGTTTCAGCCAATAAAAAGGCCACTAAACGCTTAGCTACGATCGGCGATGTTCGTCCGGCGCGGTCTGCACGCCCATGCGGCGCATTTCTTCGGTGTAATACTTTCGGTACAGCACGTCCCACTCTTCGCTGCCTTCCAGTATTTCTTTCTTCTGCGAAGTAATTTTCTTGCGCACTTCAGCGTCGGCTTTTTCTTCATCACGCAGCGAATCCGTGAGCAGCGTCACGATTTTTTGTCGAATGGTATCGCGGTCCTCGATAAATTCCACGTCGTCGCTGGCCACCAGCACGTCCATAATCGAATGCGACAACCGCACAATCTTTTCCCTGCTGATCCTCATGCTCTAAATATCCCGGCCTTTCCGAATCGGCTCAACCCACTGCATCATTTTACTGGCGCAAACCAATCAGCGCAGAACGAGTTTGCGGTCGCGCGCCAGTTGCGACTTCACCTTCTTGAACATTTCCTGATAGGAAACGCCGGTGCTGCGCATCTGATCCTGGTGCAGCGTTAAAATTTGGCGGGCTTCTTCACTGATGCGATCTTCGACGGTGATTTCGTCCATCATGGCCTGGCGGACGCGCTGCGTCACCGCCGCCTGATTCTTCACTTCGACCAGTTCCCCTTCGCCAAGTTTCTTGATCACTTCGGCGGCCATGTGGCCGACATAATCACGATTGATCAGCATTCTTCTCCGTGGGCTTGTCCGTGGTCCATCCGGTTAGCCACGAACTTTCGCGCAAATTTTGGAAACGATCGAGTGTAACGGGTGAGGCGAAAAACTTCAAGGAAGCCCCCGGAGCGGTTATTGGGAGGACGAATTCAGGTGGGTGTGGTACTGGCTCTAGGGCAATAACGACGGCGTCGGTTTCACCGATTGTGCTCGGGGCGTGCAAAAGGAGGCGCAAGAGTGGCACTTTTTTGCACTACCTGTCCGTTCGTACAGGTACGGGACCTGTACTAGAAATAAATGGCTTGTTTACAGTAAGATAGAGAGGTATAGCACAGGTCGGGCAAGACAACTTTGGCAGGGGGATTGCACTACCTACTCGCGAAACAATGTCCCCAACCAAGTGTGCGTCTTTCCGGAGGAGCAAGAAAATGAAGAGGATTTTGATTTTCACGTCGCTGTTGGCACTAGCGAGCTTCGGGTTTGCAGGTAATGCCCTAGCCGATAGCACGTCAGCGGGCGGCGTGGTTTATACCTTTACCAACGATGGTTCGGATGGATCGGGCGGCTTCCTCGTAACTATGACGGTCAATACCACGGGTGCTACGGCATCGGGGGCAATGACCTCGTTTGCGGTGCAATTTACCGGAAACACGGGAGTAAGCTTCGAGAGCATCAGCTCCAATGCTGGTACTTGGAGCGCTTTGATTCAAGGAAACAACGGCGGCAATACCTGCACCGCGGGAAATGCCAACTTTGTTTGCTCGAACGGAACACCAGGAATCACGATCACCGCAGGCGGCCCAGGCGACGTTTTCACGTTTGTGTTTGACGTGCAAGGCCTAGGCTCTGCTCCGACGACTACTCACATCCAAACGAATCAGGGCGAAGGTGCCTTGGCGATCTCCAACGACGTTGGAGTTGGCCCACCGACCTCGACTCCTGAACCGGCTTCGATGCTGCTCCTCGGCCTCGGACTGGCGGGTGTGCCGTTCCTGCGCCGCAAGCGCTCGTAACGGATCCAAAAAAGATCAATCCGGCCCAAGGAGTTGGAGGCTTGCCTCCAACTCCTTTTTTATTTAGGGTGGCTATTTTGGCAACCGGCCGCGGATCTTAAACCAGTCATTTCTTGATCGGGAGTGCTTGAGCGACGTTTTTTACGCGTGGAGGCTGGAATCGGCTGGGGTGGATTGGCGAAGACCCTGTTGCTTCCTGTGCTTACGTCGGGCGATTTTGAGGTATGATTTGTAGGCCGAGTGGGCGGTTAGCTCAGTTGGTTAGAGCGCCTGCCTTACAAGCAGGAGGTCGCAGGTTCGAGCCCTGCACTGCCCACCATCTGGGCTTTTGTTCCTCGGGTGAGTACCACTGCAGTTGGCCGTTCCCCGATAGAGACGCGAAGCCGAGCCCTGAATCCACCCATAACTGTTCTCTTTACCCCATCCCTGTCTGCCAACACGATTCCCGCACCGTTGGTAGGGAGTCCTAGCGCGTGCGCCGCGGTCAGGTAGAGTGTCGAGGTTATGGATCAGTTTTTGGAGGTGAGACTTTCTGTCTGTCGTCGACCGCGAAGAGCAAATAATCGCTGAAGGTCATGCGCTGGTGAAACCGTCGTCCCCTCAAGTCGCTGTACACTTCCGCATTCTGTGGGAGCCAAATCTCCACGTTTCGAGTGCTGAAGCGCACCGGACCAAACTCGATCGCGGTGTGATCGACGTGTAGTCGAATATCGGGAAGCGCGTTGATCAAGTCCGTTTGCAGACCCGCGATCTGGTAACTGTCCGCGGCGAACCATGCGCGACCCTTCAGTGCGACCGGGTAGGAAGGACCATGTCCGATGCGGTAACCGCGAATACGGTTCGGTTTATCGACTCTCTGGCGAAAATAGATCTGCCAGGCCGGCTTCCCATTCAAGGTCGTCAAGCCCTCGCATCGCATCGAATAGTTCTCGGAATAATAGGGATGAAAAATGAGTACGAGTGCCGGCAGTCCATTGGTTGCGACTCCTCCAGCTACCGCAGCAAGGGAGGAAGTACTGCGCAGGAATTCTTCCACGTTTAGAATTTTCGGGCGGATTTCCTCGATCGACATCATGTAGTCGTACTTGCGATGTTCCTGTTCGTAGACTTTCCCGATTTTGTTGAACGATTCATGCAGAAGAGACTCCGTAGCCGTGAATCTGTCCACGTTCTTTACAAATTCTTGAATTCTCTCTCCTGCTTTTTGCAGCAATTCACTGAGGTCACAGGCCGAGCCAGACTCGAGAGGTGAAACATCGTCATCAACCTCCGGCGGCACCCAGCGGGAATCTCGGCGCGCAGAAGATCGCTCGATGATGGTTGTAGTAGGTACGCGCCGGTTGCTGGAGTCAGCATTTGCATCATCCAGTGTGGTGGATGGAGGGTCCAAATCCGGTCGTTGGGCGAAAGCCGGTTTGCAAAGGAGAACACCGCAGACAAGATGTAGTGTAAAGACGAAGCGGAATACGGTACGGACAAACATGGCTGATTCCTACGACGGCCGGGTGAAAACCACAACGCGCAGGTCAATTTGCGCCGTAGATGGAGTCTCGAGCACTGGCAAAAGTGATAGGGCCCCTGGTCGAATGACAAACTGGTCCGATTAGCGTTAATCAGAGTCGAAAATAACTACGCCTGCGCTTGGCTGGGTTGAGGATTCGGTGATTCGATCCGATAGCCCCGCTGTTGGAGTTGCCGAATCATTCTCCAGGTGCGCTGATACCTGGATTGTTTGCTGACTGCCGGGCCCCGTTCTTCGTAGAGAGTTCCCTTATGCAGGATCTCAGACGACACTGTCGATGCGCGATGAGTCCGATGGCTTGGTTATGTCCGAGTCCCTTGGAAAAGCGAACGAAGTGGTCTTGCGCTGCAACGAGGTGATGGGAGGCCGCAAGAGGACAAAGAGAAATGAGAGACCGGCGACAACCCAGCTCTAGAGGGCAGTAAGGACGCGCGAGGCGTCGCAGCCTTGAAGATTGGTCGACCCACAGTCTAATTCCCCATGAAAAACGCAAACGGGATGGCTGGGAACCACCTTCAACTAGATGTGAACGGCGCAGGGGACACTTTGTTCCGGAATGCGGCAAAATTACATCTTGGGAATTTTGTAAAATCTACGGTGCATTGCGCTTCTGTTGGGATAAGCTATCTTCTTTCAGATGTTTGTTGCGCTGAGTCTTTATGAGACCGATGGAAGGCGCATTGCTCGAAGTTTGGTAGGCTTAGTCCGTTCCTACGTCTCTCTTGGGGAAGACCTGTGAATAGAGTCGGTTTGAACTCTGTGTCGGCGTGCGTGCACCTTGTTGGTGTTCTGTGTTTTGTAATGCTTAGCGGAATTTTGGCGGTGGGGGCCGTCGCGCAAAGCAACAGTACGTGGACGGGAACCGCGGGAAATTGGAGCAACGCGGCGGACTGGAATAGCGGCGTTCCTAACGGGAACTTTAACGCGTTGATCAGCAATGGGAATCCTGGTGCGGCGACGGTTAATCTGGATATCAATGCCACTGTGGCAAATCTGGAGCTGGATTCGCAGAATGCGCTAAACATTCTGGCTGGCAAGACGCTGACATTTCAAGCAAGCGGAGGAAGCACGGTTGCGGGTGGCGGGACCATCCATCTGGCTTCGGGTGGCTCGATTGTGGTGGGGAGCGGAAACACACTGACGGCGGCCTCTACGATCAATATGTCCGGAGTAAACAGCCTGATAACCGGAGCGACGGGAGCAGAGACTTTTTTTGGCTCGGTGACTGGCAACGGAACAATCAGCAACCTGCAAGTATTGTCTGGCAATGTGATTGCGAGCGGTGGCACGCTGACTATCAAGCCGAATAGTCATGGTTTTGAAGTGGGGAATTTCCTTGAGGTGACCAAGGGAAGCACCTTGAACATCACCGGCGGACCGTTTCTGAATTTTGATCCGACAACAGGGAGTTTGAGCCAGGTTGGTGGAGGAGTTTTCCCGGGCCAGGGAATCTATTTGCAAGGAACGTTGAAGTTCGACAACGCGAATATCTTGCAACTGAGCGATGGCCAGTCGCTCACGCTGGACGGAGCGGGTGCGCGGATCGTTAACCAGAACAATCAGAACGCTCTGTCAAATCTCGATTCATTGGGAATGATTGGGCATTTGACGCTGGTGAATGGAGCCAGTCTATCAACGGTCACAGAACTGGGAGCAGCGGATCACAATTCGATCACGGTAATGAGCGGCAGCAAGCTCAGCATCGGCGGGGATCTTGGACTTTCGACTGACGGGGGTACGGTTGCCGGAGTGTTGGTAGATCATAGTACTCTCAGCGTCGCCGGAAACGTAAGTTCGTTCGGCGGCGACACGGATTCGACGATGCTGGTGACGAATCGAGGGAGTTTGAAGGTACACGGGTCGTACTCGCAGGGTGGCGCACTTTTTGGTGCGAGCTTGACGCTATCCACCAAGAGCGCAGGCACGATTGGAGGGGACTTTAACAATCAGGGGTTCGCCGGGTTTGGAGCTTTCACGACACTAAGCGATCACAGTTCGTTGAACCTGGAAGGCACGCTGAATAATTCCGGAAACGCGCAAGTCACGCTGGCGGGCGGGAGTACGTTGAATGTAGGAAAGGACTTCAACCAAACTGTTTTCAGTAATTGCAACTGCACGCCGGCGCCGTTGCTGGCGTTAAGCGACGGCAGCTCGATGAATGTTCAAGGATCGGTGAGTAATGCGGGAATGATTCAGATCGACGATACGTCGAAGCTAACCGTGAAGTCCGGTTTTAGCCAGAGCGGCGGCAGCGCGCTGGTGGATGGCGTGCTGAATACGAAGAAAGGCGCGGACATCCAAGGCGGGACGCTTTCGGGCACGGGGATTTTGAATGGTAATTTGAAAATGGCGGGGACGATGATGCCGGGCGATCCGACTGGAACGTTTACGCTGAACGGAAATTATACGCAAACGTCGGTTGGGACGCTGGCGGAGCAGGTGGGATGGCTAAGCGGGTCGAACGCTATGCTGTTCAAAGTGAATGGGAATGCGACGTTGTCTGGGACGCTGGCTCTATCGTTGTTGAGTGGATACAATCCGACGGTCGGGGATTCTTTTATTTTGATGACATTTTTGAGCGACACAGGAATTTTTGGGACGATCACTGGAACAGACCTTGGGAATGGCTTGTTCCTTGACGTGATTTACGATCCGCACGATGTTCGTGTGGAAGTGGAAGACCCAGTTGGCACGCCAGAGCCGAGCAGCAGCATTTTGCTGCTGGCTGGATGTCTGGCAGTGCTTGCTATTGCGCGCAAGCGGCTGGCGAAGCGTGTTCTAACTGTCATAAGCTGATCGAACCGCATAGTCGAGGCATACACATTGAAAACCTTTGTGATTGGGCTCGCGCTGGGAGTTCTTATTACCCTTGGCGTGGTTTATTGGAGCGGTCGAGGGAAGGTGAAATTCACGACGCCGTACCAGGCGGTGCTTTTGGATGACAATCAGGTTTTTTACGGGAAGCTTTCGCGAATGGAAGACGCTCATCCGATGCTTACGGATGTGTATTACGTGAAGAGCGGGGTGGATCCGCAGACGAAGGAAACCAAGAGTGTGCTGGTACGCCGCGGCAAGGAATTGCATGGGCCGGACAAAATGTATCTGAATGCGCGGCATATTGTGCTGGTGGAGCCAGTGACGCCGGATTCGCAAGTGGCGAAACTGATCGAGCAATCGAAGAAAGAATAGACGAGAAGTCTTAGAGTTTGGTTTCCTAGGATTGCCGGACTAGTAGTACTCCCCCTCCGGATACGAATAATCGCGTTCTCCTTCTAGGCCTAGCGCATCGCGGCACGTTGAAAATCGATTGGATCTTCACGTTCGCCTGCGCGGCCTACAACCTGGTGCGCGTGGGGAACCTGATACGCAGCACAGTTCGGACGTAAGTCCGTCCGGGACGTAGTGTCTGAGCGGCGCTGAAACGCTTCTTTCGGGCGCTTGGTAGTACGAGAAATCACGCTTCGGGCGCTCGAAAACTCACGGTTAACTCAAACCAACACAGAAATTGCTGGCTCAGCACGGTTTTTCAGCAGCCAGCCAAAGGACCGTTCTACTCGGGTCGAGGATCCGACATCGTTAGGCAATCATGTGGCAACTCCCACTGGTAATTTTGGCAGTTATCGAGGCTGAAAGTGATCCTCTAAAACTTAAGACCTTTAATCCGTGCGGCCCTCTCCCAATCAAGGGCTTGCGCGACGACTCCTGGCTCATGGAGGACTCGGCTGTCATGGAAAGACCTAGAATTCATGAAATAGCAATTCGAGACCAGCTGAAGACCAAACGGAATGTATTGTTCAACGAATTCCTAAGGAATCCGCTGAATACGTCTTTAGCAATTGAAATCAAATTGATCGACGACCGAATTGCAGAGTTAATTGGGCGTCTCATGCAAGGGCAAAGGTCAGACCTGGACTAGGGGCAGATTTTCATACGCCAAAAAGCACTAATTTTCCTGATCTACGGACACTTACAAGTGGAACCCAGAGTCAGCGGGCGCCCCTCTCTTGTCGAAGGTTGCACCTTGCGCGTCGTCCTACCGACAGCCGTTACTGCCGGAAACGGTCATAAAGCCTGGATTGGAAGGAACTTTGCCGAGGTCACCAATCGTCGCCGTATATAGCGCAGCGCAACCGGTCAAGATCGCCTCCATGAACAGGACGACATTTGCATCCCTGTTACGAGCTTCGATGCGGTCACAGTCGATCAACAAATCAAAGAACTAAGGTAACCAAATAATGGTAGTCAAGAAAGCTGAACGCTAGGACTTACCGGTAGCTAACTGGCGTGTCTCAAGATTTAGGGCACCGCGGCGAAGAAGAGAAAAACAGCAAATAAAACGAGGTGGACAACCCCTTGGAGCACATGAGTGCGGCCAGTCCCTATGGTGAGGAGACAAACAAGGAGGGTCACAGCGAGTAGCAATTCCTCTTTGGCGCCGAGGCCGAGTGTGAGAGGTCTGCCGAGAAGCATAGAGACGCTGGCCACCGCCGGGATTGTAAGTCCAATGGTGGCCAATACCGATCCGAGGGCCAGGTTCATACTGGTTTGCAAGCGGTTCGCAGTTGCCGCACGGTACGAGGCCAGTCCTTCGGGGAGAAGGACCAGTCCCGCGATTACAATTCCAACAAGGCTTCTTGGCGCACCGACGGCCGCCATGCCGCGCTCCAGTGTTGGCGTGAGTACCTTTGCCAACGCCACTACCGCGACTAACGAGACAAGGAGCAATCCCGCGCTGACAAGCGCGATCCTGTTCGGTGGGGGCGGCGCATGTGCTTCTTCCCCGCCTCCCACCGGAAGAAAATAATCGCGATGGCGAACGGTTTGCACAAATAGGAATGAACCATATAGGATCAGGGAAACAATGGCAGCAAAGATGAGCTGTGATGAACTGAATGTCGGCCCGGCCGAAGTGCTCGTGAAATTCGGAAAGATCAGAGTCAGAGTTGTCAGTGCGATTAGTACCGAGAGCGCGGCTTGCGCGCCCTGAAACTGAAAGCCCTGCTCGCGATGACGAACACCACCGGCGAGGAGGCATATGCCGATGATGCCATTACAAACAGTCATGACTGCGGCAAAAACAGTGTCGCGTGCTAGCCCAGCGGTGTCGGTCCCACCGGTAATCATCATGGACACGATAAGCGCAACCTCAATAATGGTGACAGCCAGGGCAAGCACGAGTGTCCCGAATGGCTCACCGACACGATGCGCGACGACTTCGGCGTGGTAGACTGCCGCAAAAACGGTGGCGATTAGTACGAAAGCTTCGGTCGCGGCAAACGGAACGCCAAGGCTAAGGGTTGTGTGAAGACCCAGAACGACTAGCGCCAGGACTGGCCAGGTCCACGCCCACCGCGGCGTTCGTGCTGAGTTTGCGGATGGCATGGCAGGGACACTCGGAACCGAACGTGCTAAGTTACCCTTTGTCAGTCGAATTCAACGTAAAATACGTCCTAGTGTCTCGAAAGGCGAACGCCCAAGTTCCGCCCCATCGCTACCTTGGCAGTGCTCTTCTGCCGTCCGGTAATCCGACGTTTTTTTTCGACAACATCCTTGCACTGTCTGCCGGAGTGCAGCAGTGCGATCGTCGGCAGCGCATCTTTATCCAATTCTAGGACCACGCAAGCCTTGCAGACGGGTTTGGAAATAACGCGGATTGGGACACAGCCTCTTGAGACCGACTGCGAAGCCGGTCCATCAGCCGTATAAGGCGTGAACGATCTGGCTCTTTGATCGCTGTGAATTTCAGTCCCAGTCCACGTTCCGGGGCGACGTGCCGCACTATGCCTTCGATCCTGATCTGTCCTTCTTGGACACAAAAATGAATCTCCGCCCTCGAATCGATGGGGCATACCTTTGGAGTGTCGAGGAACACACCACCAAGGCTCACGTTCTGGACTGCTGCTACGTCGGCACGCCCATCACATAGCCAGTAGGCCCAGATGCCTGGGGGTCTCTCAATCCGTGAGCTTAGCCGCCGGGATAGGCAAACAGCTTGTTCCAACATGAGGTCCTCCTTTAAGTCGTTTTCGCAGGTAGTCTAGGGCAGGACGGCAAGACTGCTGCGATTTACTGAGCTAGGTAACTGTCAATTTATACAGCCCTTTCCCTTGCCGGTTGGACATCAGCGCTGCTGTCTTATGCGCACTCCGTTACTGTTTGTTGTCCCCGAGCAACGACAGCGTCCCGGCTGACCACAGATACTCCCATGGGTCGGAAGATGCTTCTTCTTGTTGGGAATCTTGGCGCGGTACGGGAGACAAAGGATGTCAAAGAAACGCGGAATTCGGGCCGCCGGCTTGCCGTCAGCGGTGCTGGATTGGTGCAAAAGAAATGCAGATAGAGGTCGGCAGTTTGCGGGCAGAATTGCGGATCAATTTCGGATGGCGGGACGAGAAAATCAATCGGATCTTGCGCCAGTTATGAATACCAGCGATCCGTTATATGTAGATTTTGCCGGGAAGCGGGTAGAACTAAAGGAATTCATTAAACTATTGAAAATTGGGGACCGCATTCGAGTGCTTTGCGACGACGGAGTGCTTGTGGCGGAGAAAATTTCTGAGACGCAATTCGCATTAATTCATGCTCAAATGATGACAGAGTTAGTTCATTAATCTAGCTCAGCTTTTGCATTCGGCCGCTACAGCCATTTCAATGGGCCATCCCTCTAGTAGCGCTACGCGCTTGATCAAAACCGCCGTTAGACCGTCTTTCTGTGGTGTTCCCTCTGAGAAACTCAACAACGCTTATGAGCAGCTTGAGTCTATAGCCGCTCACGGGCACAATGTGTAGCGGTTACTCGGGGGAGCTTGCGCCCGTCAAATTTGACAGGACCTAAGTTGCAAAGAAGCAGCTAGTCATCAGAACGCAAACTTCAGCGCCAACTGCAAAACGCGAGCATCTACAGAGGTGCTACTGATGACACCGAACGTGGGCGATGTGAAGTTGGTGTCGGGATTGGCAAACTGCGGATGGTTCAGCGCATTGAAGAATTCAACGCGAAATTGTAGGGCGCCGAGCGACGCCGGCCATTTCATCGCAAGTATTTTTGAAAGAGCAAGATCCACGTTTGCTTGTCCTGGCCCATCCACAATTCCGGTTCCGCTGTTTCCGAAGGAGGTTCCAATGCCGTCCGAACCGATCACCGGCGGAGTCGTAAAACACGAACGATCAAAATAATTGTTGAGTTTCGAGCCGACCGGTCCTCTCGTCACTAACTGGCTTTTCGTACACTTACCGCTCAACTGCGCCCGATCCTCGCTGATGCCAAACACGTTGTTGGCGTTCGTGTCGGCGACTGTCAGTGCGGTGCCTGATTGGATCGTAACCACCGCGGCCACGTCCCAACCGGCAAAGAGAGTACGTTGCAATCCACTTCGTGGACTAGGCAGCACCCATGTCGTGCTAAAGACGAAGCGCTGGGGGCGATCAATGCTGGTGCGCCCCCAGCGCTCAGAAGGAGAGCTTTGATCGCCGAGCGGTAGTGTATTGCCAGCCGAGGTCCCGTTGAGTTCTGAGCCGTCCGTATCCAAGGTTTTGGAGAACGTATACGATGCGAGGAATTGAATCCCGTTACTGAGCCTCTTTGTCAAACTAATTTCAAGCCCGTTGTACCAGGAGCTGCCCTCTGCTTCGATCTCGCGGAGCGCATCGGGACGAATTCCGGGAACAGGAACACGGAGGTCGATGTTCGCCAGTGTGTTTGAAGTTTGACCGTTGACTGGTTGATTGGGAGAGGCGCCCAGCGCTTGGTTCAGACTGCGAAAACGTTGCAAGTGGACACCTTTAGAACCCACGTATCCAACCTCTAATAACCATCCCTCCAGCAGCTCTGCTTGAGCGCTTAGCGAAAACTGCTGGACCATCGCAGGCCGAAAATCGGGTGAGAGGGCATTGAGACTCAAATTGGTGGTCGGAGAATAGGGTGAGAAAAACGGAAATGAAGCGGGAGTAGGAAATGGCTGAGCGAATGGCTGCTGGAATGTGGCTGCAGCGTTTGACCGCCCAACGCTGATGCGACTGAGCGAGAACGGAGCAGCGATCACGGATTCGGTAAACACCTGACCGGACGGACGAGAGTAGAACACGCCGTATGCGCCTCTCAGGGTTAAGCGGCCGCTTTTCGGGAGAAGCTGCCAAGCAAAACCGGCTCGCGGAGCAATCTGATCCTGCCCATTGCCGTACGTACCAAAAGTGCCCTTAGCACGAGCCACCTCTGGCGGGAGCGAACCCGGAAAATTGGATGCCACGATATAGCCGTTCAAACTTCCCTTGGAAGGTGGATTGCTCTCCGCACGGTTAAAGTCAAAGCTGGAATTTCTACCAAGGTTGTCACCGAACTGCCCCAAATGCTCGTAACGCAGGCCGAGATTCAGCGTCAAAAACCTCTTCATGCGATAGTCGTCCTGTACAAAGGCCGAGCCTTCCCAGGATCGAAACTCGCGATTCAGCAATCCAAAGACGTCCGCCGACTCGAATACATTACTGGATGTCCCAGTACCGTTCCCGGTCGCGTCAAGGCCCAGCAAAAAGTCCGGCCAACTCAAAAACTGTAGAAACGATCCGAACCCGGCAAAACCCAGGTTGGCTTGCGATCGCGTCAACGAGCCCCCAACATTCAGGATATGGGCTCCATGGACCGCGGTGAAAACATCACCGAAGAAAAAACTGTTTTGTGTGTAAGTTCGAGGAAACGCCGGAGCCATGCTGAGTGACCCAAGAATACTCAAGCTGGGTAGCTCATTGTTCTCGTTCATGGTGCCTTCGGAAACGCCGACATCGGACCAGGCAAAAGGCGAATGAGCTGCCGTGCCACTTTGCGTGCGCACATAGCCGGCCCTCGCTTCGTTTATCCTTGAATTGCTGAAGACATGACTGTGAGCCAGTGAAAACACCACAAATTGAGAATCGCCCGGACTGACGAATCCGGGGGTATTACCCGAAAAATTCAGGCTGTTTCCTGGAAAGGAGACCTGCTGATTCCCATCAGAGAAAAACAATCGCGCGGAGAAGTGGTTCTTGGGCAATCGCGTGTAGTCGAGGTTCAAAAGGAATTGATCCTCGTTGAAGTGGCAAGGCTCGCTGAATACTGAAAAACCCTGACTGGCAATCGGCCGAGATGGATCGACTGTCTGCGGAGTCGGGATCAGGTAACTCCCGTTCGGCAACTTGAAGTTCAGGAGCGCCAGCGCCACTGGGTTGATATTTGACCCTGTGGGATCAACGGCGATTCCCCCAAGCGGGCCTTTCATACCCCCGAAAAGTTGCGCCAACGCAGCGGCTGATCGGTCATCGGTGAGCGGAGGTTCGCTAAGGGTCGCTGAACACGCGACGCGCGCTTGGCCAAAAGCGAGCCCGTTGATTTGACGCGTCCCTTGGTATGAACCAAAAAAGAATAGTTGTTCCTTTCGGATTGGCCCCCCCAGTGTCACTCCGAACTGGTTCTGTTTGAGGTCGGGTCTAGGCTGGTGGGTCTTATTTGAGAAGAAATCGTTGGCGTTGAGAATGTTGTTGCGCAAGAACTCGAATACCGAACCGTGAAACTCGTTGCCACCGGTCTTGGTGATCAGGCTAACGTTTCCGCCCGCTCCTCTGCCGTAGGCAGCACTGTACACCCCCGTTTGCACCTTGAATTCGTCCAGGGTGTCAGGATTGGGAACGGGAATCCCACCACTTGCAGAACCAGAACTGAGTACGTCGCTGACACTAATTCCGTCTAATTGCCAATTGTTGTCATAGGAACGAGCTCCATGCACATAAATGCCATCGTTGGATTTCCCCACTTGTGAAAGCGCAGTACCTCCGATTCCGAGCTCGCCGGCATTGTAAACACCGGCGAAGATGCCGGGAGACAGGCCGGTAATCTGGGTAAAGTTCCGGTTGACCAATGGCAAATCGTTAAGGGCCTTGGTGTTGACAACCCTTCCGAGCGCGGAGTCGTCGGATTGAACCATCGGCGTGTTCGACAAGACTTGCGTAACCTCGACCGGGCTTGCAATTGCAAGGTGAAGTTCGAGGCGGAATATTTCCGTTACATGGACTTGAAGATTTGTGATCGTAACCGGTTTGAAACCGGTTTTGGTGGCTTCCAGTTTGTAAGTTCCTGGACCTAATGATGGGAATGAGAAAGAACCGCGCTCGTCCGAAACGGAAGATTTCGGATCAAGGGCATGGTGGGGCCAAAGACGGATCGATACACCAGGAAGAATAGAACCGGAGGGGTCGAACGTGACACCAGTCACGGCGCCCGTTGAGGCCGTCTGCCCAAACAAGACGCTTCCCGTCCCTAGCAAGACAGCCACCAATCCAAACGAAACGTAGTGACATTTGGATCGCATGGGCAACACCATTCTCCGGAAAGTCAGATGGACGGCGGACGCTTTCCGCGTTTTCCGCGTTCAGTATCTAGCGCCAAAGCACATTCCAGAGTAAGCTCCGTGCGGACCAGCTTAGTTCGAAGCATACTTGCAGACAACAGTTAAGCCGCCGCCAGCTGTTATTAATCACGGAAGTATTAATGCTCTGGTTTCGTTCAAGACGTGATAAGATACGCGCCGGGTGCATCGTGGCTGGTGCTTTGCTTCTGTTTTGTTTGACTATACTGCTTTCGCCACCGGCTAGAGCCGAGGCCGAGCAGATCAGAAGAATCCTGATTGTGAACGAGGCGGGAGTCACGTATCCGGCCATCGATGTCATTAATCAGGGCATCCGGAAGGAGCTCGAGAATTCACCTTATAAGTTAGAGTTTTACTCCGAGTATTTGGAAACCATCCTCTTTCCTGATCCCGCCACCCAACAAACATTTCGCGCATTCATTCTTCACAAATACCAGGACCGTAAGCCAGATGTGATCATTGCGGTAGGGCCCTCCGCGCTCCAATTCCTTCAGGAAACCCACAAAACCGCCTTTAACGGAATTCCCCTCATCTTCTGTCTGCCAACAGGAAGTGTACCGGGTAGCCCCACGCGCGACGACGCCACTACTGGTGTTGAGAACGATATGGCCTCGGGAATGACGTTGCAAGCGGCTCTACGCCTTCGGCCTGACACAGAGCAGGTGTTCGTGGTGGGCGGACAATCGGTTTTCGACAAAGAATTACAAATCACCGTGAAACAGCAATTGAGACCATTCGAGAACCATCTTGCTATCGTGTATCTGACAAACTTGTCTATGCCTGATCTGCTCGAGCGTCTGAAGCATTTGCCCGGTCGCTCCGTGGTTCTGCTCACGACAATAGCGCAGGACGCCGCAGGAAGCCGGTTCAAATCAAATGAATCAGGCCCACTGGTTGTCGCTGCGGCGAACGCCCCCGTATTTAGTCTGTTTGATACATTTATCAATCACGGAGAAGTGGGTGGCGATCTATCCAGCTTCAGCCTGCAAGGCAAGATTGCGGGAAGCATGGCGCTGAGGATATTGAGAGGAGAAAAGCCGCAGGCCATCCCACCCGTAAAAGATGTGACGAAATATATTTTCGATTGGCAAGCACTCCACCGGTGGGGACTCAAAGAAAGCAATCTGCCGCCTGGTAGCATCGTTCTCAACCGGAAACCAACCGCCTGGGAGTCCTACAAGTTATTCTTCATTGGCGCCATTTCCCTGATCCTAGCCGAGTCGCTGCTGATTTTCGGGCTGGTACGGCAGCGGGCGAGACGAAGAGAAGCGGAAGCCAAGCTAGCGATTACTTTCGAAGCTGTCCAGGAGAGCGAACAGCGCTTCCGCCTGGTCGCCAACACAGCCCCGGTAATGATCTGGATGTCTGGTCCCGACAAGCGTTGTACCTACTTCAATCAGCCCTGGCTTGAGTTCAGCGGCCGGCCACTTGAGGCCGAACTTGGCAACGGCTGGTCGGAAAGGGTGCATCCGCAAGACTTGACGGATTACCTGAATACCTACACGCGTGCATTTGATCTTCGCGAATCTTACAGGATGCAATACCGGCTGCAGCGGCACGATGGAGAATTCCGCTGGGTGGTCGATACAGGTGTGCCCAGATTAAGTAGGGAAGGTCTTTTTGCCGGTTACATAGGTTCTTGCTTAGATGTCACTGAAAGCAAGCTGGCCAATGAAGCACTTGGCGGGATGGGACGCAGATTGATTGAAGCCCATGAAGAGGAGCGCACCTGGATCGCAAGAGAGCTCCACGACGACATCAATCAGCGAATCGCGTTATTGACGGTCCAGTTGAAACAATGGACCAAACATCCACCCAGCTCCGAGGCTAATGTTCGCAAGCACATTGGTTCAGTTTGTGAGCAGCTCACCGATTTGGGAAGGGACATTCAGGCCCTATCGCACCGTCTCCACTCCTCAAAACTCGAATACCTGGGCATTGGGGTGGCAGCAGGCAGCTTCTGCAAAGAGTTGTCCGAGCAACAGCAGGTAGAGATTGAATTCAGCCAGGCAGGAATACCGCACGGCCTGCCCAAAGAAATTGCCCTTTGTTTGTTCCGGGTTTTACAGGAAGCGCTACAGAATGCAGTCAAGCACAGCGGTCAGCGGCATTTCAGAGTGGAACTGCACGGAACATCGAGTGAGATACAACTGACCGTCAGTGACCTTGGAATCGGCTTTGACCAACAAGTGGCCACCGGCCACAGCGGGATAGGGCTAATCAGCATGCGGGAGAGACTCAAATTGGTAGGCGGCGAGTTTTCCATCCATTCGAAACCCGGCGGTGGCACTACGATCCATGCTCGGGTACCCATTATGGTGAAGGAGCATCTTGCCAGAGCGGCTGGTTGAAGCGAGAAATGCACAGTCTAGCTGCTAAGCTAGAGCTAGGCCAAACGAAGTGGAACCAGAGTCAGCAGAAAATGAGGATCGGTAATCTGTTTGAGTTGTAGATTCCATTCGGCAAAAAGTAATCTGGGTTTCCGCCAATGGCGACGCAGCAAGATCGTTTTCCCGCGCCGTTATACCCACAACCAAAACAACGGGAATCTCACTGACGACCTATCCGACGAGGTTTGCGAAGCGCTCCGCATTTTCGATAGGTCACAGCTTACTTTCTGCCGTGTGCCGCTTCCTATTGCTCACTCCAGCTCTCCCAGGGTCCGGAGTTAGACCAAGACAAACTCTAAACTAAACTTTGCTGTCACTTGTGACAGTTCCAACCATCCGTTCCTCCGCCTAGGTTGATGGCGACTGAGTGCTAACTGCCTGACTGTCTAAGACAGGGCCCGCGGGGACATCGCCATGAAGTCAATCCTGCACGTCTGTGCGATAGCGATTTTCGTTACTCTGATATCACGTTCCGGCTTTGCGCAGGTATCGCCACCCGGTAAAACGGCTGCACTCCAGGCTTATGAGCAAGGCCACTACGAAGACGCAGAAAAACTTTACTTGCGTGCGATTGACGAGACAAATGAATCCAAAGCTGATACTTCCAACATGGCTGTACTGCTCAACAACTTGGCCGTGGTGTATGTGGCCGAAAACAGATGGGCGGATGCCTCGTCGGCCTTAGGGCAAGCAATGGAATTGTGGAAACAAAAGACGTCTACCGCAAACGATCTCGCACTGGCCGCGTCTTTCAATAAACTAGGTAAGGCCTATCAGTCGCAGAGCAAATACGCCGATGCCGAGCGACTTCTTAGAACAGCATTGGGCATTCGTGAGCAGATCGTCGGGCCAACGAACTCCGCCACCGCCACAAGCCTGGACAGCTTAGCGAGTCTCTTCGTTGATGAAGGCAAATATGCTGAAGCCCAGACATTTTGGCGACGCGCTCTGACAATCCGAGAGAAGCAGTCGGGGGCGCATGACTTGGAGTTGGCGACCACTCTTAATGGTCTCGCCTCGACTTACCGCTATCAGGGCCAGTACTCCGAAAGCACGGCCTTGTATCAACGGGCGTTGGGGATTCTCGAAAGGACGCTCGGAGAGGAGTATTCCGAAGTAGGTTTCACTCTACAGGGTTTGGCAGGGGTCTATGCCTCCGAAGGCAGATTTAAGCAGGCCGAAACCTCCCTCCAGCGGGCGCAGATCATCATCAAAAACTCGTTTGGCCCGGAGAGCAGTGAAATGGCGTTGGCATTGAACGAGTGCGGGACACTCTACGCCAGAGAGCGGAAGTACGCCAACGCCGAGAAATCGCTGCAACGTGCTTCGTCCATGGCGGAAAAAATGCTTGGACCAAATCATCTGTATCTTGCGCGCATATTCGGTAACCTAGGAGTTGTCTACTTCAACCAGGGGAAATATGTTCAGTCCCGACAGCTTTTCGAACGGTCACTGCAAATCGTAGAGATAACCCTTGGATCTGATAATCTACGGTTCGCACAAAGCCTTAACCATCTGGCTTCCGTTTACGAGCAACTGGGATCGTATGCAGCTGCCGAGCCGCTTTGCGAGCGTTCCCTCGCTATTCTAGAGAAATCCTCGACGCGGGATTATCCCGCCTTGATCGAAGCATTGCACAACTATGCCTTTCTCTTGTCAAAGACTGGCCGCAAAGCTGAAGCCGAGCCGATTGCAACTCGAGCCATGGTTTATGAGGCTAAGTACAAAGAGATGATCGGTGAAAATCGAACCGATTCACGACTGCCGTAGCTGTTCGGCCTCCGACCGCAACCGCTCTGCAGAGAATCATTTGTATGCTCTCTCCGTTGGCCCGCAGATTTGTCCTACACAAATTCGATGACACGAGACAGCTCGATAGAACGGTGAATGGTTTAGACCAAATCCTAACTAGGTCCGCCTGGCCGCAATACTCCGGTAAGGTCTGCCACTTTTGACAGTGTCTGGAAGAGTGCGGACCAGCTAACTTGCCGTGTCGAGAAACAATGACCCCTGGGACTACCAGAGAAACGCACTCTAAGGGGCGAGGAGAAAAGAAATGACAACGAGAAGCGCGCTGATTTTAGGGCTCGTTCTGCTGTTTGGAACAACGATTCTCGCTCAGGATTACTCCTAGGTGGAAGTTCCTGTGGGTTACTCCTATATGCGATTCAACCCGGAGAATAGCGACATTGTCAGCGGCTTTTCCCCCAACGGAGGAGGCGGCGGTGTCACCGTTTTCGTTAGCCACGCGTTTGGCATCTCGGCGGAATTCAACGGGTACAGTAGCCTCACAAAAACCTTTACGTTCCCTGCGACGGCGAATAGCCCGCGCCCTGCGGGGTGCACGGTCAAGGCTGACGGCAACCTCTTTACCTATAACGTAGGCCCCGTTTCCCAATACCACTCTGAACATTTCGAGCCCTTCGTAGAGAGGCTGTCTGTCGGAGTCCATTCCAACACTTACCAAAATCTATTCAGGGCCTGTCAGGCCACCTGCACCACCACCGATAACCCCAGCAACCATGCCTTCGATTTCGTCATGAGTGTAGGGATCGACATTCCGGTGACAACGCCTTTGCTACGGGCAAGCAAAACTAGAGCCATTTCCGTTACCAAGCCGGAATCGTTTTGCGCTTCTAACGGCATAGCGGAACGCGGCGCCTATTCAACTATCTGGAGGCGGCCTCAAATCGCGCTCCGAAGACCAGAACAAGCGGCCGTTCATCAATTCGTCTTCCAAGAATAGACCTGCGTTTCTGAAAACAGGTTTCGTTTTCTGAAGACATGCAGGAGAAGAACAAATGTCGATGAGAAGAGCGAGGATCGGTGTGCTTGTGGGATTGGTGGCCCTGTCGGCTTCTAGGTGGCCCGCGGCTGCGCAATCGAGTGTTGATTTGTCTCATGGTCGCTTGGACGTGTTGTATGAGCAGGCGGAATTCCTGGACGACACGAGTAGGGACTGGCGCCCGCTAAGGACCAATGCGCGCGAGCTGCGCGACATTCCCTTCGGCATTCCGATGCGGACCGTGCCGGAAGGACTGGATGAACCGGAACGGGCTGTGACAAATCTGCCTGCGATTACAGCAATCCAGCCAGTAGTGCAATCCAAATCGGACAGCAGAGTTCATTGGATGCCAGCAATCATGCAGTCTGTGTACTACACCGGGATCATGCACGCGTTTCGTACAGTGACAGAACCCGGGACGCGGGACGCGCTGAACGGGCCCTGGCTTCAGAACTACGCTCAATCGCTGAGTGAGCTGCGCGGTTGGAGCGACGGCGATAAATTCATGGCGCCGTACGTGGGCCATTCGATTGAAGGGTCGGTGTTTGGGTACATCCTGAGGCAGAACGATCCGCGATTCCGCAATCTGCAGTGGGGAGACGGCCGTGACTACTTCGTGAGCCTACTGCGGTCGATGGCGTTCAGCGCGGTATGGCACACGCAATGGAAAATTGGACCAGCGAGCGAAGCTTCCTACGGGAACGTGATGCTACATGCGTCGCCGGGATTTATCACGCTGGCCGACACCCCGACGTTGGGAACCGTAACGATGATTGCGGAAGATGCGGCAGACCGGTATTTAACAATGGGCCTGGAAAACCGAACCGGCAACCGGATGCTGATCATTCTGGCGCGATGCTTTTTGAGCCCCGGCCGGTCGTTTGCGAGCATGATGGCGTTCCGAGCGCCCTGGAATCGAGATACCCGGCTAGGGTTGTTTGGGTTGGATGCGGAAATTCGGAAGGAGTTGCTGAGCGAATATAAAGCTGGGCTGGGGCCAAAACCATTTACATTCGAACGCCGGTCGTCCTGGGACAACGGTGTGGAGTTCGACCGCACCTACCCAAAAGAAGCCCCCATAGAGCTGGCGGCCTTCCAGGTATACGAGAGTTTCCTTGGTGGGGGGAGCTGCATTGGCGGGGGCGGCTCGGGAGCGGCCCGGATAAGTCCGACTCTTCAGGTGCTAGCGGAAGTGAGTGGGTGCCTGGTGCTTCACATGCCGCAATTCAACCAGAGCGGAGATTCGTTGTTCTATGGTGGGGGTGCGAGATGGACGCCACGCGCTGCACGCAAACTCTCACCGTATGTCGAAGTCCTGTTTGGCGGGCGAAAAGTTACCCACGAAACGGATGACGCGGCTTTGCGAAACAAGCTGATGAAGGAATGGAATGACGGCAGTGGAACGTTAGGCCACTTTCCGATGCGGAAGGATTGGTCTGTTGAAGTAGCCCACAATGGCCCCAGCATCGCATTGGGTGGCGGAGTGGACGTTGTGATGACGAAAGCATTTGCCTGGCGATTGGTAAGTGTGCAGTACACTCATACGCGGATGGGAGATGTGGATATGATTCGCCCGCAGGACGGTGTGCGGGTCACGACGCAAGCGGTACTACGTATCGGCACCTGGTAGCGATTGATACGAGCACATTCACTCGCTACTCGCGGCCGTAACATTCGCGACGCATACGATGCTGCAACTGAACTCCTTGATCTTTGATGAAGTGACCAGCCTAAACAAGTCCAGCGGGAATCAGAGGGAATCACTCCGAAGGAGAGCTGGATATGCCGATGAAGAGGTACAAGCCGATCGCCGCGCGGGTGATGGACAGCATGAAGGATTCCGGAATAGCCGTCCTCACCTAGCTTCAGCCGGCCAACACAACAGACCTGCACTAAAGAGGAATCAGCAATGCGACCTTCTTTTCGTCTCTTCCGCCGTGAAGGAGTGCGCGCCGGACTATCCAAAAGATCTCTGTAAAAGCAAGCGACTTCGTTGTCGGCTCATTGCTCAGCAAAATGCAAATGGTCTCGCGCCAGCTCCGGCCTCTTCACGCACTTATTCCTGACCGCTACGTTAATTCCCGCTGCCATTCGCGCATACTGCTACTTCTAACAGTGACTGAGGCTTTGGGGGAACACTTACATTCGTCGTGTTCATGGAATTGGATTATAGAGTGACCGAGCGAAAAACTCGCAGTTGACCGACCTGTTTCTTGCTCGGCAGGCATTTGTGACTCCAGTGCGCAGCGAACGACGGTACACCAAATGTTCGATCCAGTGAGTCACCCCCTTTTCGTATCTGTAGTCTCCATCGCTGTCTTTTGGGTCGGAGCGCGCATCGGCTCGATCTCCCATGCCCGGCTGAGAAAGCCTGACGAAAGCATGTTTGATGATTTCAAGCTGATCCTGGGCGCTACTTTGACATTATTGGGGCTTATTATCGGTTTCACGTTTTCGATGGCAGTCAGCAGGTACGATCAGCGCAAGAACCTTGAAGAACAGGAAGCCAACGCGATTGGGACGGAGTATGTGCGGGCGGACTTATTGCCTGCCACCGATGGCGCGAGAGTGCAAACACTGCTGAAGAGCTATCTCGAACAGCGGATCCTTTGCTACACAACATCCGACGTGCAACTACTTGAGCATATTAACATCCGGACCGCACAGCTGCAGACGGAGATGTGGTCATCGGTCACTGGGCCCACGTCTCAGCAGGCGACGGTCCTAGCCGCCCTGGTCATTGCGGGCATGAACGACGTGTTGAATGCGCAGGGATACACTCAGGCAGCCTGGTGGAATCGAATCCCAGTCGCGGCATGGTGCCTGCTGATTGCCATCGGTGTCTTTTGCAACGTGTTGGTCGGTTATGTGGCGCGAGATAGAAGCGCATTACTGTTTTGGATCCTGCCGATCGTTCTTGCCATCTCGGTATTCCTAATCGCGGACATCGACAGCCCGAGATATGGAGTCATCCGGGTGCAACCGCAAAATCTCGAAAACCTCTCTAATTCCTTGCGTATGCACTGAGCCATGTTTCACAGGTTCCTGTCAGTTTTGCCAGTTTTTTGATCCTCCATAGCTGACCTAACCTCCCCACGAAAGGCCCAAAATCGGAACCCGGCGACTGCGACTGAATCAATAAGGCGCAAGAACTGTGTGTTTGTCACGACTGTGGAAAGCACTTTGGTCGAAAAAAGTGGCATGAAAAGTCCTCGTGCCGAACCGCGCGTGCACCCCGCTCGCAAACACAGGATGCGGCCAGCTCCACAAGAGAAAAACCCTGAGTGAACCGGTGGGTTGGAGAGAGGTTTCGGAAATCGAGACAGGAGAGCAATTATGAGCAGCGCAACAAGGGCAGAGAATATTCAACTGGACCAGTTTTTCACTGTGGCGGAGGCACGACTGGATCGCTGGCGCTCACTATTGCAAGCAGCACGTACCTTGGAAGCAGCGGCTAACCAACCGCGTCACGAACTTGAGAGATGTAAAGAAACCGTCTCGGCGGCCTTGTTGGAGCTTCGGCAATGGGAGGATTTTTTTGCCTTTCCAGGAGCGGCACTGCTGAAGACGCTTCAGGAGAGCGTCGCTGCCGGCGACCCAATCGGTACGGTCGGGCTGGTGCAGAAGATCAGCGCTGCGCTGCTTACACATTCCTACCGCAGCAATCTCGCCGATTGGGAGAACGAGGAGCAATTGATGAGCCTCACCGACCGGCTACCTGGCGCGCGTGAAGCTTCCCAGCATCGCCCGTATTTCGAGGTTCTGGTGGTGAATCCCGCTCGACCATCGGCGTGGTCCGAGTTGGCGCAAGAACTGCGCAAGTTGCGCCGGCCACAGGACAAGTTTGTCTACGAGTCGGTGTTCGTCGGGAATTTCGAGGACGCGGTGCTCGGGGCAATCCTAAACGGCAGCATCGAAGCCGTGGTCATCTATGAGGGAATTCCCTTCGCATCGTCGCACAACAGTCCTGTTTTGCGAGAATTCCTGACAAACCATCTAGCGGCCAGCGGGATTGATGCGACTTCAGGACAATACGGTTTAGCTCTGGCGCGGGGGCTGAAGCAGTTGAGGCCGGAGCTGGATGTCTACTTCCTGAGCGATCGACAAGCGGAAAAAATC
>Ga0210406_10000173_pt1 | contig 100331 bp, 85 predicted proteins | sample IncBWC30MmetaG_FD_155454 | JGI IMG/M metagenome (GOLD analysis project Ga0210406, IMG submission 155454) | Forest soil microbial communities from Barre Woods Harvard Forest LTER site, Petersham, Massachusetts, United States - Inc-BW-C-30-M | ecosystem: Environmental > Terrestrial > Soil >... | reverse complement strand
TGACCTGCACGCGTAGCGACACCCTAGCAGCGGCTGGCAGTTATCCAGGGATCACCCTGACCGTGAACGTTGCCAGCAATTCTCCGAACTCGGTAACGAACACAGCGACGGTTTCCGGCGGTGGCGAAACGAACACTTCCAACGATACAGCCAACGACAACACGGTCGTCAACCCGGCTGGTGGTACGAGTACGATCCTGCTTGACGTGAACGTGTCGAAGGATCAGTCGACTGCGAGTACGACTGTTATGACCCCGGCGTTCTCCACGGTATCTGGCAACGAATTATTGTTGGCATTTGTTGGCTCAGACTATCAATCAGGAGCAAACGCGTCCGTGATCGGCCTCGGTGGCGGCGGACTGATTTGGGCACTGGTCAAGAGAACGAATACGCAGTCTGGTACGGCGGAGATTTGGCGCGCGTTCGCGCCCTCCACTCTGATTAACATTACGGTTACGGCCACGCTATCCCAAAGCGTTCAGTCCTCAATTACCGTGTTGAGCTTCGCTGGCATTGATACTACCGGCACAAATGGTTCAGGTGCTGTCGGTGCGATTGGCAGCGCTAACGCTTCCTCTGGCACACCGACCGCGACTCTTGTGACCACGCGGAATAACTCTTGGATATTTGGCGTAGGAAACGATTATGACAATGCCATAGCGCGGACGCCAGGATCAGGCCAGAAGCTTGTGCATCAAGATCTGGCCCCCATCAACGACACTTATTGGGTCCAGATGCAAAACGCGGCGACTCCGTTGAGCGGCACCAGTGTGACCATCAACGACACCGCACCTACCTCGGACCGCTATAACCTAACGATCGTCGAAGTGCTGGCCTCAGTTGGCGGTGGGGGTGGAGGAACCACCTATGGGGTCTCGGGTACTATCAGCCCCGCCGCAAATGGTGCTGGCGCGACGGTTTCATTAAGCGGCGCCGCTTCAGCCAGTGCAACTGCCGACTCCAACGGCAATTACGCGTTCACCGGGCTCGCCAACGGCTCCTATGGGCTAACACCAGCCAAGAATGGTTTTACGTTTACTCCGTCGAATCAAAACGTCAACGTCAGCGGCGCCAATCTCACTTCTATTAACTTCGCCGCTCAACCGGTCGCTTCATCCGGAATCAAGCTCGTGCAGGCGAATACCAATGGCAACGAAAGCGGCACTGCCAATATGTCCGCGGCATTCCTCGCCAACAACACCGCCGGGAATTTCTTGATAGTCACGGGAACCGCTGCTCGACCCGCCAGCAACCTTTCCGTTTCAGATAGCCTTGGCAATTCTTATTCCGTGGCGATAGGTCCTGTCACGGATACCACACAGAACGTCACCCTCTACATTTGGTACGTCCCGGTTTGCAAAGGTGGCGCCAACACTGTGACGATTGTGCCCACCGGAACCGCTGCCCTAGAGATCCACGTCTCCGAATGGTCTGGCCTGGCGACTGCGAGCCCGTTGGACGTCACTTCCTTCGCCACCGGCACCGGCACAACTGTGTCCAGCGGCTCCAAGACTACAACTTCAAGTGGAGAGCTGGTTTTTGGTTACGGCTGGGTTCTCAATACCGCTACGGCCGGTAGTGGCTTTACTCCCATCTCTTTGGTAAACGGCGATCTGGATGAATATCAAGTCCAGACATTTGCCGCCACCGTCGCAGCAACATTTACCCAAGCTAGTGGAACTTGGGGCGCTGTCATGGCCACGTTTAAATCCCAAGCCAGCGTAACCGGGCCAAACGTCAGCATGACGTCTCCGGCGCCGAATGCCACTGTGACCGCCAATTCAAATGTCTCCGCTACCGCCTCGGACATGGGTTCTTCCATCACGGGTGTGCAGTTCCAGCTCGACGGCAGTAATCTTGGTGCACGAGTCACCGCGCCTCCGTACTCTCTAACGTGGAATACAACTACCGCGACAGCAGGGGTGCACACGCTGTCCGCGACCGTGTTTGACTCGGCGGGTCTTAGTGCCAACTCCGCGCCTATTACTGTTACGGTAGACAACTCCGGGAACGCCTCGATTGTGGGCAGTTGGTCCGCACCTGTTACACTTCCAACGGTCGCTGTCAACCTCCTCCTGCTTAAGAACAACACCTTGATGTTTTATGAGGATGGTAGTTCGGCGACGGTTTGGGACTATCTGGCCAATAGATTCACGAGTGTTCCGACTTCGACCGATCTGTTCTGCTCTGGTCATGCGCTCATGGCCGATGGACGCGTGCTCGCAGTCGGAGGCTATGGGCAAAGCAGCAGTACCATCGGCATTGCGAACGCGGAAATGTTCGATCCTTCCAGCAACACTTGGAGTGCGGTTCCCCCCATGGCCTTCCGGCGCTGGTATCCGACTGCCACTACTCTCTCGGATGGCCGTATCCTAGTGACCGCTGGATGGCAAACCACGAATCACACCAATGCCGGTGTGCCGGAAATTTACGATCCCATCGCAAACACTTGGACACAGCTCACGAACGCTAACAACCCCTTTGAAACCTATCCCTTTATGTTCCTGCTCTCCGACGGCCGGATCATCCACACTGGTGGCACGGAGTTCGCCACCAATACCGATGTCCTCGACATCAACGCCCAAACCTGGACGGTCCTCGATTCTCGTATTGTCGATGGCGGCAGCGCCACTATGTACTCGCCCGGTAAGATACTCAAGGCGGGTAGTGCCACTGACAGCCTGAGCACTGGCCCTTCTTCCAATACGGCATTCTTGCTCGACACCACACAATCGTTTCCCGCTTGGCAGCAAGTTCCGTCCATGGCCTACCCACGCAGCTTTCTGAACCTCACGACCCTTCCGGACGGAACCGTGCTGGCCACCGGAGGCGAAACCGACAAGAATGGCGGCAACATCAACAATGCAATCTATGCTGCCGAGTTGTGGTCGCCGCAAACGCAAACTTGGACCACCATGGCCCCCATGCACACGCCACGCGAGTATCACTCCACAGCGTTGCTGCTGCCGGACGGCCGCGTTCTGCAATCCGGCATGGGTGCCGACTTCGGCAATGTTCCGGACGAGATGAGTGCCGAGTTTTATTCCCCATCTTACTTGTTCAAGGGGACGCGGCCAACGATCTCGCAGGCTCCAGCTCAAATTTCGTATGCACAGAATTTCTTCGTAGGCACGCCGGACGGCGCGACGATCTCCAGCGCCGTGCTGATACGCACCGGTGCGGTAACGCACTTCTTCGATCAGAACACACGTTTTGTTCCGCTCACGTTCCAGCAAACCACCGGCGGACTGACGCTCACAGCTCCGGCCAACAGTAATCAGGCCCCGCCGGGCTACTACATGTTGTTCCTTGTGAATTCGGGCGGCGTTCCATCGATCGCGCCTTTCGTTCAGCTGCACTAACGACACTGCCCAGCTGCGCAGAGGTTGTCCAGCGGTGGTTACGGTGACGCTTACGGACCAAAAACGGCGGGACCTTCAGCAAGTCGGGTTGCTGCATTGTGGTTGGGGCGCAGACGGGGCAGGTTATTTGGGGATCCAGAAAAGGCTGACAGCGTGGAAGTTATTTCCGTTCCCGCGTTGTAGAACTCATGTGGGTACCCAACCGGAATCGTGATAGCGCTTCTCCAAGGTTCTGAATGAACGCTTCCGAATTATAGACATCCGCGTTGATATGTGTGCTTCCTGCCGGTGCAGTCGGTTCGACCTCGTCGAGCTGAAATTCATGTGCGACGTCTTCGACGATTTTCGGTGAAATCGGCCGCTGCTGCTCGACGTAAGCATTGATGAGCGAGTGTTCGCAAAGTAGATTTACCACGCGCGGAATACCCAATGAATATAAATGGATCGTTTCAACGGTTTTCGGACTGAAAATCAGTTCACCGCTGGCTCCAGCGATCCTCAGCCGTTCGGCGATGTAGTCATGGGTCTGCTCTTTCGTCAGAGGGGATGTCTTGCAGCGCAGCATGATGCGCTGGCGGAGTTGCCGCAACTGTGGCAGCTTTAGTTTCTCTTCCAATTCTTGCTGTCCAGATAATACGATCTGCAACAACTTCTCCGTGGATGTCTCGAGGTTGGTTAACAGACGGATTTCTTCGAGTACTGGATAGGTAAGGTTCTGTGCTTCGTCTACGATAAGGACGGTAGTTTCACCGGCACGGTAACGCTCGAGAAGCCACTGATTGAGGTGCATCAGCTGCTGACTCTTGGTCCGGGACTCACAGGAAATACCAAACTCCGCCAGAATGAAATCGAACAATTGGTTCGTATTCATCCGGGAATTGAATAGAAACGCGGTTCTCACCCGCCGCTGGTGTAGCCAGTCGACGAGACGGTTTATGAGGGTGGTTTTCCCTGTGCCAACTTCACCTGTGAGAGTAATGAAACCCTTGCGGTTCTGGACGCCATACATCAGTCCGCTCAGCGCTTCCTCGATCTCTTTGGTCAGAAAGAGGTAGCGCGGATCTGGATTGACGTTAAAGGGGTTCTCTTTTAGCCCGAAATAGCTCTTGTACATGGTCTCTAAACTCTCACAATCTCCTGGGATGGTGCTTCACTGTTAGCTCAACTTATTTGGGCAAAGACTGAACCCGTACACATCATGGGGTTCTTGAAAACCAGGCCTACCGTAGCACGAACGGGCGCGTATGCCATTGGAGTCCCAGCGTAATCTCGTGCAACGTAAAGTTGGTGCTGCAAGTACCCGCGGCGCAAACTGCTTGATTCGACGTCTGGATTTGGGCAGTGTAACCAATCGTAAAATTGGCATCTCTTCCTAACGGCCGGCTCAGTCCACCACCCACATACCATGAATTATACGCTTGCGAAGAAGCAGAACCGGCAACACTCCCATTTTGGGAATAGCCGATGTTGAGGCTCACCGCCCATTCCCGGGAGAGTTGACGACCAAGATTAAACTGCAATTGATTTGTATTCGCCCCGGCAAAAACTCCACTCCCACCAGTAACACCATGATTATATGCCAAACTCAAACTGCCGCGGTTCAAAGCATAGGTCAGGTTGGCCCCGCCGGATCCCGAAACTCTGTTCGAGGAATTATTAACTGGCACTCGAAAGGTGGTCACCTCGGGTCCCCCGAATAGTTGCAGAGCGACCCTTCCAGTGATCTTGTGTCCGTACATGAGCTGGACGACTTGATCGTTGAACGCTTGTGGATTACCAATATAGCTATAGTTGCTAAAGCGGTACTGAATCCCGAGCGTGTCCGCTCTTGTCAAATCGTAGTTGTAACCCGCATTAAAGTTTGCGGTGTTGCTCTCGATGTTTCCAGCTTCAATAAAACGGAGGATACCGTATGAGCCGGCTGCGGTGACGGATCCTCGAGGGCTAACCCTATACGCCACTTGAGTTGCAAAGGCATTGCTGTAGCGCGGGCCAAACGTGGTGAAAATACTCTGGTTGGGTACATAAGCATTCTGTAGACCTGGCAGAGGGGGAGCGAGAGGACCACTTACTCCCGGTATGGACAGGCCTGTCCCGGCACCGAAACCGAACTGCGTTTCGGGGAGGTACGAAAACTGGTCGAGGAAGAACAACTGCCATCTGCCCCAATCGAAAATTTGCACGAGTCCCAACTGCTGAAAACTAGAATTGCCTTGTGCACTATCCGAGGAAAAGCTTCCGCCCCCCGAATAGTTCACGCTCAGCTGCGCGCGGCTCCAAGCATTAAGGAGACTTAAGTTTCCGGCGACAAAACTGGTCGTATTCCAGCCGGAAGATGTCACTTGGTTTAGCGCACTGGACCGGATGGTATTTCCGTACTGGAGGCCCGGCAGCCAGTAGCTGTGACGAATTCCTGGTACGCCTAGTGTGGGATTTTGCACGCCGGTCAGTGGGTGAATGTCTGGATTCAAGTCGGTTGCGGGATCCTGATCGCTCATAGAATCCTGATTATTTGAACCCTCAGCGAGCGGCAGGTACACGCGTGCCGCAGGCTTTGGCTTGGAGTTCTCCTCCTGCGCTGACATCGAAAAAGCGGCAACGAAGAGAGCTGCCAGGGTGGCCGATCCTACGAGAAATCTGTATAGTTTCATCTCCATCCCTCAAGGAACTACGATTACATCACCAGATTGCAGCAGAACATTTTGTTCTGGCTTTTTGCCGTTGACGGCGTCTTTGTAATTGAAGGGAAGCTTCACCTGTTTGCCATCTTCGGTCCGCAAGACATAGATATTCTTGAGCTTAGCAAATTGGGTGAACCCACCCGAGCTCGAAAGAGCCTGCAAGACGGTCATATTCGGCAGCAGCGGGAAGGCACCCGCGCGCGCGACTTCTCCCGTCACATAGATCCTCCGACTGTTAATTTCCGATACGCTCACGGTAACTTGTGGATCGTTCATGTATTTTTTTAAGCCATCAGCAATGAGTCCGGAGAGCTGCATTGGCGTCAGACCAGCAGCCTGCACATCGTTCAACAACGGCAAGGAAACTTTTCCGTCCGGTCGGACAGGAACGACCCGCGAAACCTCTGCCTCTTTCCAAACATCGATGCGCAGAACGTCTTGCGGGCCAATCTTGTACTCCGCATCATTCAACGTCCCCAGCGGAGCCGCAACAGACTTGGCACTTCTCTCGGTTTTTTGACCCGACGGTTCGGTTGCAACTGGTTTTTGCACTTCCTGCGTCTGCCCCAAAGCAAGCCAAGTTGCTAGAATCAGGCCAGTCGACAAAATCATTGCATCCTCCAACTACTCATCAGATTCGGACTTCTGTGCACCCGTTTGCTTAATTTTGTATAACAAGGCTTTATAGCTGATCTGCAATTCTTGGGCGGCGCGTTTCCGGTTCCAGTGCGTGCGCTCTAGAGCCTTCAGAATCAACTCGCGTTCCGTTTGACGCGATGCAGCACGGGCAGCCAACTTTAGTGAAGTAACCCGCGGTCCGCCATTCACCAGCGGGAGCCCCAGCGGCGCGGCTTGCAAATCCTTGAGCGCCACATGGGCGTCTCCGACGGCCACAATCTTCTTTGCCACATTCTCTAACTCGCGAATATTGCCTGGCCAACTATGGGACATGAGAAGTTCCATCGTTTCGCTGTTCAAAACCGGGGTCGTCTTGCTCATTTCACCTGCATGTCTAGCTAAGAAGTGTTCGAGCAGCGCCGGAATGTCCTCCTTGCGATCACGCAGCGATGGCAGGCGCAGGCAAGCTCCGTTGATCCGGAAATAGAGCTCCCGGCGAAAGCGCTCCGCTTCGGTCTCTTTTTCCAGGTTACGCGTAGTGGAGGAGATCAGTCGCGCTGACATCTTTCCGATTTTGCCGTTCGGTTCGCCGTCGGGGAGCAACGAGAGCAGCACACGCTGGCAGGCTACATCCAGCTGCTCCACTCCGTCTAGAAATAAGGATCCTGCACTATGGCCCTCTTCTTCTGCTCGCTGGCAATCCCGCACCTGTCCAAGAAGGCGGCCGGGGTCGAGCGTTGCGCAGCTAATCTTTGTCAAAGTTGCATAATCCAGCCCAGAGAGACGATGAATGAGTCTTGCGTAGACTTCTTTACCAGTGCCGCTCTCTCCTATCAAAAGAACTGCGATGTCCGTGCGCGCGATGTCGGCCACCATAGCGTTCAAAGCCTGCATGGCGCAGCCTTGGCCGAGGACAAAACCGGCCATAGCCTGTGAGTCCAACACATGACTGATTTCTGAGCTCATGAATAGAGAATCGCCTTGCCGACACCCAATCTGCCTTAATTCGGGACCACAAACTCTCTGAAGGTTGAGGATGCAACTAGGTTACCAGGAGTGTATTCGATTTCAGAGCGACTTCTAGCAGCTTAATCTATTGATATCAAAACACTTAGACCTATGTTAGGTCTGGAAGTTTCGCAGCTCAGCTTTTGCAGTAGTCCCGATTTCGTTCCAAGAAGAGGTAAAATCTTATCCCTTCCTGCCTTTAACCGAGCTTCGACCAATGGCAGTCTCCTTTAGGGTTATTGCGTTCAACAGCGCGGACTGTTCTACGAGGGTGCACCGAGTCCGATCAGGTGCGGACGCTGAATGACCAGTTGCCTCGTTAGGAGTCCAAGTCCTTTGAAAGCGCTTCTTCAACTTCGAAAGATAACGGGCTTTCTAGGAATGCGAGTCAGATAAGCTCCTTTTAAACGTGGATCGCAGCAATATACGAATGTGTTCCACCTGTGGCCTGAAAATTCCCGACAACCTGTCCGCGGTCGTTGATGCCATTCACGCTGGCACTAATCGCGCCGGGGATAAGAATTGGATTGAGCGAACCGGCCATGTACAAGAACGGGTGCTCGTTACCCTGTGCATCGATACAGCCGCCCACGATTTGACCGCCATTGTTTATTCCGCGGAGGGCAGTGACAGTTCCAGTTGGGCAATCCAAGGCAGGCGTGAACACACCCACATTCTCCAGATAGACAAAGCCGTGGGTGCCCTTAGCGTCGGGGAAGTCTCCAACAACTTGGCCACTGTTGCAGATACCCTGAGCCCCGATTTCTTTCGCGCCAGGATAGACGAGAGCCTCATATTTCCCAGCTTTGCAGAGAAAACTGTGTTCGCCGGGTACAGCATCTTGGTACACGCCTACGATTTCCCCCCGGTCATTGATTCCATTCGGCACGGTGAAATTTTCCGCTCCACGGTAAGTCAGAGGTGGGCTAAATGTCCCTCGGTCATATAGAAAACCAGATGTGGCGGTAAGCGTAGTAAACATTCCCACCATCTCGCCGAAATTGTTGATGCCAAGAATTTCAGTTGTGGTCGCTCCCGGATAATCCAGTTGGCAAAAAGACTCTTCCGCGTACACAAAACCGTGTGTGCCTCCAAGAGCATCGATAAATTGTCCGACCACTTGGCCGTTGTCGTTAATGTCATTGGCACTGATTTGGGTGGCCCCGGGTATTGCCAGCGGTTTGATGCTGACCAATTTTATGTTCATGGGTATATTTCCTCCTCCCTCGTCCTCTATGTCTGCAGAGAACCGCAGCTACCAGTACCGAGAATTTGCTGGCAAGTCTACCATCGTTTAAAGTTTGCCGGCCTCAGGAGACTTACATGCACTTTCTAGTTCACACTTCAGCGAATCGTCGAACTATGTAAGCTCGGCCTACTCTAATATTTCGCCATTTCGTCCCGAACGGTCGACGCCATCGAGAAGTACATCTTGGCTTATTTGATGAGTACTCAATCGCTTTTGACGAATCGTTGGCGGATTCTCGATCTTGTTGGCGATTCGGCGGATAAACACAGTCTCGTAAAGCACGGTACGCCGCTCGACACTAACCGGCACAAAAGCCTTTGCCGAGGCGAGCCCAGGTATTGAGATAAGCTACGTTCCAACCTGAATCTAATATTTGAACGTGTTCTAAAGAGAGTTAATCTGTGACAATGACGGTCAGAACAAAGTGCTTTCTAGCGGAGATTTATGGACCGGACATTCCTATCTAGGGAGTTGTCCCGAGAATAATCGAAGTGACTGGCTCTCGGCGGGGCCCTGAAGAAGTCAAGCCCATTCTCGACGCCCTCACCACTCAGGAAGATCTGGAAGTTCTAGTACCGGAGTCGGTACACGGCTGCAGAATGTGTGCAAAGTTTTTGACAAGTCTAATCAGGGCTCGCCCATAAGTGTTTTGTTATGAGATCAAGTAAGCTGGCATTCAACGTGCACAAATCCTCCCAGCGAGGCGTGCGCTTGGTGTTGAAGACCGCCTTTCCTCTGGCGAATTTGTGATGCCAGATCGATCGATTTTGTGGTTGTAAGGCCCGAACAGCAGGGTGTATTGTCATGGCGGTGTCCCGGAATGAGGAACCAGTGAGCAAGTTGAGTCGCAGTCTTGTTATCTTTGCTCTTGCTTTGCTTTCAATTGGTGCGACATCTGTGCGCGCCGACTCTTATCAGATCACTTTTACAAGTGGTCTCACTGGCGTCCTGAATTTGACAGCAACGCCACAAGGGGGGAGCACCGCTCTTGTCACCAACGTTACCGGATCCGAAAATGGCATGGCGGTGGGCGGACTGATTGCGCCCAATTCTTCAGGCTTCTATGCCATGCCGGACGGGAATGGATTTGCTTATGACGATAAGCTTTTCCCTAATTCTCTTCCGGTGTTTGATAACGCCGGCTTGCTGTTCACGCTCATCGGCTCTGGTGGTACCTTAATTTTTGAAAATCTTTACTCCGTCGGATCATCGTCTTACTTGGAGTCCGCCTATCTTAGCAACGGTGCGCCTTTCCCTGGGGATTTTAGCTTTGTCCCAGTTACATTCACTTTGATTGATTCCCGTCCTGTCGCCGCTCCGGAACCATCCAGCTTGGCTTTGTGCATGGCTGGCTTGGTCCTCTTCATTGGATTGGCATCCAAGCATCGGAAGGCACTGGCTTAAGTCTCTTCGCAGCCATGTGTGGTGGCGACTAGCCCGGCTAGCACGCGCCGAGTTGAGCTGAGGAAACTCCCTCGCGTTTTGGGTGGCCTCCATACCGGTGGACGTGAACGGCACGTGGACACCTGTCACGCTAACTTTTGATAGCAATACCGTCCTTGGTGGCATGCTGGGCCTGTTTAGCAGTTGGGCTCTTGTCGGCCCACAGCTTTATTCGGGGTCCACCTATTCACCGACCATGTCTGTCGGGAATTTCAAGTTGGCTGGGGTCGCGGGAAGTGGCCTCGGGTTCTATAATTTGACTGTGACTCCTGCGACGAGAGTACCGGAGCCAACATCCTTCATCCTTCTGGTAACGGGTTTGCTCGCGCTCTTTGGAATCCAGCTCCTCCGGCGCTTTGCCTAAGCTAAGCACCTCCTTTGACAGGAACATTGAAGTAGCACCGCCGTAGTAAAACCATATTTAGTGAGCGTATGTCTACATCCGTGTGGACGGAGTGCGTGTAAACAAGGATGATGATCTTCTTGGACACTTGCCACTCGCTTCCCGATCCATGATCAAGCCTCCCGCGGGCTGCATCCCAATTCCCCGGCTTTAGGAGTCTCCAGAGTGCGGTCTGATCTTCGACGTTCGGACAGGCAGGGTAGCCAAGTTTGCGACGTTTTCAGCGATGGCGCGACTCGAACCGCTGTACCAAAGTCAACTCCGCGAGACTGCGGAGGTGTGCGCGGAGTGGCTGCGGTGCAGAAGGACTGCCCCAACTAGTGACAGTCGCAATGGGTCACCGTGGAGCGCCCTAATTCGTTGCACAATAGTTGCAATTTCTTGGGCATGTGATCCATCAAGGCCTGAACTCCATTTTTCAAACTACAGATTGTAGGCAGGTTACGTGCACTTCGAATAGTCGCTTCGATTGGCCCAAGAGATGCACCGCAACTGGAGAGTGTGAGGTGTGTGATGACGTCAGCTCGTTACGTTCTTCTGGCCATCCTTCTTATGGGATCGGCTGCCTTGGCTCATGCCGATGGCATCCCGGTGGACCCGCGGATGGACGTCAGCGATCCGATTTGCCCGCCAGAAACAACTTGCCCAAGTCCGGTGGGGCCCGGTCAAGGCTTTACGTTCACGGTAAACGCTCAAGGTGGCGGCATCTTTATGGGGACCAACGAACGCGAACTTTGGAACACATTGCTGATCAGGTTTACGTCTTCTCTTGTTAATCCGGAGGCAATTAGTTGCACCAGTAGCGCGGGGACCAACCCTACAGCTCCTTTTCAATCTCCGTGCTCAATTTCGAACGAAGGATCTGCTTTTGAACTCGTGTACTCTCGTTTTTGCGGCAATGTAGGAGACTGCTCGACCCGCCCTGGTATCCCCAATGGGGACATTTTTACGATCAACCTGAACGGCTTAGTCTCAGGGGATGTTTGGCCAGCGGGTCTGACATTTAAGGCGTATCCGAATGAAATCATCGTTGATGACAATCAGCTTGTGCCTCTCACTCCCGTGCCCGAACCCGCCACGCTCACACTACTTGGAGTCGGAGTAGGCACCTTGCTGGCGAGGCGCAAGTTCCGTCGGCAGCGGTATTCCTTGGCCTAGTTTCCAACTATGGTGAACTTTTTCACGAGCTCTGCGAACTGTGGGAGTTCTCGCAAGGCGCCAAGTTCGGGATCGTTTTTGGCTTCTTCTAGCGAATAGCCTTTCTTAAGAGCCTCTTCCAAGGTATTCATAGATTCTTCCTTTCGATTCGCCAAACAGTAGACCACCGCCTGAGTGTATAGCAGGGATATGTTCTCGGGTTCGATGGCGCGCGCATGGCGGATGAATTCCAACGCATGTGGGGAGTCGCCTTTTTTCGCGTAGTACAACGCCAAGCCTCCCATCGTGTCGGCCGCACGCGGATTCACTTGTAGGTCCTTGTAAGCCAATGCGATGGCCTTGTCGTAGGTGGCCATCGCTTCTTGCTTTCGCCCGGACCAGCGGTAGGCATCCGCCAAATTGCCGACCGCGAGTTCGTAGTTCGGCTTCATCTCCAAGGCTTTCTCGAACATTTTGATGGCATCGTCAAAGCGCTTCAGGTAAAAGTATGCCGTGCCCAGGTTGGAATAGGTTGTGCTGTGCTGCTCAAGCTCTAGCGATTTCTGAAAAGCGGGAACGCACTCGTTCCATTTGCTCTGTTGAAAGTAAACAGCACCAATATTCCTGTAGGCAGCGGCATTACGGGGTTCAAGTTCGGTCACGTGCCGGAAGGCCTCGAGCGCCTTTTGGTAGTCTCCGAAGCGGTAATACGCCGTTCCAAGCGCATTCCAGTTGAACCAATAGTAAGGACTGACTTCAATGCCTTTCTGATACGCCTGGATCGCATCTGCTTTGCGGCCGCTTGCGCGGTAGGCATCGCCCAGCCGCCGATACCCCTCGTCTGAGTTGGGTGCCAGCTCAATCGCCCTCCGCAATTCAGCGATGGCCTCAGCGGATTTGCCCGTTGCGCTATAAACGCCACCGAGAGCGGTATGAACCTCTGCCAGATTGTCGTTAAGCCGGCCGGCCTGCTGACTTGCGGACAGAGCCTTGTCTGCCCAGACGGTGTCCTTTTTCTCTCTATACATTCTCAGGCTGGCATCGGCCAACCCCGTGTAGGCAAGGGCGAAGCTCGGATCCTTCTTGATAGCCGATTCAAAATATCCTATTGCCGTCTCCACGTTCCCGACCTTCAACTGCCCGCCCATCGCGTTTCGCCCACGCAGGTAAAGGTCGTAGGCCTCGATATTCTCGGTGGGATGGGAGGCGGCGCGGGCCAGATCGTCATTGCTCGGTTTGAGGGCGAGCGCATCCACCAGTTGTGCGTAGATGTGGTCCTCGATGGTCAGAAGATCTCCAGTCACACCCGCGAACTCCTTGCTCCACACCAGGCGGTTCTCAGCCACATTGTCCAGATTGATTGTGACTCGAAGATTGTCCCCGGAGCCTTGCACCGTTCCATGCACGATCAGGTTCACGCCTAATTCCTTCGCAACTTGTGGAAGCGGCGCTTTTGGGTCGATTTTGGCAGCCGCAGTCGAAGAAGCTAGACGTACATCTCTCAGCTGAAACAGCTTTGCCGACGTAGCTTCGACCAGCCCATCAGCTACATACCCGAGTGACGATTGGTCCCCAAGCACACGGAATGGCAGGACGGCAATGAACCTTGACTGTGGAACCGATGGAAGTCCGTTCGCACCTAGAGCCGCCGCTGCACCTCCAGGACCTGGAAAGATCCAGTGTCTTGTCTGGGGAATCGCAAAGAACAGGCCGACCAATAGAATCGTTCCGCCCCCCGCCGCAAATAACCACCGTTTCTCGACAACCGGGAGATTGATCTGCACCGTCCGCGATGTGGAAGGATGGAGCGTGACCGTAGGAGCGCGCCCGGCATCCAGGTCAGCCAGAATCTGTCTAGCGCTCTGGTAACGATTGGCAGGGTCTTTCTCAAGACAGTGCATGATAACGCGAGCCACGTAGTCCGGCAGCGCTGGATTGACGAGCTTCACATCCTTTGGCAGCACCTGGACGCGCTGATACATCAACTGCCATGTCGATTCTCCGGAAAAAGGAGTCGCTCCCGTTACCATTTCGTAGAGCACCAATCCCAGTGCGTACAGGTCACACCGGCTGTCGACTTCTTTTCCTTCCACCTGTTCTGGCGACATGTAGCGCGGCGTACCCATAACCGCGCCGGTGCGAGTCATGCCCATCTTCGCTGTTTCCAGTGATGTGGCCAGTCCGAAGTCGGATACGTAGACGTGGTCACTATTTCCAACTAGGACGTTTTGCGGTTTGAAGTCGCGATGCACCACGCCCTCGGAATGAGCCGCATCGAGCGCTTCGCACAGTTGCCTGGCGATCTTGAGAGACCGCTCCAGAGGGAATGGCTGTTCGTCTTTCAGCAACTGGTTCAAGTCCTTGCCTTCGATGAAGGCCATGCTGATGAATTTCACACCATCGACCTCGCCGAGGTCGTGGATACGCAGTATGTTTCTGTGCGAGATCTTGCTCGCGAGCAGCAGTTCTTGCTTGAAGCGTTGGGTTAGCAGGTGATCGTGGACTAGCTCTGGCAGCAGGGTTTTCAGAGCCACCGTACGCGACAGCTCCTTATCGAATGCTTTGTAGACCTTGCCCATGCCGCCCGCGCCCAGCAGTTTTTCGATTCGGAACCTCGGCCCGAATTCCATCCCAGATTCGAGAACTCGTGAAACGTTTAGTCCGCCCCCGGTGGGCGATTTGCTCCCGCCAGTTGCTGGTGAAGCGTCATCTCTCCCCGCAATTGCGCTCGGTTCAGCACTGTCCATCGTGCGATCATCCATCGGAATGGACCCCGAGGGTGTCTTGCTCAAAATCGACACCCCTGCTCCATCCTGGCTTCGGGAACCCCCTGAGGGGGCAGCACCGTCTATCGCTCGGTCGTCGGGGCGATCCATTCGAGACGAAGGTCGGCTCTCGGATGATGACTTGCCTACGCGAGGAAATTCCAGGACAGCTCCGCACTGACCGCAACGGACGGCTTGGGCAGTGTTTTCGCCTTTGCAAGAAGGACAGATCATGATTGAGGGCTAACTACACGGTTGCCTTCCGCAAATTATCCTGCACCACGAAGCTCGTCAGCAAGCTATATCTTCGGCACTTGCGCCATCCCAACCGCGAATAGCGTGATTTTCCTTCTGCTCGCGGTTGCTCACGCAAGAAACTCGGCTTCCAAGTCACAACAAACCCAGGACGTTGCCAGCGGACTACTCAACGCGCTGGACGAACGCTGTCCTCAACGTTCTCAAACGCCGCACTCGGATGGAAATCATCTAAACGCGGCTAGCCGTGCCAGTAAACATTGTGAATATTGTGCATATTCTAGTGCACGCATTCGTGCAATCTACGGGGTTTGCATGGTCTGAACTTGATTTCCGAATCCGGCTCCGGTATGGACGCGCTTGTCATTGGAAGTTTTCCTGTGGATAAATGGGGCTGATGGACTACTAAGCTCTGATGAATCCTCTAGCAGATAAATGATGTGCGGCATCGACTTGCCCGCATGAATCCTGGAGAGCCCCGGCAACCACTCGCCCAGACTGCTGGCGCTTGTAATCTACGCTCAGTTTTCGGCGGTATCCCCCACAGAAAAGTAGGTGCAATCCGGGTGATGAAATACCAGCGCGCTTACGCTTGCTTCCGGATCCATCATGAATCCCTCTGTGAGTTGCACGCCAATCTCGTCCGGCTTCAATAGCGTCCACAGTCCTGCTTGATCCTCGAGATTTGGGCACGCCGGATAACCGAAACTGTAGCGCTTTCCGCGGTAGCGCGAGGTGAACCGCTGCGCCATCGGCAGTTCCGGCGGGTCAGGAAATCCCCAATCTTCGCGGATGCGCCGGTGCAGCCATTCCGCGCACGCTTCCGCCGTTTCAATTGCCAGCGCTTGCAGGCCGTGCGATTTGAAGTAATAGCCGTCGTTCTTTGCTTTTTCAGCGCGGTCGCGAATGCCTTCGCCCGCTGTCACCACGAAGAGCGCCAGGTGGTCGCGCTGGCCATTCTTCGGCGGCAAGACGTAATCGGCCAGGCACAGAAAATCGCCCTGCCGTTGCCGCCCAAATCGAAACGTATGTAGCGGCGCCGCCGCTCGAGGCTCGAACACGTGCAGGGAATCGCCCGCAGCCTCGGCTTCGAAAAATTGCCACACCGCGCGAATTTTCATGAACTCCGCGGCTTCCTTCTTTACCTTTTCCATTTCCTCGAATAGCTCGACGGCTTTCGTATCGCGTTCCGCCAGTCGTTTCTCGAAGTCTCCTCGAAAACCCATGTGCCGCCCGAATAGCATGAATGGGTTGATGTAACCCCACACTTCCCTCAAATCCGGCACCAGCCGCACTTTGCGATCCAGGGATTGCACCGGCGGAATGGGAAGGTCCGCGCGCACCCGCGGCGACCTCGTCACCGCTGGGATCTCTTGCACCGTCACAACTGTGGCCACGGTCACGCCGTTCCCGCTCGCCGTATGATTTCGCAGCACGCCTTCGCGCGTAGCTGGATCCATCAATTCGTTCATCAGCCGCAGTCCGGTCATCGCGTCTTTCGCGTAGCATACGGCTTTCCCGTAGCTTGGCGCGATCTTCGTCAGCGTAAACTTCGCCGATAGCGCCGCTCCGCCCACCAGCATGGGAATTTCGATCCCAGCATCTTTTAGGTCGCTCGCGGTGATTACCATCTGCTGCGCGCTCTTCACCAGCAACCCGGACAATCCGATCGCATCGGGTTTGTGCTCCTGGTACGCCTTGATCAGCTCTTCCGGCGGCACCTTGATCCCCAGGTTCACCACGTCGTAGCCATTGTTCTTCAAAATGATTTCGACGAGGTTTTTCCCAATGTCGTGGACGTCGCCCTTCACCGTCGCCAGCACCACTTTTCCACGTTTCGCGGTGTCCGCTTTTTCCATGAACTGCTCGAGGTGGCTCACCGCCGCCTTCATGGCTTCGGCGGATTGCAGCACTTCCGCCACGATCAATTCATTGGCGTTGAACAGCCGGCCCACTTCCGCCATGCCTGCCATCAGCGGGCCGTTCACGATATCGAGCGGCGGAGTGCCCTCTCCGCGCTTTTTTTCCAGATCGGCAATCAGGCCGTCCCGCGTACCTTCGATGATGTAGTTCGCCAGCCGCTCGTCCAGTGGCAAGTCCGCCGCGCGGGCCTTTTCCTTCTTCTTGGCCGTCCGGAAATGTTCGGCAATTGCGGCAATGTAGTGCTGGTTGACCGCCCCGCGTTGCTCTTTGTTCTGCTTGCGCCAGTCGGCAGGGACGTCCCGCAACAAAGCGGCATTCGAATGGTCGGCGGGCACATCCTTCGGCGGATGAGAAAACAATAGATTCTCCGCCAGCTCCCGTTCATGCGGCGGTATCGACGCAAACCGCTCCAGTTTCTCCGTGTTGACGATCGCGAGGTCAAGTCCCGCTTTTGTGCAGTAGTACAGGAACACAGAATTCACCACTTCGCGCGCGCCCGGCGGCAGCCCGAAGGACACATTGGAAATACCCAGAATCGTTCGGACGTCCGGCAGCGCCTGCTTGATCAGGCGAATTCCCTCCATCGTCTCGACCGCGCCGCCAATGTAGTTCTCATCGCCCGTCGCGCAGGGGAAAACCAGCGGATCGAAAATAATATCTTCCGGCCCCAATCCGTATTTTTCCGTCAGCAGCTTGTACGAACGCTGCGCGATTGCCAGCTTCCGTTCGCGCGTAAAGGCTTGCGCCTGCAGCTTGTCCTCATCAATGCAACCCACCACGACTGCCGCGCCGAATTCATGCGCAATCGGCACCACGCGTTCGAATTTTTCCTCGCCATCTTCCAGATTGATCGAATTGAGAATCGCTTTGCCCTGGCAATACGTCAGCGCCAGCTCGATCGCCGTCGGATCGGTGGTATCGATCATCACCGGCGCTTTTACTTTGCGAATCAGTTTCTCGTAAAACGGCGGAATGTCCTTCTTCTCATCGCGCTCCGTGCTCTGCAGGCAGACGTCCACGATATGTGCGCCGCCTCGCACCTGCCTCCGCGCAATCTCGCTCGCCTCCTCCCATTTTTCTTCCGCCACTAGGTTCTTGAACAAGCGCGAACCGATCACGTTGGTCCGCTCTCCCACCAGCAGCGGCCGCGTGCTGTCTTCCGCCTCAATCGTCTCAATCCCCGAATAAATTGCCCGGTGCGCTTCGGACGGCCGCTGCCGCGGCTTCTTGCCCTCAGCCATCTGCGCAATCGCCTGAATATGTTTCTCGGTTGTCCCGCAGCATCCCCCAACGAAATTCAACCACCCATGATCCACAAATTTTTCCAGTTGCGCCGCCAGAGTCGTCGGCGTTTCCAGGTATTTGCCTTCTTCATCCGGCAAGCCCGCGTTCGGGTAGCAGGAAACGAATTCGCCCGTAAGCTGGCTCAGCGTGCGAATGTGGTCGGTCATGAACTCCGGCCCTGTCGCGCAGTTCATGCCAAAAGCCAGCGGCTTCGCATGCCGCAGCGATGCCCACATTGCTTCCACGGTCTGCCCCGCCAACATCGAGCCCATCGGCTCGATCGTCACCGATACGATGAAAGGCACTTCGCTCCCGATCTCTTTCGAAAGTGTATGGATGGCCAGGAGCGCCGCTTTGATGTTGCGCGTATCTTGGCAGGTCTCGACCAGCAGCAGATCCACTCCGCCTTCGACGAGTCCTTTGGCCTGCGCGTAATAGGTCTCGCGCAGTTCGCTGAACGTCACGCCGCCGGTCACCGTAATCGCCTTCGTGGTGGGTCCCATGGAGCCGGCGACAAACCGCGGCTTCCCGGAGGTAGCGAATTCATCCGCCGCTTGCCGCGCCAACTCCGCCGCGCGCTTATTCAAGAAATGCGCGTCCCCTGCCAGCCCGTACTCCGCCAGCACGATCGACGCCCCTCCAAACGTGTTCGTTTCGACGATGTCCGATCCCGCCTCAAAGTATTTTCTGTGAATATCCAGAACCACTTCCGGCCGCGTTCGAACCAAATTCTCATTGCATCCTTCGAGCGCAGCTCCGCCAAAGTCCGCGGCATTCAGGTTCCGCTGCTGCAGCATCGTCCCCATCGCGCCGTCCAGCACGAGGATCCGCTGCCCCAGCAACTCCCGCAAAGCCTTGGCCGATTCGTTCAGGTTCCGCATCCGATGGAAGGTCCTGCTCCTTGCCGTTTTGCCTCTCAAAATGCTGCAACTACCAAAGAAATCTGGTGTTTCCGGACACCTCTATTTTACCCAGGTTTCCCCGTGGATACCTATCTCAACGCAGCGAACTAGTGTTTTCTAGGTGCGAACGGCAGATTAGCCACGTCGAACGGCAATTTCCCGGATGCTATACTGACTCCGGAAGCCTGAAACGATCGCTCATGACCCAACACCTGAAAATCCTGAATATCGTCGGAGCGCGCCCCAATCTCCCGAGAATTGCACCGCTCCTGGAGGAGATATCCCGCCCGTCGGTATCTCGATTTTCTCTGTCTCCTGAGCAAAGCCAAGCTCGTCCTCACCGATTCCGGCGGCATCCAGGAAGAAACCACCGCTCTCGGCGTTCCCTGTCTCACCCTGCGCGAGAACACCGAGCGCCCCATCACCATCACGGAAGGTACCAACTTGCTTGTTGGTACCGATCCGGTCAAAATCGTCGCTGCCGCCCGTGATACTCTGGCAGGCAAGGGCAAAGCTGGCCGCATCCCTCCCCTGTGGGATGGCCATGCCGCCAAGCGCGTAGTCGATATTTTGTTGAGAGAAGTGCCCCGGGGAAATGCATCCTAGCAGTCAGTAACAGTTCGTGAACAGAAACACCAAAGGGCTTGCCCCTTTGACCAGTTTTCAATAATCTGTCGAACAGTGACTACGAAACGTACTTCCACGAAATTGACGGTTTGCATCCTCTCGCCGCACCCCTTGGTGCTGAGCGAGTTCGAGCGCATTTTGGCCAAATCCCAGTTCAAAGTGATTATCAAGCAACTGGAATCCACGCTTGCGCCTGACCTGCGCACTCTGGAGCCGCCCAAAGCTCAGGTTTACGTCATCGACGCGCATGCCGCAAAGCCCGCCACCGGCGCGCTATTGGCCAATCTTCTCGAACGCTTTCCGGAATCCCGCTTGATCGTCGTCGGCGAGCAGCACAACGAAGCCAACAGTTTTTCGCTCTTGCGTCTCGGTGTGAAAGGACTTCTTACCTATGTCGAAGCCCGCGAGCAATTGATCCGTGCTCTCCCGCTGGTGGCCAGCGGAGGTTTCTGGGTTCCCCGGCAGCTTCTCTCCGGATTCGTCGATTCCATCCTCACCGGCCAGGGCCGCCGCCTGAAGACCGATTCCGTCACCAATCTCAGCCGCCGCGAGCAGGAAGTTCTCGATTCACTGTTGGAAAATCTTTCTAACAAGGAAATCGCCAGTAAGCTCAACATCGCGGAACGCACCGTGAAGTTTCACGTTTCGAACTTGCTCAATAAATTCGGCGTGCGCCGCCGTGCCGACCTCATTCTTCTTACCTTCCAGCGCCGCCTGTCGCAGGTTTAGTTTTTGTTGAATGAATTTTAATGTGCGTACAGCCGCTTTTCTGTGGCCTCGGCCATTGTATCGGGTAACATTGAGCGCACCCATTCTGTGTTTCTATCCGACTTGAGGAGAGCTGACAGGTGAATATTCTCGTTACCGGCGCGGCAGGTTACATCGGCAGCGTCTGCTCCGAAGTCCTGGTCTCGCGCGGCATGTCCGTCATTGCATTGGATAGCTTGATTGAGGGCCATCGTACCGCCGTGCCGCCCAGCGCCGTCTTTTGTCAGGTTGATCTCGCGAACCGCCCTGCTCTTGAAGCCGTTTTCAATCAGCACAAAATCGACGCCGTGATGCATTTCGCTGCCGAAGCCCTAGTCGCCAAGTCCGTCAGCGAGCCCAGCATTTTCTACGCCACCAACGTGGCCTGCGGCGTGAATCTCCTCGATGCCGTCACCCGCCACGGCGTGAAGAAATTCATTTTTTCTTCCACTGCTGCCACTTACGGTGAACCCGAAACCGTTCCCATTCCCGAGGATCACCGCAAGGCCCCCATCAATCCTTACGGAAAATCCAAACTCGTCTTCGAAGGAATTCTGGCGGACTACAAAAACTACACCGGACTCGACTACGCGACTCTCCGCTATTTCAATGCCGCTGGAGCTTCCAAGGAACGCGGCGAGAATCATCGCGTGGAAACTCATCTCATCCCTCGCGTTCTCGATGCCGCCAGCGGTGGTATCCCCTACGTCGACGTTTTCGGCACGGACTATCCCACGCCGGACGGCACCTGCGTTCGCGACTATATCCATGTTCTTGATATCGCCGATTCCCACGTCCGTGCGCTGGAAGCAATCGAGAAGGTTTCCGGTGAAGCTTTCAACGTCGGCAACAGTCGCGGTTTTTCCATCTTGGAAGTCATCAATGCTGCCGAGCGCATCACCGGCCGCAAAATTCCCCGCAAGCTGGGTCCGCGCCGTCCCGGTGACCCCGCAGTTCTGGTTGCCAGCAAGGAAAAACTAAAGAAAGCCCTCGGATGGGAAGCCTCCCACTCCTCGATCGAGGAGATCATTCAGTCTGCCTGGACATGGAAGCAGAAAAATCCCCACGGATACTCTTCGGGGGCCACCGCTTAGCTTCAATCGCCCAAGCTGTACCGGATGATGCACCACAATGCCTGGAATCCGTCTTTCCAGGTAATCTTCTTGCCCTCTTCGTAAGTTCGCCCCGCATACGTGATCGGCACTTCGTAAATCCGCCACTTGTGTTTCGCAATTTTCGCGGTAATCTCCGGCTCAAATCCAAACCGGTTCGACTTTAGCTGGATCCCGGCCAATACTTCTTTCCGGAACACCTTGTAGCACGTCTCCATGTCCGTCAGCTTCAGGTTCGTGAAGATGTCCGAAAGCAGCGTCAACATCCGGTTGGCCACGTAGTGCCAGAAGTAATGCACGCGCTGCGGCCCGCTCAGAAATCGCGAGCCGTACACCACATCGGCGCGCCCATCGATGATCGGCTCGAGCAAAACCCCGTAATCCCGCGGATCGTATTCCAGGTCCGCGTCTTGCACCAGCACGATCTCCCCGGTCACCTGCGCAAATCCGCGCCGCAATGCCGCGCCCTTGCCTTGATTCGGCGCCTGGAAGAAAAATCGCAAATCTCGCAGCTCGATCTGGTCGCTACCATCCTGCGCCGGAGCGAAGGCCTCACCATTCGCCTGCCGCGCCTGCATGTTTTCCAGAATCTGCCGCGTCCCGTCCGTCGAGCAATCATCGACGAGAATCACTTCCTTGCGCACCGCGGTGTCCAGCACTCGCCGTAAAATCTCATCAACCGTCGCTTTCTCGTTGTAAACGGGAATGACAATCGAAACCTTTGGGTCGTGCAGCGCAGAGGCGTTGTATCGTTGATGGGCCATGAATGTTCACAGATTGTAGCGGCGCTCCCTCCGCCGAGTAAAGGCAACTTCTGCCCAAATTCTGCTCCAGGTTACTAGCCGCCTTTGCGGCCGCTCTCAAAACCGCTATTCTTAAATGAGCCGGAGCTGAGTACCGCGAGAGAGCTCTCTTCTCTGTGCTCTCTGTGTACGGCGTTACCCCGATCGAAGATCCCGATCTTGTCGGGACCGGGTCGGATCGAACTCCGTGTAAAATGTTTCTCGGCTCATTGCGCTAGTCACAAATGCCCACCTTCTTCATCGAACAATTCGGTTGCCGCGCCACCCAGGCCGACGGCGCCGCTATCGAGCGCCAGTTGCTCGACCGCGGCTGTACCTCTGCCGCCAGTCCGGCCGCCGCCGACATCGTCGTCCTTAACACCTGCACCGTTACCGCCTCCGCCGACGCCCAGGCCCGCGACGCCATTCGAAAGCTTCACGCCGCCAACCCTTCAGTCCGCCTCATCGTCACCGGCTGCTACGCCCAGCGCGCTCCCGACGAACTTGCCGCTCTCCCCGGCGTAGATTGGGTCGTCGGCAATTCCCACAAGCCCCAAATCCCCCAGCTCATCGATTCGTTCTCAACAGGCGTATCCCCCGCTTCCGCTGAATCTACCAACGACTTTTTTCCGGCCGCTGCCTTACATTCTGACTCTACGATTCCGTTCCACTCTTTCGTGGGGGCAGGGCTGGCCCCGCCTGCCGCACCCCGTATCGGCAACATCCTCACCGGAAACATTTTCGACCGCACCGAATTCCTTTCCGCTCCCGTTCTCGGCGGAGAATCCAACCACACCCGCCCCACCCTAAAAATCCAGGATGGCTGCGACTCCCGCTGTTCCTATTGCGTCATCCCCTTTGTCCGCGGCAAGAGCCGCAGCCTTCCTCCAGACAAAGTTATTGAAGAAATCCAGCGCCTCACCAAGTCCGGCTACCGCGAAATTGTCCTCAGCGGCATCAATCTCGGCGCCTACGGCCGCGATCTTTCCCCCCGCATCGAATTCGAATCACTCCTCCGCCGCATCCTCAACGAAACCGCGGTCGAACGCCTGCGCATCAGCTCCATCGAGCCCCTCGACGTCACCCAGGACGTAGTCAATCTCTTCGCTTCCACTGACCGAATCGCACAGCACTTCCATATGCCACTGCAATCCGCTTCCGACCGCATCCTGGCCGCCATGCACCGCTGGTATCGCGCCGGGCACTACGCCCGCCGCGTCGAACTCATCCACGAACGCCTTCCCCACGCCGCCATTGGCGCCGACGTGATCACCGGCTTCCCAGGCGAAACCGAAGACGACCACGCTTCCACGCTCGCCTTTATCGAGGGCCTCCCCTTCACCTATCTCCATGTTTTCTCGTTTTCCAAGCGCCCCGGTACCAAAGCCGCCTCTCATTCGAACGAAGTCCCCGGCGCCACCATCAAACGCCGCGCTCGCGAACTCCGCGCCCTCAGCGAATCCAAAGCCGCCGCCTTCCGCCATTCCCAACTCGGCCGCACCCTCCGCGTCCTCACCCTCCGCCGCGGCGACAATCTCGATGCCCACCGGACGCCAGCGCTCTCTTCCAATTATCTGAAACTATCAATCCGAGGCCAGTACCCGCCTAATCTCTGGCTCGATGTTCAATTCACGGAGGACGGAAGTTTCCCTGAATCTGCCGTTGCTCTGCAGACGGACAGGCTTTCCGTGGTAAATCTATCGTGAACGCAGATGAGCGACGTTCAAACCTGCTGGAACAGTTCGTCGGCTGTTGGGAGAAATTAGACGGTTTTAGTTTGGACGAAAGCCTTGATTCGCTTGCATCTCAATTTTCGACTGAGGATGAGAATCAGTTCGGAGGCAAGCTTTGGCGCCCCATCCCACAGGCTACAGACCCTTCAATGCTCGATCCGCTCTATGCGAAGCTTCCAGCGCGCTTCCCCCCACTCTACGAACAGCTTGTACTAACTTACCGATGGGCAGACGTTGATCTTGGTTCATATCGCCTTCTAGGGAATCCACTCGGGCCGAACCTTTCTGGACTCCTGGACAAAATGTTGAAGGATAAATTCCTCTCCACTTGCCTCTTGAAGAGCGGATACATTCCATTTGGAAAAGGGCCTGACATTGACTACGACCCAGTATGTTTCGATTTGAAGTCGCGGAAGAAGAATCGGGAATTCTCGATCGTGAAGCTCGACCACGAAGAAATTCTCTGCAACGAACGAATAAAAGTAGTTGCCGAACTTGCTCCCACCTTTGAGCAACTCCTAAGAACTACAATCGAAGCAGCCAATTCAACCTAAACTTTTCTATCCCTCGAAAATTACCTGCGCCAAAGCCTGACTTTCCGTATGTGTGATGCTCAGCGCCACACTCTTTACCCCAAGCTGTTGCGCAATCTTGGCCGCCTCACCCGATATCGACAGCGTCGGCCGCCCGCTCGTTTCCCGCACCACTTCCAAGTCCACCCATCTCACCCCGCGTCGCCAGCCCGTCCCCAGCGCCTTCATCGCCGCCTCTTTCGCCGCAAACCGCCCCGCATACCGCTCATACTTGTTCTTAAACCGCTCGCAGTACTCCCGCTCCCGCGCCGTATAGATGCGTCTCAAAAACACTTCCCCATGCCGCTCGATCGCCCCCTGAATGCGGTCCACTTCAGCAATGTCCACGCCCATCCCTACAATCAATGTCCCGCCCTGTAGCTCACCCCTTCAGGGGTGAGCCTTCTTGCCTCTGCTCCATGACTTTGTAGTGGCGGGTCTTTAGACCCGTAAGCCCTTCCTTCTCCTCACTCTCCTCACGACTCAGATTATACTGGTATCGCCGTGTCACCCGCGAAAACACTGAAGCCCAAGCGCAAGAATCGCAATCCCGTAGAACAGACATTCCTGTCTGTCCATTCCGCTCGATCCAATCAAAACTGGGTCGAACGCAAAAGCCAGGGCCTCACAATCCTCCAAGTGCCCGCCTTCGCCAAACTCCCCTGGCTAATCCACGGCTTCAGCACCAAGCCCGGCGGCGTCAGCACTCAAAAAGTCCTAAATCTAGGTTTCACCGAATGGGACACCAAAGAAAACGTCCTGGAAAACCGCCGCCGCTTTCAATCCGCCCTCGGCGCCTCCGACCTGGAACTCATCTCCCTCAAGCAAATCCATTCCGACGTTATTCACGTCTTCGACGCTCCGCGCTCCGAAATCTGTCAAGGCGACGCCTCCGTCACCAACCGACCCGGCCTCCTACTCGGCGTCCAAACCGCCGACTGCGTCCCCATCCTCCTGGTCGATCCCAAAAAACGCGCCGTAGCCGCCATTCACGCCGGCTGGCGCGGCACCCTTGCCCGCATTGTCGTCAAAGCCATCGGCTGGATGCAAATGCAATTCAAATCCAAGCCCGCCGACCTCCTCGCGGCTATCGGCCCCTCTATCGGCGGCTGCTGCTACGAAGTCGGCACCGAAGTCGCCACCCAATTTCTCTCCCAATTCCCAGAAGCCCCCGAATGGTTCGACGAATTCCGCACCGGCGACGAACCCAATCCTGTCCAATGGCTTAACATGATGCCCCCCGGCCACCAGCCCCCGCCCCAAAACGTCCTCCTCGACCTCCGCAAAGCCAACCGCGCCCAGCTTTTAGCCGCCGGCATCCGCGCCCCCAATATCTTCGTCAGCGATCTCTGCACCGCCTGCCGCCGCGATCTCCTCTTCAGCTACCGCAAGGAAGGTCCCGCAAGTGGCCGCCTAATGTCCGTCATCGGCATCCGCTAACTCCAAGCCTTGTTTGGACTTGTCTCGGGCGCCACCTTCATGAAATTATTTCGCAAATCCCCCTTGACAATTCCATAATTTATGCCATACTTTACCTCGTAGATAACTACGTATGGAGTGCGGGAGCTTGCTTCCGCTTTTCTTTTTTAAGCCGGCCAATTCACCTTTGCCAAATCCAAAACAATCAAAAACGCGCCCTATCGAATCAACGAGTTACGAAATGCAAATTTCCTAAGCCTTTTATTTTGATATTTATGCAAAGGCAATGAATTACTTGACTCACTAAGGCGCTAGCGTGCGGCCACCCAGCGAATCCCGACGTTGGCGGCCGAGCGGACGCGGTCGATCAGTTGCGCGGCATGATGTTGGATATGGCGGATATTGACGAACTGGTGCTCCAGCTTGGACATGCGATACCAACTGAAGCCACTTTCCGTGCCGTCGAGATCCAACGCGTCCACGGCATCATCGACCATCCGATCGCAGAACTCCCAGTACTCGACCACCTGCGCTTGCGTGTACGGCTCACCCGCGATGCCGTCGCCCTCGCCGCGATGCTGTTCCCACGGCCTAAACGCAGCTTCGTCGCGCTGTAGATACAGGTGTGCAAAGAACAGCGCGTGATACGACACCTGCCAGAACGCATTCTCGTGGTTGGTGCTCAACCACTCCTCCGGCGGGCAGCGCTCGATGGCTTCGCGGAGCATCGCCAGCGACGCGTGATACTGGCTTTTCAGCACGGCTCGAAGCATCGGATGCGTGTGGGCCATCGGCTCGATTGTACATCGAGGCAGCCTTCGCAGGCACCTGTCCAGCTACGGTCGCGAATCGTCGGGTCGACGCTCGCGAGCCATTTCCATTAGGTGAGCCAAGTATGTTGTTACCCATGCAAATTGGGGGGGAGGTACCGCTGCTTCTGCGTCTTCCTCTTCGCCCGACTCCGCAACAAACCAAGATTAGTCACCGAGGACTGACAGCGGACAACGGAGCACCATCGATCTGCAGTAGCGCCAGTTGCCCGCAAGCGGCCATCACATCCCGGCCGCGCGAGTAGCGCACAAACGCCGGGACTCCGCGCTCCACCAAAATCCGCCGGAACTCCTCAATCCGTTCTTCCGACGATTCGCGGTAGGGAAGTTCTCCGGGATTCCAAGGGATCAAGTTCACTTTCACGCTTTTCAGCGGCGATAGCAATCGCACTACGCGCCGCGCGTCTTCGGCCGCATCGTTCAATCCGCCGAGCATCACGTATTCAAACGTCAGGTGCTCCCAAGTCCGCAGCGGATATTCCTTGCAGGCGTTCATCAGCGCGGAAAGCGGATACTTCTTGTTGATTGGCATCAGCGCATCGCGCTGCTCGTCATTCGACGCATTCAAGGAAATCGCCAGCTTGGGCCGCACCTTTTCCAGCGCCAGCCGCTCGATTCCCGGCACGATCCCGCTTGTGGATAGCGTCACGTGCTTTGGCGAAATCCCCAGCCCTGCGGGATCCAGGATGATGCGCACCGCCGCCATCACCGGCTCAAAATTCAGCAACGGCTCCCCCTGGCCCATCAGTACGATATTGGTCTGCGGTGCGAGCTGCGCCTTGTGCTCGTCGAGAGGCAACAAAACTTGCGCCAGAATCTCTCCGGCCGTAAGGTTGCGAATCAGCCCGAGCTGCGCCGTAAGGCAAAAATGGCAATCCACCGCGCAACCCGCCTGCGTGGAAATGCAAATCGTCTGCCGCCCCTCGCTCGGCATGAACACTGCTTCCACCGAAGCCGGCTTCTGCAGTCGGCCTGCTCTTTCTTCTCCGTTCTTCTCTGTGAACTCTGTGCTCTCTGCGTCCTCTGCGTTAGATATTTTGTTTTTTTCCGTTCCGTCCAGCCCGAACAAATACCGCACCGACCCATCCGCCGAAGCAAATCTTTGTTTCACCACGGGCAAGGTGACGCGCGCTTCTCTCGAAAGCCGCTCTCTCAGCGCCAACGGCAAATTCGTAATTTGTCCTGCATCGAATTTTCTCTCGGAGTACAGGGCGTGATAAATCTGTGCCCCACGAAACGCCGGTTCCCCCAGCCCCACGCAAAATGCGCGCAACTCTTCCATTGATTTGCCCAGCAACTCCACTTTGTGATGAGTTTCGCTACTCATTTTTTTGCATCGCAGCCGAGCACTCCCTACAGATTACCTCTTTTCCTTACCTCTTTACTTCCTTACCGCCTTACTTCCTTCTGGATTCGCGCTATAATTCTTTGGCAATCCCCGCTTCCGCAGGATTGCTTTGAGATCCGCATTACGGGCGCACGTGAATCGGAGGCAACCCATGGCAGGAAACATCGCTATCGAACAACTCACCATCGCTGAATGGGTGAAAAACCTTGCCGCCATTCCCGTCCGTGATTTCACGCTCCAAAATGTTCAGGACTATGTCGTTCGCCATGCCGTCCTTCCGGAGAGTCTGGACAAATATTGCTATTTTTCCAAAGGCAGCTACACGCGAAACCTGATTTTCAAGAATGAACTCTTCGAGTGCATGACGGTTTGCTGGGAAGTCGGGCAGCACAGCCGCATTCACAACCATCGCGATCAGAATTGCTGGATGTCAGCGCCCATCGGCCGGCTCCGCGTTCAGAATTTTCGTGTGGATCACCGCGACGCCGCTCACGGTACTTGCAAGATTATTCCCACCGATACTTACGATCTCGACGCCACGCATCCCGCCTACGTGAATCCCATCGAGCCCGTTCACGAAGTCATGAACCTGGCAGAATTCAACCAGCGCGCCGTCAGCATTCACATTTATTCCAAGCCGTTCGAGAGTTGCGAAGTTTATCTTCGTGACCAGGGCACCTACTCCGACGTTCCGCTCTTCTACACCAGCGAATACGGCAAACTGAACTCCGCCGAAAAACTTCTGTAACACTCTGACCAGGTCGAGGCATTTCTCTTTGCACGTTTTATTAAGTCTAAATTTGATGGTTTGATTTCTTCCATTTCTCGATTTCGGCCCGGCTATGTAACAATCATTGGATGGCCACTGAAACGCGCGATATTCAGAAGCACGTTTTGCCCAACGGCCTCGTGGTCATCACCGAGACCATGCCTCACGTGCGCTCCGTCTCCGTCGGAGTGTGGGTCCGCAACGGCTCCCGCCGCGAAGTTCCCGAAGAGAATGGCCTGGCCCACTTCATGGAACACATGGTTTTCAAGGGCACGGAGCGCCGTTCCGCCGAAGCCATCGCACGCGAAATGGATTCCGTCGGCGGCATGCTCGACGCGTTCACTTCCAAGGAACAGATCTGCTTCAACGCGAAAATTCTTGATGAGCACTTGCCTATCGCGTTTGACGTCATCGCCGACCTCGTGCTGCGGCCGAAATTCGATTCCGAAGATGTGAAGAAGGAGTGCCAAGTTGTCCTCGAAGAAATAAAGATGGACCTGGACAATCCCGAATATCTCCTTCACGAGATTTTCACGAGCGGGTTTTGGCCGCGTCATTCGCTTGGCCGTCCGATTCTGGGCACGCCCGAAACCGTCAAAGGATTTAATCGCGACGGGCTGTTCACGCGCTTCCGTGACTGGTTCGCGCCAGACCATTTGGTGGTAACCGCCGCGGGCAACGTCACGCACGATCAAGTGCTGGGATTAGTGCAGCGCGAGTTTGGCCACATGAAGCCGACAGGTCCCGCCGAAAGCAATGGCGCTCCGCAGACGGAAGCGCCTATCCATCTCGAAACCAAGCGTGATCTCGAGCAAGTGCATCTCTGCATCGGCGTTCCGTCAGCTCCGCTCGGCCACGAAGACCGCTTTGCGGTTGCTGTCCTCAACAATCTTCTGGGCGGCGGCATGTCCTCGCGGCTCTTCCAGAATATTCGCGAAAAGCAAGGACTCGCTTACGCGGTGTTCAGCGAACTCACCCCTTATTCGGACGCAGGAATGATGACGGTTTACGCGGGCACCGCAGCGGAAACCGTCGGCCAGGTCATCGATCTCACCATCCGGGAATTTCGCGCTTTGAAGGAATCGGCAGTCGGAGAGGAGGAGTTGCGCCGTTCAAAGAATCACCTCAAGGGTTCGCTGATGCTCTCGCTCGAATCCACCAGTTCGCGCATGTCCAATCTGGCGCGCCAGGAATTGTATTTCGGCCGCTTCTATTCGCTCGACGAAATCCTCGCCGGCATCGAAGCCGTCACCTGCGAAGAACTCCAGTCCCTCGCGCGGCGCTATTTCCAAGCCACTCAAATCGCCGTCACCGTCCTCGGCCCCCTCAACGGCTTCACCCTGGACCGCTCGCGCCTGGCTTGCTAGCGCAAAACTAGCGTGAAGTGGCGTGGTCGGCGTTGACGGCGGCGCCGACGATGCCCATCTCGTCGGAAGTCGGCACGACCTCGAAGTGGCTGCCTTGCAGCGGACTCATCTTGACCATTTCGAGCAGCAGGCGGTCCAGCAACCCAACGTCGATGAACTTCACTTCGGGTCCGCTGACGAAAAAGGTTCCCGGGCCTTCCATGTGAATGCTGGTGGCGGTGGCGGCGGCCAGAGCGCGGTGACAGAGGATGACAAATTCCTTGCAGCGAGCGTCGCCGGCGCGCGCATTTTCAAAGACTTCCTCGGGCTCGAGATCCATGAAACGCAAACGCATGGAGCGGCGTCCGAGGATTCCTTCGAGATGCCCCTTGCCGCCGCAGCCGCAGAAATTTTCCTTGGGATCGAGCGTGACAACGGAATGTCCGCCTTCCCAGATGCCTTCCCGCGAAGGGAAGCGGCCGAAGCCGATGCCGTTGCCGATGGTCCACACGCGGAACAGTTTGTTCAGTTTGCCTCGCGTCGCGGCAATTCCCGCGGCCATCACGTCAGCGTCGTTGAAGACACGTACGGGAGTCCCGGCGAGTTTGCCGCTCAACGCAGAAGACAACGCGGACTGCAACGCGAATCCCTTAGCTTGCTGGAAATTGGGAGAATCCTCGATAACACCGTTTCGGATGATGCCCGGAAAGCCGATGCCAATGGCTTCGATCTTTTCACCGCCTGCCACTTTTTCGATCTGCTGGCGAATACAGTCGACGATGCCTTCCGCGGGCATGGACTGCAGGGGATCCAGCGATTGCGGTTTTTCCGGATAGACGTTGAGCGCGCCGAGCACTTTGTGAGCCTCGACCAGGCCAACGGCGATATGTTCCATCACCAGCACACCAACTGTCTTGCGCATCTCGCTCCTGCCAATCTTAAGTCGTCGAAAAGCCGGGCATTCGACTCCTTACGCGGGCGTAACTACGCCCGGGCCAATTTGTTCAAGCCGTTGAACGCCGCCGCTTTGTAGCATTCGGCAAGCGTCGGGTAATTGAATACCGTATCCACGAAATATTCCACCGTGCCCTTCAGCGCGAAAACGGCTTGCCCGATATGCAGAAGTTCGGAAGCGCCTTCGCCGATGATGTGCACGCCGAGCAATTCTTTGGACGTTGGATCGAAAAGAATTTTCAGGCGGCCGGTAGTGTCGCCGCGAATCTGGCCGCGTGCGATTTCGCGGAAAAAAGCCATTCCGACCTCATACGGTACGCCTTCATCCGTGAGTTGTTCTTCCGTTTTTCCGATGAAGGAAATTTCGGGAATGGTGTAAATGCCGTAAGGATAATTCGCGCGATTGGAATTGGTGGGGATGTTGAAGGCCCTGGCAGCGGCGATGCGTCCCTGTTCCATCGAGACAGAGCCGAGACTGGGAAATCCGATGACGTCTCCCACGGCAAAGATGTGCGGCTGCGTGGTGCGGTAATTCTCATCCACGGTAATTCGGCCACGCGAGTCGGCTTGCAGGCCAGCCGCCGGAAGATTCAAGTCCTCAACGTTGCCCTGGCGGCCAACAGCATACAGTAGCGCTTCACCGGAGACTTTTTTCTTGCTCTTGAGGTTGGCGACGACGCCATGCTCGGGTGTTTCTTCGACGCTTTCGACTTCCTCGTTAAGGCGCAAGGTGACGCGACGGTCGCGCAAGTGGTAGCAAAGCGCCTCGACCATTTCGGCGTCGGCAAATTCCAGCAAACGCGGGCGCTTTTCAATCAGCGTAACGCGCACGCCGAGAGTGGCGAACATACATACATATTCAACACCGATGACGCCGCCGCCCACGACAATCATGGACTTGGGAATTTCCGGCATTTTCAGGATTTGGTCGCTGTTGATGATGGTTTTGTCATTGAAGGGGACCAGGGGAGAAACGGCGGGTTTCGTGCCCGTGGCGATGACGATGTGGTCCGATTCCAATTCGGATTGTCCGCGCGAACTGGTGACCTGCATGCGGTGAGGATCGATGAAGCTGGCAGTGCCCGTGAGGACGTCGATGCCATTGCGGGAAAGTTGTGCGCGAATCACATCGATTTCGGTCTTGATCACGTTGAGGGCGCGAAAGGAGAGATCCGCCATGGTGATCGGCTCTTTCACGCGATAGTTGACGCCGTAGATGCTCTGATATTGGTAGCCGGAAAGATGGAGGACGGCTTCGCGGATGGTCTTGCTGGGGATGGTGCCGGTGTTGATGGCGGTTCCGCCGATGACTTCCAGCTTTTCGACAAGCGCGGCGCGCTTTCCGAACTTGGCCGCTTGAATGGCGGCGCGCTGGCCTCCTGGCCCGGAACCAACCACGATGAGATCGTACTTTTCCATGGTTCGCCGCGGGAGTATATCACTGTTGGAATCCCCGAGTCCTTGTTGACGGGCGCTTGGCGCTCTGCCATCATTCTGAAAATTCGTTTTGCTGCAGCTCGGGCCTTCTGGCCTGAGGTTTTTCGGGCAAGGAGTGAGCGATCGGCTTGCGGGTATCCATTCTGGCGTCTGGCAGTTCGGGCAACATCACATTGCTCGAGACCGAGCGGACCCGCCTCCTGATTGACGCCGGTCTCGGCAAGCGCGAAACGCTTGCGCGGCTAGCCGCTGTCGAAAGAACCGTCGAGCACATCGACGGCATTCTGATTACTCACGAACATACGGACCACTGCAACGGACTTCCGCAAATGCTGGGGATTTGGAAGGCGCCGCTCTACGTGACAGAGCCCACTTTGGGAGCGATGCAGCGGATGCTTCCGGAAACGTTTGGAAAGCGGCTCAAACGCGTGGAAACGATTCAGCCGGGGCAGCATTTCACGGTTGGGGATATTGAGGTGCACGCTTTCGCGATTCCGCATGACGCTGCCGATCCCATCGGTTTCACCTTTCGTTCGAATGGCGCGAAGATGGCGATCGTTACCGATCTCGGCTACATGCCCGAACTGGTGAAGGTCCATCTGCGCGGCGCGGACTGCCTGGTTCTGGAATCCAATCATGACCTCGATATGCTCAAGGTCGGGCCGTATCCGTGGGTGGTGAAGCAGCGCGTGCTGAGCCGCACGGGGCATCTTTCGAATCACGCGGTAAGTGAATATCTTTGTGACCCTGATGGATTTGACGCTCTCGCGCGCTATCTTGTGCTCGCGCACGTATCGCAGGAAAACAACAATCCCGATCTCGTTCGGCTCTCCGCGGAAGAAGCCCTCGGACGCCGCCCGGCCGAATCTGCCTTTACCGGTGAATTGCTGGTGGCCACGCAGCACGTGCCGCTGAAGCCGCTTGAGCTGTAGCAATTTCTTCGATTTAGCGCGCTCAACATTTCGTTCGCTTTTTCTTAGTAGTTCTCTTAAACTTAGTTGTTCTTGGTAGAGGTGCGGAAGCCATGAGTAGCGGGGCACGTTATTCCGATCAGCATCGGAGGCTCGCGCGAAAGGGGCAGTCCAGTTTTAGATGTTGTCCGCCGAAATCGCTGCGGTAGCTGAAACCGCGGTGGTTGGGGAACAGGTCCAAGGCCTGTTCACTGTCGTCCGATGATTCGGATGAAGCGCTATCGAGAGGCGGCAGCCCGATTGGTATCCTCGCGGTTCCTTCCTTTCGTTTCGCTCATCCAGAAAAGCCAGATTCGAATGAATGTTTTTGAACTGACGCGCGCGCTCGTCGATATTGAGTCGACCACCAACCACGAAAGAAATGTGGGCGACTACCTGTTCGCGCATTTGTCCGCGCTGACCGCGCGATACAACGGGCGGATCGAGCGCATTACGGCAGAACCCACTCGCGACAATATTCTTGCGTACTGGGGCGAGCCTGTCGTTACGCTCTCGACGCACATGGACACGGTGCCGCCGTTCTTTGGTTCTCGCGAAGATGAGGAGTTTATCTGGGGCCGTGGGTCGTGCGATGCCAAGGGCATCATCGCGGCGATGATTGCTGCGGCGGAGAAACTCCTTGCCACGGGTACGCGCAATCTCGGGCTGCTCTTTGTGGTCGGAGAAGAACGCAACAGCGCCGGTGCCATCGCCGCAGCGACAACTCCGCGCGGGTCGCGGTTTCTCATCAATGGAGAGCCGACGGAAAATCATCTAGCCCTCGGTTCGAAAGGCGCGCTGCGCTACGAAATCACTGTTCACGGAAAACTCGCGCACTCGGCTTATCCCGAGCTTGGCCATTCCGCTATTCACACGCTGCTCGATGTTCTCAACGATATTCGCCGGATTCCGCTGCCGCAGGACGGGTTGCTGGGGCAGAGTACGCTGAATATCGGCACGATTGATGGAGGCCGCGCGCCAAATGTGGTCGCCGATGTGGCTGAAGCAGAAATCATGTTTCGAACGGTCGGCGATCCGGCAAAGACTCGGGAAGCGGTGTTGGCGACAGCAGTGGGACGTGCGGAAGCGCGGGAGGTTTTTTACACGCCCGCAATGCAATTGGCGAAACTCGATGGTCTGCCTACAACAGTGGTGGCATTTACGACCGACATTCCCAGTTTCGAAGGAACCTGGGGGCAGCCCTTTCTTATCGGACCGGGCAGCATTCACGTTGCGCATACGGCGGAGGAGCGCATTCCCAAAAAGCAATTGTCCGAAGCGGTGGATATCTATGCACGCATGGCGGGGCAACTACTTGCGACTGGAAGGAGCCGCGCATGAGCCTCGGCCTTGCCATCGTGGGTTACGGAAAAATGGGCAAGCTGATCGAGCGACTTGCGCCGGAGCATGGATTTGAGGTGCGCGCGAAGTTCGACGGCGGAAACAATACGCAAGCCCAGGCACTCTCGCACGAAACACTGCGCGGCGTCGATGTAGCCGTCGAGTTCACGACGCCGCATGCGGCGCTGGAGAATATCCGGCGTCTTGCCGCGCTGGGCGTCAACACCGTCGTTGGGACAACTGGCTGGCTCGAGCAGCTTCCGAGCGCACGCGAGGCAGTGGAGCAAGGGAAGACAGGATTGGTCTGGGCGGCGAACTTTTCTGTTGGTGTGAATCTATTTTTCCAGGCGGTTGCCCAAGCGGCGGCGCTTTTTTCCAAACATTCCGAATACGAAGCGTGGGGCTGGGAGATCCATCACAGCACAAAAAAGGACGCGCCTTCAGGGACGCTCAAGAAGCTTGCCAAAGAAATGCGCGCCGCGGGTTACGCCCGGCCCGTCGGAATGAGCGCGAATCGCGCTGGCGCGCATCCGGGTACGCATGAAATCGGGTTTGATTCGGCTGCTGACACGATCACGCTGCGCCATACGGCGAGGAGCCGTGAAGGGTTCGCCCATGGCGCACTGCGGGCGGCGCGATGGATTGCGGGCAAAAAGGGTTTCTTTGAGTTCAAAGAAATTTTGGGGGAGTTGGGTTGACGGATTTCAAGAGCGGGCATCCCGGCAGGCGAGATTGAATTCGGGCAGTAAAACGTCTGGGTAAGAAGGAGAAAGACAATGTTTACAGGAACTGGAACTGCGCTGGTCACTCCGTTTCGCGGGGATGGATCGGTGGACGAAGCTACACTGCGGGTTTTGATCAAGCGGCAGATTGAAGCGGGCATCGACTTTCTGGTGCCCTGCGGCACAACGGGCGAGAGCCCGACGCTTACGCACGCGGAGCATCTCCGCGTTGTTGAAATTGCCGTGGAACTCGCGAAGGGACGTGTTCCGGTGCTGGCTGGCGCGGGGGGATACAACACTGCAGAAGTTGCTTCCCTGGCGCGCGAACTTGCTGTCCTTGGCGTGGATGGAATCCTCTCGGTCACGCCGTACTACAACAAGCCGACGCAAGAGGGGCTCTTCCAGCATTATCGCGCGATCGCCGGAGCAGTGCGTGTGCCCATCATTCTTTACAGCGTGCAAGGGCGTACCGGAGTGAACATCGAGCCTGCGACCGTCAAGCGCCTTGCCGAAATCGAGAACATAGTTGGCATCAAGGAAGCTTCTGGCAACGTCTCGCAAATGGCGACGATTCTTAACGGCGTGCCGGACGATTTTGTTGTCCTCTCGGGGGATGATGCGATTACGCTTCCGGTTATTTCGCTGGGCGGCCGGGGCGTGATTTCCGTGGTTTCCAACGAAATCCCGGGGGAAATGGCGCAATTGACGAGACTCGCGCTCCAAGGCGACTTCACCGGCGCACGGGCGATTCATCGCCGGCATCATGCCCTGATGGAAATCAACTTCGTCGAATCGAATCCCATTCCCGTGAAGGCGGCGATGGCGGAAATGGGTTTGCTCGAAGCGGTGTGGCGCTTGCCACTTGTGGCGCCGAAGGCGGAGAATCAGGCGCGCATCCGGGCCGTGCTCGAAGCGCTCGAACTCGTCGCGCGAAACCCGGCTGCACGCGGCGCCGAGAGGGTTCATGCTGCCATCGCAAGTTGAGCGGCTGTTTGACGAAGCCCCCGCTCAATACGAGGAAGAACATCAATGGCTCTTTCGCGATTTCAAAGCCGCGCTGAATCGCGGAGAGATTCGGGCTGCGGAGCTGGACGCCTCCACGAAATCCGGCTGGCGCGCGAACGCCTGGGTGAAGAAGGGAATCTTGCTCGGGTTTCGAATGGGCGCGATCGCCGACATGTCGATCGACGCAGCGAAGCAGCCGTTCTTCGACAAATCCACTTACCCGGTTCGCGCGTTCACGGCCTCGGACGGCGTTCGAATCGTTCCCGGGGGCTCCAGCATTCGGGACGGCAGTTACATCGGGCGGGGCGTGATTTGCATGCCGCCGATGTTTGTGAATGTCGGGGCGTACGTGGGCGAGGACACGTTGATCGATTCGCACGCGCTCGTGGGGAGTTGCGCGCAGATCGGCCGCAACTGCCACATTTCAGCGGGAGCGCAAATCGGCGGCGTTCTCGAACCTGTCGGGGCGTTGCCGGTGATTATCGAGGACGAAGTTCTGGTCGGAGGAAATTCCGGCGTTTATGAAGGAACTGTGGTGAAGCGCCGCGCCGTTCTCGGCACGGGCACAATCCTGAATCGTTCCATCCCGGTTTACGATCTCGTTCGCGACAAGGTTTACACAGCCACAGAGACGGAGCCGCTGGTGATTCCTGAAGAAGCCATCGTGGTGCCTGGGTCGCGTGCCGTTTCGCATCCTTCAGGCGCGAAGTGGGGGCTTTCGCTTCAAGCTGCGGTTATCGTGAAATACCGGGACGCCAAGACCGATGCTCGCATCCAGCTAGAAGACCTACTGCGCTAGCGCCTCACTGAGACAGTACTTTCTCGAAAAACTGGAGAGCGCGCGGATCGTTGGATTGACCCAGCCAGAACATCGCCTGCTTGCGGACCGCGGCGTTCCGATTCGTCTGCGCGACTTCGATCAGCTTGGGCACGCCTTCGTCCTTCGGCAACTGGCTGAGCGCGAACACTGCTTTTTTCTTCACGTCCGTGTCGGGATCGTTTTCGATCGCCCCGGTGATCGTGCCTACGGCTTTCTTTCCTGCTTTCTGCGCGAGCCAGAAGAGCGCTTGGCCCCGCACATGAGAGCTTGCGTCGTCGTGCGCCATGCGAATCATCTCATCCACCGCTCCCGCTTCGTGGCTCACGGAAAGTGCAAAAGCTACGTGAGCGCGAACGTCCGAGCTCGGATCGGTTCTTGCCATTTGCTGTAAGGTCGCTAATCCCGCTTTGCCCCGCGCCGCTCCCATCCAGAAGGCCGCTTGCCTGCGCAAGCCTTCGCGCTGATCCGGCTTCACAAATGAATCGAGCGCCTGGTCGGCTGATCCATCGGCGTGCAATGCGATCGCCGTCAACGCGCCGTTGCCGATTCCATGGTCGCCGTGATTTTCAAAGTCCACGCCGCGCAGATAGGTGGCGAGGAGCGCCACGCTCTCCGAAGCTTTGACTCCGGTGAGCCAGACAAACGGCAGTCCGCCCGCATCCAGCGTGCAATCCTCCGATGCGACGCGAATTTTGGCGACTTGCCTGGCATCCAGGCGATAGAGCACAACGAGTTGCCGCCCTCCTTCGAGTTTGAGGCTTCCATTCGCGGGCGTCGCGACGCTCATTCTGCCGTCTTCTTTTTCCAAACGGCAGGTGCCGCAATTTCCGTCATTCCAATTGTTGTTGCAGCATGCGCCGTGTTCGCCGGGTATTTGCTCGACGAGATAGCCGACCCATTCCGGTTTTTCCGCTGTTCTTGCGAGGTCGCGAATGGTCGCATCGAGAGTAGAGCTGACCGCGCGTGTTTCCAGCTTGGCATTTTCGACGCGCGGAGCATCCACCGGCGGCGCCGGGGCAGAGCTTGTCTGCTCCGAGCGGGCTGCTGTGCCGCCCTTTGCAAGTTGCACGGCGACACCACAGAATCCCGCCACGATCATTGCCAGCCCGAGTAACCGCTGAAGCACGGGAAGAGTCTGTTGTTCTCGCATGGCTTCTCCTTACTTCTGCAAAAGCTCCATCAAATATTCGGTGCCTTCCTTGGAATGCATCAGCGACAATTTGGACACCGCGGTCTTCTTGAGTTCCGGGTCCTTTTCACTTCGCGCAATGGCGACCAGGGCTTTGGCGTTTCCCTGCAGGAAAAAGGCGTTCAGCACCTCTGCTTTGGCGTCATGATCCGTTTCCTTGCTGTAGATCTCCTGCAGCGCCTTCCCCGAATCGTCCGAGTTTATAAGCCCGAGGTTGCGAATCGCCGCCCGCCGCAATTCCGGGTCTTTTTCACTTTGCGCGGCCTGCACGAGTCTTCTCGAATCACCGGCAAGAAAAAAAGCCTGCAGGATTTCCCGGCGGAGGTCAGAAGAAGATTCGGCCTTATACAACTGCTCCAATTCGCTGGTGCCATGAACCAGTCCGAGTTGCCGGATGGCCTCACGGCGCAACGACTCGTCCTTCTCGCTCTTCGCCGCGGCAAACAGGCGCTCGCGATCTCCGCCGATCATGTAACTGCGGAGGATGGCATGTTTGACGGAGGGGTCGCCAGTCGATGCATAAACCTCAGCCAACGTTTTTCGCGCGTCAGGACCTCCGAACAGTCCCAGGTACTCAACCGCCTTCTTCTCCAATTCGGGGTTGTTCTGCCCGCGCGCGATCTTTCCCAGAATTTCCCGGACTTCCGGCCTGCCGGACTGAGCGGCCATAAAAAGAGCCCGCGATTTCAGTTTGGGTGATCCGGAGCCATTGAGAATATTTTCCAGTATGGAAATGCCCTTTTGCGGATCGCCATTCATGAGTCCTTGGAGGGCCAGCATCTTCAATTCTTCGTCGCTCTGGTTTTCCGGATGCGCTGGATTTCCCGTGGATTGCCGCACTTCGATTTCCAAGGCGCCTGCATCTTTTTGCCAGCGGCTTTGCGGATAGCGCCGCTTGAGATCCGCGATTGCTGCGAGCGCCGCATCCCGTTTACCAAGTCGGTTATCCGCGTAAGCGATCCAATAGAGGGCCGCATCCGTTTGCGGACCATTCATATCCGCGAGTGCTTTAAACTTGGCCGCCGCCTTGTCGTAACGGTCCTCGTCCAGATCTTCGCGGCCGTTGTCGTACAATTCCTGGAGCCGGTCGATTTTTTCCTGCGCGCGGTCGCGTGCTTCCTGTTCACGATCGCGTTTCTCCTGCTCCCTATCGCGCGCCTCCTGTTCGCGGTCACGCTTCTCTTGCTCTTTGTCCTGAGCCTCTTGCGGGTCTTGCATAGGCTCTGCAGACGGCCTGGGCATCGCCACGAGCCCATGCGCGCGGGAGTCCGCCGGCGCAAGCAGCAGGGCTGCAAGTGCGATCCAGGCCATGCCTGTCTTCCGAAATGGATTGCCGATGGTCATACTTTGTTCCTCTCTCCCTTTTTTGTATCGTTTTGTGCCGGCGCGGGCTCACTGGCCTCTTGCCGTTGCTGCAATTCCTTGTTGACCACTCGAACTTTGAACAGAATGCCGCGCGCCTCGATCTTCTTCTGAATGGCTTCGAGCTGCGCCGGCGTTACCTGGCCGGGGCTGTGGGCTACGTCGAGCAGCACGCGCTCGAGCTCGTCAAGCACGCTGGCGAGTCCCGCATCACCTTCTTGCAGAGCGGTCTGCCGGTACAGGCGATTCTCTTGCAGCAAATCTTCAGCGCGCCGCTGCTCGGCGGAAATGTTTACTTCTCTCTGCTTCGGGCCGTTCGGAGCCGCGTTCGAAAGCTCCACCAGCATTCTTTCGGAGTGACCCAGATGTTCGCCGACGGCAACCACCAGAATGCGTTCGCGCACCTGTTCCTTGCTGGCGACGTTTTCACCGGGTTTGCCTCGGTTTGTGACTCGCCCAGCAACGAACGCCGCAACAATCAGAGCCACTACCGCGCTCGCGGCCGCAAGCCGCCGTGGTTCGAGCCATGCCTGCCACCAACGCCCCGGTTTCTCAGCCAGCCGCGGTGCAATTTCCTTCCAGACCTGCCGCCCGTAATCTGCTCCCGGATACGGCACCGGCAAAGTATCCAACGCTGCGAGCACAGCTTCGATCCGCTCCATCTCCTGGCGGCACTCTTTGCAAGCCGCAAGATGTTCCGAGATCATCGATCGCTGTTCGGCCACTCCTTCGCGATAGGCAATCAACTCTTCTTCCGTCATGTGTTTCATGATTCCGTTCCCATTGCGCGCGCCTGCGCTCTTGTTTCCACAAACGGCTGCAGCGCAATCCGCAGTTTTTGTACGGCTCGAAAGACAGTGTTCTTCGTGGCGTTCGAACTGGATTTCAGGACCGCCGCGATTTCTTCAATGCCGCAACCTTCCCAATGCCGCATCACAAAAGCCGTTCGCTCTGCTTCCGAGAGAGCCGCGAGCGCGTGCTCCATCTGTTTTCGCAGTTCGATGCTTTGCGTCAACCGTTCCGGGGTCGGCGCCTCATCTTTTACGCGATTCACCGGATCGTCTTCCATACCGTCCTGGCCTTCCGTTCTCGGAACCTCCCGCCGGGCGTCTTCTTTTTGCCGCCGGCGCATGCGGTCGATCGCATAGTTGGCCGCGATGCGATAGACCCAAGTCCCGAAATTCGAGCGCGCCGCGAACTGCCCCAGTTTTTGGTACCCGCGCAAAAAGGCCTCCTGAACCACCTCTTCGGCATCGTGCCGGTTGCCGGTCATGCGGTAGGCCAGCCGGAAAACGTTGTGGCTGTGCCGTTCCACCAGAACGCGATAGGCATCGCGATCGCCCGCGAGCGTGCGCTCAACGGCGATGGCGTCGCTTTCGGCGATGGCCTGGGTGCTATCGACGTTCTGTGGCATCCGATTCATTAGACAGGATTTGGGGCTTGCGGTTAGGTCGAGCTTAGGCCCTTATCCGTCAATAACATAGCGCGTGTTGTATCTTCAAGGGATACAGCTGGAGGGAGGGGGCATCACTCGTTTAGGGCCAAGTCAAACCATCGCGCACGCTTTTCCAAAAAGCCGGCGCAACCAGGTCATCGCGGCACCTCTTCTACTAATTTCTGATTTCCATTTTCCAATTTCTATTCGTATCTCAGCGCCACTAGCGGATCGACCTTCATCGCCCTGCGCGCGGGCACATAACACGCGGTCAAGGCCACGACAGCGACAAGGATTGCCACGCTAAAAAAAGTAAGGGGGTCCGATGCACCCACGCCGTACAATTCACCGGACAAAATCCGCATCGCGGCAAGAGCTCCCGCCATTCCCAGCGCAATCCCCGCCAAAGTTAACTTCGCGCCTTCTCCGATCACCGACCGCAATACGTTTCCCCTCTGGGCTCCCAGCGCCATCCGAATGCCGATCTCTCGAGTGCGATTGGATACCAGAAAGGAAAGAACGCCGTAAATTCCGATCGTTCCCAGGACCAACGCCAAAGCAGCGAACACCACCATCAGAACCGTTGTGGAGGCTGGCGTCGATACTGCTTCCGAGACCACCGCACCCATAGTCTTCACCTCACTGACCGGCACTTCCCGGTTCAAAGCGGCAACGCTATTGCGAAGCATCGTCCCGATTTGCAAGTTATCCGCGGCGGTTCGAATGGCGATGGTCATCTCTGTCGGGATTCGCCGATCTTCGAGAGTAGCCGCCGAGTTGTACGGCACATACGCAGTGCCGTCGATCCACTCCGGCGCATTTCGCTGAAGATCGTAAGCGCGCACATTCGGGATGACACCAACGATGGTGCGCCACTCCTTGTCCTCAAGTAGACGGATGTGTTTCCCGACGGCGACTTGATTGGGCCAGAAGCGGCGCGCGGTCTCCTCCGTGACCATGGCCACTGGAGCGCCCGAGAGATCGGAATCGATGAAAGCTCTGCCCGACAAAAGAGGAATCCCCATCACGCGAAAATATTCTGGACTCACGACGTTGAGCCAGAAAAGAGGCACGTCCTCACCGGCGGGAACGACGAAGTTCTCGACATCGAGAGAGCGCTTGCTCACCCTTCCTCCCAGCGGAAGTGTGTTCACCAGCGCGGCCCCGCTAGTGCCCGGAAAGGCTTGAACCTGTTCCTGAACACTGCGATAAAAAGCCAGGCAACGCTTGGCATCGCTGCAGAACGATTCATTCGGCGTGATCCGTGCAGTCAAGATGTGTTCTGGGCGAAAACCCGGGTTTACGTGCGAAATCGCCCAGAAGCTTCGGATCATCAGTCCAGCGGCAGTCACCAACAGCACGGCGAAAGCAACTTCAGCGACCACCAATCCGCTGCGCAAAAGCTGAGATACGGATACGGAAGTACCACGTCCGCCAGAGTTCAACGATTCTGTCAGCCCCGCGCCTGCGGAGTGAAGGGCCGGCGCAAGTCCGAACACGACGCCCGTCAGTGATGCCAGCACACCGGTAAAGACCAGCACATGCCAATCCATGTGCGCTTCGGCCAGACGGGGCGTGTCTGCCGGCAGAACCGTTTTGAGCAGAGCCAGCCCCTCACTGGCAAAAGCCAATCCCAGCAATCCCCCGAACAAGGCTTGCAACACACTCTCGGTCAGCAGCTGCCGGGTAATGCGTTGCCGTCCGGCGCCTAGCGCGGAACGGATGCTGATTTCCTTTTCGCGTGTCGCCGCACGCGAAAGCGTCAGATTCGCGACGTTCGAGCAAGCGATCAACAAAACCAGTGCCACGGCTCCCAACAGAATCAAGAGTCGTGTGCGCACGTCCGCGACCATTCCATTTTGCAGCGCCACTACACTGACGTTGGCGTTCCAGCTCGCGGGCATCGGCCAGGGAAACAGCGCTCCCACATGCGACTGAAACATGCGAATCTCCGTCCGTGCCTGCTCGATTGTCGAACCTGGATGCAGCCGCCCGATGACCGGCATGAACGCGCCGGCCCAGAGGCCAACTGCATTTCGCGGATCGTTGTGCAGCGGAATCCATACTTCTGTCTTCGAAGATGGGAAACGAAACTCGGCGGGCATCACGCCAATTACTTGACGGCTCGCTCCTCCCAGCTCGATCGACCGGCCAACAATGTTCGGATCGCCTGCGAAGCGCTCTTGCCAAAGGGCGTGGCTCAATATTGTAAAGTTATCCTGCCCCGAAACGTCCTCGCCCGGATAAAACGTTCGCCCAAGCGCCGGCCGTGCTCCGAGAATCGCAAACAGTTCCGCTGATACAGAAGTTCCGGTCAGGCGAACGGGTTCCCCAATGCCCGTCAGGTTAAGTTCTTGGCCTTCAACGTACGCCCCCACGTCCATAGTGCGCATGTGCTCTCGCATCGCAATGAATGCGCCTTGCGGATAGGTGCCTGTGATGCTGACGAGTCTTCCGGGATCAGGGTATGGCAGGGAAGAGAGCAGGATTCCGTTCACTAGGCTGAAAATGGCAGTGTTGGCTCCAATTCCCAAGGCCAGCGTCAGTACTGCAACCGCCGTAAACCCTGGAGACTTACGCATTCTTCTCAAGCCGTACCGCGCATCCTCAACGAACTCCTCCAGCCATCGCCATCCCCATTGGTCCCGCGTCACTTCCTTCACCAAACTCTCATTTCCAAATTCTCGCCGCACGGCGTGCTTCGCGTCGTGTGACGAATCGCCTCGTTCCGAACGGTCCTGCGCCGCCATTTCCAGATGGCTGCGTACCTCTTCTTCAAGTTCCTTCTCTCGTTTCCATCTGCCAGATAGTTGGCTCAACCAGCTCATAGTGGGCCCTCTTCTTCCAATTTCCGTTTTCTAATTTCCAATTTCTATTCGTACCTGAGCGCAACTGTCGGGTCTAATGACGACGCTCTCCGCGCAGGTATGAAACACGACAATGCAGAAGTCGCGACTAGCAGCAGGATCACGCCGGCTAAGATCATCGCGTCGAGCGAGCTGCCCTGAATCCAGCGCGCGAGCACACGATTGAGCGTGATTGTCAGCACTACTCCAGCTAAGACGCCGCCCGTCACGCTCATCGCTGCCGACCGAAATACCATCAGCAGGACATCATTGGGCCTGGCTCCAAGCGCCATGCGTATGCCGAATTCGCCTGTTCGCTGACTAACGGCGAAGGAAATCACGCTGTACAGTCCCGTGGCCGCCAGCGCCAGAGCCAGGATCGCAAATCCCGCAAACAGGCTTGCTACCAGATGTCCCTGCTCCCATTCCGGCTGCGTGGTAATCCATCCGTCGAGATCGCGGACATTCCTGGCTGCTTGCTGATCTGGATCCACGGAGTGAATCTGTTCGCGGACAGCGCGGAGTATCCTGAGCGGTGAAGCCGTGGTCCGGACCAGGATCTGCGTATACTGCGGCATCATGATGGTGAACGGCACAAATATCGAGGGCTTGATGGGATTGCGCAGCCCATCATCGCGAGCATCGCCGACGATGCCAATAATCTGAAACCAACTGTCGCTCCCGGCGACCGCCAGGTTAAAGGGCGGCTCGGCCTTCAGCGCGGGCACGCGAAGCTCGCTGCCAAGTGCATCGCCATTCGGAAAGTATTGCCGCGCCAGGGTCTGATTGATGAGCGCGAGTTTGGAGCCGTGCATGGCCTCGCTTTCATCCCAGATTCGTCCCTGCAGCAACGGAATGTGGAGCACGGTGAAATACTCCGCACTAACGACGTTGAACCGCCCCATCTGTTGTTCCGCCATTGGTTTTCCGGAAATCTCGAAGCGCTGTTCCCATCCATTGTTTGGAGGTGTGGCGTTCGTCGAAATTCCAGCCGAAACAACTTCCGGCATCGCACCCACCTTCTGAAGGAGCTGATGGAAGTACGCTCTCCGGGCCTCCCATGTGGTGTAGGTGTTGTCATGCACGGGGATTCCGACCGCCATGACGTTGTGCGGGTCATATCCAAGGTTCACGTTCATCATGCGCACGAAGCCTCGCATGGCCACGCCAGCTCCCGCCAGCAGCAGAAGTGTCAGGGCAATCTGGCCCGCGATCAGGATGGTGTGAGTCCGCCGGCTATGAACTCCAGCGGTAGTCTTGCGCGTATTCGCTTGCATCACCTGAGCCAAATCCGGACGCGCCGATTGAAGCGCGGGTGAAATGCCGAAGACGATGCCGGTCAAAAGTGCTAGGCCGACGCTAAAGAACAGCACGGCCAGATTGATGCTGATGGTTGCTTCATGCGGGAATGAAGATCGTGGCAGCCAGTTCACGATGAGCTTCACCAAGCTATTTGCCAGTGCAATGCCGAGAAGCGCTCCCGCAAACGACAGCATTAGCGATTCCGTCAGCAACTGTCGCACCAGCCGGGAGCCCTCCGCGCCGATTGCCGACCGGACCGCCAACTCGTGTTGGCGAGCCGTGCCCCGGGCTAACAAAAGAATCGAAACGTTTCCGCACCCGATGAGCAGCAACAATGCCACGGCGCCGAGCAGAAGGGACAATGTCCCGCCGATGTCAGTTACAAAGTGGTCGTTCAATCCTTCTACTGCCATGCGGAAATGTTCAGGGAAATGCGTTGGAGTCTCCTTCGCGAATTGCTCTACGAGCGACTGAAACTCCGCATTTACTGCCGCGCGCGTAACCCCCGGCTTAAGCCGAATCATGGGGAAGTACGTGCGCACCAGGTCGGCTGTGAGCTTCAGCGGCAAATAGACTTCGCCGTCGCCCCAAGTAAACCGCGGCCGCACCACTCCCACGATCAAGTAGCTCTTATGGACTAGCTGGATGTTCTTGCCGATGATGTCGGGATCGCCGCCATAGTGCCTTTGCCAGAATTCGTAACCCAGCACGGCCACGTTTTCAGGATCCTGGCCCTCGGGCGCGTCCGATGGCAGCAGCCCGCGCCCGAGCAGAGCTGGCACGCCAAAATGGACAAAAGAATTGGCAGTGAGATACACGACATCAACGTTTTCAGGAAGATCGCCTTCTGTTGTGGTGAGTTGCCACTCATCCATGGCGGCAGAGCTCTCGACCGATGCGGCCTGCCGAAGCTGCTGTAATTGCGGTCCAGTAAGGTTGATGAAAAAACGGCGGTTGCCGTGGGCATCGTAGGCCACCAGATGCACCATGCGGTCAGAATTGGCATAGGGATACGGATTCACCATTACTCCGTAAATCACGCTGAACATTGCCGTAGTGGCGCCGATCCCCAGCGCCAGTGAAAGAATGGCAACGATTGCGAATCCCGGATTCTTAGCCAGCATCCGCAATCCGTAACGCGCATCGTCAGCGACGTCTCTGAGCCATCGCCATACCCAAACGTCCCGCGTGAACTCCTTCACCAGTCCTACATTCCCAAACTCCCGCCGCGCCGCGCGCTCCGCGTCGTTTGACCTATCGCCTCGGTCCATTCGCTCCCGTGCCGCCATTTGCAGATGGCTCTGTACTTCCGCGTCAAGCTCTTCCTCTCGCTTTTTGCGCCGCCAAAAATTCACGCGCCACCTCCACACTTCGGTACATCGGAATTTCCACGCCTAATAGCTTTCCCAAGTCGGCACTAATCCTCGGGCTGCAAAACCCCCGCGATCGCATCCGATAGCTGCGCCCACTTGGAGCGCTCTTTGCTCAACTGCTTTTTCCCGGTCGCCGTTAGTTGGTAGAACTTCGCCCGTTGCTTGTTTTCGGACATTCTCCATTCCGCTTTAATCCATTTTTGTCTTTCCAACCGGTGCAGCGCCGGATAAAGCGACCCGGTATCCACTTGCAGCAACTCGCCGGAGCGGTTACGGATCGCCACGCTGATTCCATAGCCGTGTTGTGCCCCCCATTGCAGGGTCTGCAAGATCAGCAGGTCCAGCGTCCCCTGCAAGAGCTCAATGCGGTTCTGGTACCGCGCCTTCTTCTCAGTCATCGCTTTGTCCCTCGGTTCATCCCTTCCGCGTTCGTTTGAATCCCTCGAATGGCCTCGTCATACGTTCATTCTGTCTTCGTTCTTCGTATTGACGTCATGACACGGCCATTTGTTCCATCACAGGCTGTCGACATCCTACCCCCTGGCCTGTAGACACTCTACTCCCTGGTGCGTGCAAGTCTTTTGCCGCTCCTTCTTCGCCTCCAAACCCTTCCTGCCTAGCCCTTTAGGCTCCACGCGCCCTTTCCCCGCGCCTAGCGAATGCTCGTTTCCGCCATTCCTCATCCCAATTTCGGACAGTCGGGCCGGCCAGGACGGCTCAGCGAACTGCTCTTCAACTGCGGTATTATGGATGAGGAACTTGAAGAAGGATCTCCACAACGTTGGTTCTGTACTAGGAGAAGCAATTGATTCCACGCTACACGCGCCAGGACATGGGCCACGTTTGGAGTGACGCGAACAAATTTGCCAAGTGGCTGGAAGTCGAACTCGCCGCCACCGAGACTCTTGCCGAAGCCGGCCAGGTCCCGAAGGAAGCCGCCGCCGCAATTCGCGCTCGTGCCAAAATCGACGTGGCGCAAATCCATAAGATCGAAGCCCGCGTAAAACACGACGTCATCGCTTTCACCATGGCAGTGGGTGAATCGATCGGCGATCCCGCCGCGGCGCGCTGGCTGCACTACGGGTTGACCTCGAACGATGTCGTGGACACCGCGCAAGCCCTCCAGGTGCGGGACGCTTCAAAATTGATCGAACGTGGATTGGTGATGTTTGGGGAAATCCTCGATCTGCGCGCTCACGAATTCCGCAACACGCCCCAAATCGGGCGCACACACGGCATTCACGCCGAGCCGATCACTTTTGGACTGAAGATCGCGAACTGGTTCGCGGAAAATCAGCGCAACATCGCGCGCTTCCGCGCCGCCGCCGGACAAATGGCGGTCGGCAAAATCTCCGGAGCCGTAGGCAACGCTTCGCACCTTGGTCCCGAAATGGAGGAGCGCATCTGCAAGCGGCTCGGCCTAATCGTTGCGCCGGTTGCTTCACAGGTGATTCAGCGCGACCGCCACGCGCAATATCTCAGCGCTCTCGCGCTCATCGCCGCAACGCTGGAAAAAATCGCGCTCGAAATTCGCCACCTCCAGCGCACCGAAGTCCGCGAAGCCGAAGAACCCTTCAGCGGCGAGCAGCGCGGCAGTTCCGCTATGCCGCACAAGCGTAATCCCGTCACCTGCGAGCAAATCTGCGGCCTCGCGCGTCTCGTGCGCTCCAACATGCTCGCCGCCTACGAAAACGTTGCCCTTTGGCACGAGCGCGACATCTCCCACAGTTCCGTCGAACGCATCATCCTTCCTGATTCCACCATTCTTGTCGACTACATGCTTTCGAAAATGACCATGATCATCGGCCAGATGCGCGTCTTCCCCGAGCGCATGATGCGGAATCTCGAATCCACTCACGGCCTCGTGTACTCGGGCCAATTGCTGCAAGACCTGGTGGAGAAGGGGATGCCCCGCGACGATGCCTACAAGTCAGTGCAAGAGAACGCCATGGCGGCTTGGGAGTCAGACTCCAGTTTCCAGGAACGTGTTTCCAGTGACGCGCGCATCGCGAAGTACCTCGACGCGAATGCCCTGGCGCAGACTTTCGATCTGCAGCGACAGCTCCGGTTCGTAGATGCCATCTTCGCCCGCGTTTTTGGGGCGCATCCACCGGGCGAGTCCGCGGCAGGAGCCGCGGGAACCAATTAGTCTAGTCTAGATTAGTCTAGACTAGACTAATTATGCTTAGGTAAACAAAAGGCGTCCCGGCGGAAACCGGGACGCCGTTCTGCCTGTTCTAATTCCGGCTTGCGCTGAAATTAGCTGCGGAGGCGGAAATCCGAATGGCCATCATCTACCAGCGGCCTGCAAAAACAAAGAACTTGGAATTACTCGACGCGCTGAACGTAACGCGCTTCCGAAGTGTCCACCTTAATCCTGTCGCCCTCGTTCACAAACGGCGGCACCTGGACAACCAAGCCGGTCTCCAACGTCGCAGGCTTCATCACCGCACTCGCCGTGGCTTTCTGCAGCGTCGGCTCCGTCTGGATCACTTTCATGTCCATGGTGTCGGGCAGATCCACGCCGATGGCTTTTTCCTCGAAAAATTCTACTTTCACTAAAGTGCTGGGGATCAGGTAGTAGACCGATTCGCCCAGCTCTTCGCGGCTCATCTGCATCTGTTCGTAGTTTTTCGTGTTCATGAAGTGGAAGTCGTCGCCCTCGTTGTAGAGGTATTCGAATTCGACTTCATCGAGAATGGCGCGGTCCACGAATTCTTCGGCGCGGAACCGGTAATCGATGATCGCCCCGGTGCGGAGGTTTCTCATGCGCGTCTGCATCGAGCCGCGCTTGTTGCCGGGCGTGCGGTGATCGACGCTGAAAATGGTGAATAGCTGGCCCTCGTGCTGGATGACCATGCCGGGGCGGAGTTGTGTCGCTTTAGTGCTGCTCATAAGCTCCCTAGAGAGTTTGCTGATTTCGGAAATTCCGGCCGGCGAAGTTAGTTCGCTCCTACACTGCTCGCGGAATGACTCGAGGCACGCTGGCACGAAAGCCATGTCCAGCGCTAATGATCAAGTATAAGGTGCCTCATTCCCGGCGGTCAATTCGCATTCTTGGTCGCGGAGCCGCTACATTGAAGCAGGTCTGATCCTGATCATTCAGAAGCCCTGGCGTTCTCCGGTCACCGGCATTCCGGAATAGTGAACGTGAACCAGTCGCCAGCGGCCGTCAATTTTCTGGTAGAGCTGAGTTTCCCGGCCATGAGTGACTAGGGGGGAGCCGTCTTTGCGGAACTTGGCGGCGAAATCCCAATAAAATTCGGCCCAGGTGGAATCTTCGAAGACATGAACGGAAACGCCGTGAACGCTTAGTTTGCGCTCCGAGAAGGTATCGCCCATTAGTCGACTGTAGACATTTTGCTTAATCTGCTCGAAGCCGTGCTCGTGGCCCAGCGGGTGGATGAAGGAGACGTCCGGAGAATCCAGCCAGACATCTGCCGCTAGAGTGGTATCGGCAGCGTCAATCGATTTCGCGTATTTCTCAATCAATCCACGGATTGCGACGCTGTCAGCGGCTTTTTCCTCTGACGAAACGCCGGCATGGACCTCGCTTTTTTCTCCTCTTGCGCGTACCGAGGCGGCTTCCGACATGATCTTTTCGATCTCAACGGGATCGCGGGGAAGACGTTCGCTCAAAAGCTTGTAGCCGGACTCGGTGATGAGAATGTCGTCTTCGATGCGTACGCCGAGATTTTCTTCGGGGATGTAAATGCCGGGCTCGATGGTGATGACCATGCCGGGCTGGAAAGGGACGCAGTGATCGCCGGCATCGTGTACATTCAAGCCGATGTGATGGCCGAGCCCATGGATAAAATATTGCCCAAGGGATTTGCCGTGAAGATCCTTTCCGTGGGAGTTGATGTAGTTGTACGCAATCTTGTGGACATTCTTATCGCCTTTGCTGCAGAAGTCCATGCCGGGTTTCAGAGCGGCCAGCGCGGCGTTTTGCGCGCCAAGTACGATTTCATAGATTTCGCGCTGCCGGGGCGTGAATTTGCCGCTCGCAGGTATGGTGCGCGTGATATCACCAGAGTAGCCAGCGTATTGCGCGGCGACGTCGAGAACGACGATGTCGCCGTCTTCGATTTTGCGCGACAGCTTGTCGTAGTGTAGCGCGGTGGAGTTCGGGCCGGCGCCAACAATGGGCGCATAGCCCTCCGATTCCGAGCCGCCCCAGGCGTGGACTTCAACCATTTTCGCTGCCACCTGATATTCGTAAAGTCCTGGCCGCATTTTCTTCATGGCTTCGAGGTGGGAATCCAGGGTCAAGCCAATCGCTACTTTGAGGAAGGCGACTTCGCCGGGGGACTTGATCTGGCGCATGGCGCCGATTTGCGCCCGAATGTCCTTCAGCTTGGCCTGCGGCGCACCGAGTTCCAGCCACTCGACGACTGATTTTTCGTGAGGGTAACCGCCAAGTTCTTTCTGATAAGGAAGGATGGTGTAGAAGGTTGGATATGTCTTCGCAAGATTCTCGATCGCCGTGCGGAAGTCGCTCTCGAACGATTTTACGGCCGCAAATCCAGTGCGCGCTTCGATGCCCGGATCAGCGGGTGACATGCGGACGCCGTTCCATCTTTCTTTTTGCGAATTCTTTGCCGGGAGAAAAAGAGTTTCTCGCGCAATGCTGGACACTTCGCCTTTCGGCGCCGCTGGAAGGATAATCAGGCCTGCTCCTTCTTCGTTGTGGCCCGTGAGGTAGTAGAAATTCTCTTCCTGCTCAAAAATGTAGTTCTGCGAGATTTCTTCGCGGCCCGTGAAGCCCCAAAGGACGATCGGCCCATCGGTTTGTGCCGCCAGGTTGGTACGGCGCTCTGCGTAGACGCTGTTGGGTTCGCGTTCGCGGCGCTCCTGGGCGTGTGCGTTGGCACTAAGGCAGCCCAGGCAGAGCAATCCCCAGAAAAGCCGTTTTGTTACATTCAGCCGAGCAAACGACCGCACGGACCACAGACGACCACTCATTCACGCACCTCGGAACCTTCATTTTGTTGTTGCGCCCACAGGGCATGTGGGTTTACGGCGTGCCACGCACAGCCGGAAATTGTAGCTGAAAGAGGCGGGGGGCCGATATGTCTGGCTAATCATGGCACCCCAAAAACAAATACCATTTTGGCGACTCGACGAATCTAATCTAGCATGCGAATCCGAGGCGGGTTAATTGCGTTTGTGATCGTCATTCAATCCATTTTGTTTCTGACGCACTTTTTCATTTACAAGACGTGGATGTTTGAGCTGCCTTCGGATGCAGTCTCCGGCGGCTGGCTGAAGCTGACCATGGGATTGCTCTCGGTCAGCTTTTTAGCTGCGTCGCTACTGGCGTTTCGATTCACGAACCCCGCGGTGCGAGCCTTCTATCGATTTGCCGCGGTGTGGCTTGGAATTGTCAGCTTCCTGTTTTTTGCGGCTTGCGTGTCATGGGTCGTTTTCGGCGTGACGTGGGTCGCAAGGGTAAACCTGAGGTTCCATGAGATCGTGGAGATTCTTTACGTCGTCGCGGTGCTGAGCGGACTTACTGGAGTGTTGAACGCCGGGTGGACGCGCATCCGGCGGGTCAACGTGCGGCTGGAGAATTTGCCGGAAACGTGGCGCGGACGAACAGCGGCGCTAATCAGCGACTTGCACCTGGGGCACGTCCGCAACGGTGGATTTCTGCGGCGGATCGTGGCGAGGGTGATGAGAGAGAATCCCGATGCCGTTTTCCTCGCTGGGGATTTGTACGACGGAACGGCGATCGATGCAGTGAAGGCGGCGGAGCCTTTGCGCGAATTGCGCGCTCCGCACGGTACCTATTTTGTCGCGGGCAACCACGAACAGTTCGGCGACGATTCCCGGTACCTGAAAGCCGTCAGCAACGCGGGAGTGCGCGTTCTGCACAACGAGAAAGTGGAAGCGGATCAGTTGCAGATTGTCGGAGTGCCTTATAATCACGCCACTCAAGACGAGCACTTCCAGTCCGTGTTGCGGCAAATCGGCGTGGACCGGAACCGAGCCAGCATTTTGCTCACTCATGCGCCGGACCGGCCGCACATTGCGGAGCAGGAAGGGATTTCGCTTCAAGTTTCGGGGCACACGCATGTGGGGCAGTTTTTTCCGTGGACCTGGATGGCGCGCCGAATCTATCGCCAGTTTGTGTATGGACTCAGCCGGATTGGGAAGATGCTGATTTACACCAGCAGCGGAGCGGGAACGTGGGGACCACCTCTGCGATTGGGCTCCAGTCCGGAGATTGTGTTCTTTCAGTTTGAGTGAGGGCCGCGAGTCTTGTCCCAGGCGGGCCGGCTGTATCGATGTTCAACCGCGGAAAAAATCAATCAACAATTCAGAGACGCGGGCGGGCTCTTCATGCTGGAGCCAATGAGTGGCATTGGCGAAGGTGAAGAGTTCGGCGTTCGTGCAGTAGCGCAGACTTTCGTGAGCCATTTCGGCAAGCAGGAAAGCGTCGCGCTCTCCCCACAGAATGCGGGTGGGGATACGCACGGTCTTGTCCGGAAATTTGACGCGAGTGCGGAAGAGTGCGCGATACCAGTTGATCATGGAAGTGACGGCTCGAGGCTGGGACCACGCCGCGTGGTACTGGGCGAGATCTTCGGCGGAAAAGGTACCCGGGCGGCTGGAGCGGAGAAGCGCACGCGCCCCAGCGCGGAAATCGAAAGCCGAGAAAAAGGCTTCCGGCAGCCAAGGAAGCTGGAAGAAGAACATGTACCAACTGCGGAAAAGTTGACGCGGACGCGTGCTGATAAATTTGCGCATCACCGACGGGTGCGGGACGTTGAGGACCACGAGTTTGGCGATGCGCTCTGGATGTAGCAGGGCGGCGCTCCAGGCGACGGCGGCGCCCCAATCGTGTCCGGCGAGAAAGATTTTCTCCTGGCCTAGTTGATCGGCGATGGCGATGACGTCGGAAACGAGTTCCGTTAAAGTGTAAGCCGCCACGCCTGCAGGCTTGCTGCTGAGGTTGTAGCCGCGCTGGTCGGGCACGATAACGCGAAATCCTGCTGCCGCCAACGCCTCGATCTGCCTGCGCCAGCCATACCAAAATTCCGGGAAGCCGTGGAGGAGCAAGACAGCGGGACCATCCTTGGGGCCGGCGGCGACCGCATACAATCGGACGTCCCCGCGCTGGAAATGGATGGTATCCACGCGGGGCTAGAAGCCGGGAGCGCCAGAGGTGGCGGGGCGCATTTCGGGTGCGTTGACACCGAAGCGGAGGCGTGCGAAGTACGTTTGGCCGAGAGACATGCAGCCGGTGTACAGGTAGCCCCAGACAAAGAGAAGCAGGAAAGGAACGGTGGCGTAATTCTCGTTGGAGATGGCGTAGACGATGGTGAGTGAAAAATACAGGCCGAGCAACACTTCCGCGTAGGGCATCCAGCCGGCCTTGTTCTTATAAGATTTTTTTGCAAACGTGCCTTGCTTGCCCTCGATGTTGAATTTAGGAGTGCGCGCAAATTCACTCTTCTTGCCGATGATGGCCTCCATCACCGCTTGCGCGTTACGGACGGCAATCCCGATGCCGGTGGCCATGACAAACGGCAAGTAAAGAAACGTGCGCCACCACGTCTTGGGCCGCAACTCCCTTTGCGCGACGAGATAGAAGCTGGAAATTGAACAAGTAGAAGCGAGAAAAAGCGGCAGGTCGATCACCAGCATCTGGAACCAACCCTGATAGAAACGCACGATCATCGCCGGGAGCAACATGGTGGAGAGCAGGATCATCAACGGGTAGCTGATGTTGCCGGTGAGGTGGAAGAAGGCCTCGGCTTTTACGTGCCAGGGCGCATCCGATTTCAGCACCTTGGGCAGAATTTTCTTCGCCGTCTGCATGAGGCCCTTGGCCCACCGTGCCTGCTGGGCTTTGAACCCGTTCATGTCCACGGGAAGCTCGGAAGCACACTCGATATGCGGGAGGTAAAGGAATTTCCACCCCTTAAGCTGCGAGCGATAGGAAAGATCGGTGTCTTCGGTGAGCGTGTCGTGTTCCCATCCGCCGGCATCGTCGATGGCTTTGCGGCGCCAAACGCCGGCGGTGCCGTTGAAATTGAAGAAAGTGCCACGCCGGGAGCGCGCTCCGTGCTCCACGACAAAATGGCCGTCGAGAAGAATCGTCTCCACATTGGTAAGCAGGGAGTAATCGCTGTTGAGGTACGTCCAGCGCGTTTGTACCATACCGATTTTGCCGCCGCCATCGGGATTCATAAAATAGGGAATGGTGCGGCGAAGGAAATCGGGTTCGGGTAGGAAATCAGCGTCGAAGATGGCGACGAATTCGCCCTTGGAAGTTTTCAGGCCGTTTTCGAGAGCGCCGGCTTTATAACCTTCGCGGTTGGTGCGGTGAATGTAGACGATGGGCATGCCCTGAGCGGCGTGGCGCTCGACACAGGTGCGAGCAACTTCGCAAGTCTCGTCGGTGGAGTCGTCGAGCACCTGAACGTCGAGCAGTTCGGGCGGGTAGTCGAAACGCGAAACGGCTTCGACGAGACGTTCAATGACGTAGCGCTCGTTGAAGATCGGCAATTGCACGGTAACGCGGGGCCAGTTCGTGACCGGCGGCGGAACCGGGGGAACATTTTCCGAATAAGCAAAATAGTCGTAAACCAGCCAGTAGCGATGCAAGCCGTAGACCGCCAAAACGAAAAGCACGATGAAGTAAGGGATCATCATTGCCAGGTCGAAGGCATTGGCGTGGTAGATGCCGGTGAAGGTCCGGTCGGTGATTTTGTGCCAATAGTGGCTAATGGGGTTTTGCACCGCGAGAGCAACCGAAAGTGAGAGAGCCATGTGCACGTAGAGAGTTGTCCCGGCGATCGCAGGGTTTTCCCGCGTCACTATTCGAGAACAACGATTATACGGCATGTTCTCGATCGCCATGAACTCAGATCAATAACGGCCACGGGCTCCCCGTTCCGAGGCGCGAGGGAGGTCCGAACGCGAGACTAAGGCACAAGAACGATCTTGCCGGCAGCTCCGGGCTCAAGGATTGCTTTGTGGGCTCGCGGGGCCTCGGCGAGGGGCAACTCCTTGCCGACGACTGGGCGAAGCGTGCCGTTCTCGAGGCCGGCGAACAGACCGTCATGGATTTCAGCTTCTTCCGCGGGAGTAACAGCCCAAAGCGTAAAGCCTCGAGCGGAAGCACGGCGCAGCATCAGGTCCCGCGGGTTGATGGTGATCTCGCCGCGATTGCCGATGATGATCACTCGTCCATTGGTGGCCAGCATTTTCAGATCCGCCGAGAGGTTCACGTTGGCGAGCATTTCAAGAACGATGTCCACGCCGCGGCCGCCGGTGGCCTTCATGATTTCTTCTTGGTAGCCCGCCTTGCTGTGATCGAAAACCTGATGCGCGCCTTCGCGCCTGACGAGATCGACGCCTTTCTGTGTTCCCGCCGTGCCAAATACGGTCAGGCCCATGGCACGTGCCATTTGCACCGCCGCGCTGCCGACCCCACCGCTTGCGCCATGCACCAGCACGGTTTCAGACGCGCGCGTGTTCGCGGAGTGATGCAGTGCATGATACGCCGTTCCGTAGGGAACCCATACGCCCGCACCTTGGCCAAAAGTGATCTTTTCGGGTAATCCGTGCACTTGGGATTCGAGCGCGAGAGCGTATTCCGCGTAAGCGCCCGTCACAGTTTTTGCGGTGTAGACGCGGTCGCCGGGCTTCACTTTCTTAACGCTATCGCCAACCGCTTCGATCACTCCCGCGGCATCCGATCCGGGTGTGTACGGCAGCGGCGGTTTGATCGCGTAGGTGCCCGCGCGCATGTAAGTGTCGTAGGGATTCACGCCTGCGGCATGAATACGGACAAGAACTTGTCCAGCGGCTGGTTTTGGGGTGGGCACTTCTTCGAGCTTTAGAACCTCGGGGCCGCCAAATTCATGAACAAGGATGGCCTTCATCATTTTTCTCCAGCGAAAGGATTAGGAAGCGAAAAAGTGGCGTCGCACCGCCGTGGCGCCAGAAGCTTAGAAATGATCATCGGCGACGGTTGCTATTTCTTTATCGATGAGCCCGGCGGACTGTGCCCACGCGGTAGTCTGCCAATTGTCTTTCCCTTTTTTCATGGGAATCCAGGGTGGCAGCGTCTGGTTCAGATAGTTTGCCAGCGCATAAATGTAGGGTTCGTACATCTTGCGAAACTCGGTGAGTTTGCTGTCGGCTTCTTCCCCGTCATGCAATTTCATGCCGTGCTGCGCGAGGATGTCGCGGATTCGGCGCAAGTCTTGCGCGGGAAGCCGGTCGTGTGGCAGCGGTTTGGGTGGCGTGCCGAAGACTTGCGAGAGATCGACGACGGCGTGACGTGCGATGGCAAAGGTCAGTTCGGCCTGCTTTTTGCAGCCACCTTCGATACCCACGATGACAATCGCGCAAGTGTCCAGAATCGCGGTAAGCGAAGCGACCCAGGACTGGTTGTCGTGCTGTGATCGAAAATAGGCCAGTACAGGATAGGAAAGGTGGCTCTCCATCAACTCGGCGCACCAAAGTTCCCAATCCTTCAGGAGCACGCGCAGCGCATCCTGGCCTTGCGCGTAGCTGTGGCGGCGAAGTAATTCCCCGGCGGTTGGCGGCGTGCCCGCGCGGGAATCGAGCAGCGAGATATTCACTTCGCGTTTGGAGAACGATCCGTAAATGAAAGGCAAGTATCCGATAACTGCTGCAAGAAACCCGAACCCGAAACCAGCTTCGGTGACAACCAGGCCGCGAGCCAACCCAGAATGGGGAACGACGTCGCCCAGACCAAGGGTGAAGAAGGTTGTGCCGCTGAGATAGACGTCCGTCTGAAAGCCGGGCTGGCCGCCTGTTACCACCACGGCAGAACCGGCGCCATATTGCATGAGGCCAAAACTGAAAACCAGTCCCACGGCCCAAACGCCGACCAGAACGAGTAGTGAAATCGGGCCAAAGAAACCCAGCAGTGCCTCTTGCGTCTTACGCGACGGGATCAGGCAGATCGCGAATCTCCAAACGGACCAGCTCGTTTTATAGAACGCCCGCGTGAGACGAAATTTTCGGGTGACTCGGCGCGGCAGAATAATGGCCTCGAACGCGTCCCATACCACAATCAGAAAGATCGCCACACCTGCGGCAAACGCTCCCGGAGCTGGAATCATGTGCGGCATTGTACCTGTTTGAACCGTTCTTTGAGAACGCCGAGTGAGGGCGTGCCGGTCCTAGGATTCCAGGCGGGCGCTAACGCTGATTTCTGCCTTGAAAAGTTTTGATACCGGGCAGCCTGTTTCGGCAGCCTTCACCGCGGCGTCGAATTTGGCTTTGTCCGCGCCAGGAATTTGGGCGACGAGGTCCAGGTGGCTTTTCGTGATGGCGAAGCCGTCCCCAACTTTTTCCAGCGAAATAGTTGCCGTCGTTTCAAGCCTGGTGGCCGTCATTCCCGCTCCGCCCAACTGGGCGGAAAGAGCCATCGTAAATCAGCCGGCGTGTGCGGCTGCGAGGAGTTCCTCAGGATTTGTGCCCACACCGTTTTCAAAGCGCGTACTGAAGGAGTATTGCGTTTGCTTCAGGACTCCGCTATCCGTCGAAATCGAGCCCTTCCCATCTTTCAAACCGCCTTGCCAAACCGCGGAAGCTTTGCGCTGCATGATTTTTCTCCTTATGGCTCTTTCGTTCTGTTTGAATCCAGAGAATTCGATTCCTAGGCCCCTTGGAAGGGTATATTCAGAAAATGAGCTTGTCGAGAAAGCTTTGTGTGCGCCGGTGAGAGCAATCCTCGAATGGTGAGCAATAGTATCGTTCGCATTCGAAAAGGCGCTCCTCCTGTCAGCCGTGGAACAGCTTGGAACGGTTAAGAATTGACCGAAGTTGCATCTTCGTCAAACGCTTAGTGCAGGATTCCGCACAGCTGTACCTCGGTCCACTATCCTCCTGTTGACTCCTACAGCTACCCTTTGGAAATACCCTGAGATAGTTGCTTGTTTACGGCTCGCGGAATTTGAACCGAATTTCCGGAAGATAGAGAGGATTGTGTGCGTACTAGCTCATGCAAGTTCCTGGCGATTATTCTCGGAGGGCTGCTCGCGCTCCCGGCCGTTGGCTTTGGCCAGGAGAAGATTGTCCTTGTCGAGACTGGGTCCAGCATGCCGGAACCGCTCTATAAGAATTGGATTGACGAATTTCACAAACAGCAGCCGGCTACGGATATTCGTTACATGGCCACCGGATCAGCGGAGAGCGCGCGGAATGTACTTTCCGGGTCGGGCGATTTTGGCGGCGGGGATGCTCCCATTCCGGAGGCCCAGCTTCGCGCTGAGGGCAAGTCCATTCTTGAGTTGCCGGCAGTTCTGATTGGAATAGTGATCATCTACGAGCTGCCCGACGTGAAGGGCGAACTCAAGCTCACAGGACCGGTGCTGGCCAATATTTTCCTCGGGAAAATCAAAACGTGGCATGATCCGGCGATCGCCAAGCTCAACCCGGAAATGAATTTGCCGGAGTTGCCCATCCAGGTTCTCCACCGCAACGAGGGCAAAGGCTCCAATTACATCCTTTCCGACTTTCTGGCCAAAGTAAGTCCGGAGTTTCTTGCCGTCGCGGGGCGCGGCGAATCGCCGAAATGGCCCGTGGGCCAGGCATTCCAGCGTTCGCAGGATTTGGTAGCCAAGCTGCGTGGCACGCCTGGCGCCATTGGCTACACGGAACTAAACCTTGCGGCCGGCTCAGCCGTACGTATGGCCAACATCAAAAATGCCGCGGGTGAATTCATCAAGCCTTCCGCAAACTCGATCGCCGCCGCAGCCACGGCCAGCGGCAGCAAAATGAACAATGATTTCCGCGTTTCGTTGACCAATGCACCCGGCAAGGAAAGCTACCCAATCAGCAGTTTTACGTGGCTTTACGTGCCTGCCATCGCCAAAGATCCGGGCAGGGGCACCACGGTGGCCAGTTATTTGAAATGGGTCTACACCAGCGGACAAAAGATCGCTCAGGAAAAAGGCTACGCCGTTTTGCCCCCGGAAGTCCTGGAAAAAGTCGTGGCCAAGGCCTCAGCCGTCCGTTGAATCGGAATCCGGGACGACTACACGTTTAGGGTGAGACTCACCAGGTCCGGCCGCGTTGGCGGCGGAAGGGGCGGCATCTTCGAACGGTCGACCGGATGATAGAGCGTATCGCGCTCGACGGGCACGCGGCCAGCGGCGCGGATCAATCTCTCCAGCTCGTTGCGTGGCGTAAACTCCGACGTTTTCGCGCCCGCATCGTGGTAAATCTTTTCTTCAACAACCGTCCCGTCCAAGTCGTTCGCGCCGAACCGCAGCGCAATCTGCGCAATGCTCGGCGAAAGCATGATCCAGTACGCTTTGATGTGCTCGAAATTGTCGAGCAACAGCCGTGACACCGCAATATTGCGCAAGTCAGCGTAACCTGTGGGCTTTGGAATGTGCGAAAGCGCCGTGTTGTCCGGATGAAACGCCAGCGGAATGAATGCCACGAATCCATGCGTTTCGTCCTGCAGTTCGCGCAGCTTGACGAGGTGGTCGACGCGCTCTTCTTCCGTCTCCACGTGCCCATAGAGCATCGTCGCGTTCGAAGGCAACCCGATTTCATGGGCCTGGCGCGCAATGTTCAGCCACATCTGTCCGCTGACTTTGTGATCGCAGATGATCCGGCGCACCCGCGGATGAAAAATCTCCGCTCCGCCTCCTGGCAGCGAATCGACTCCGGCTTCCTTCAATTTCAGCAGCGTTTCTTTGGTCGAGAGCTTTGCGATGCGCGCGAAGTAGCCCACCTCCACCATCGTAAACGCCTTCAAGTGCACGCCGGGACAGCGCTGCTTCAGCCCGCGAATCATATCCAGGAAATATTCGAACGGCAAATCCGGGTGCAAGCCGCCCACGATGTGGAATTCCAGCGCGCCTTCGCGCGCGCCCTGTTCGGCGCGCGCGTAAATTTCTTCGAGCGAAAAGTTGTATGCCCCCGGAGCGTTCGGATCGCGGCCAAAAGCGCAGAGCTTGCAATGCGCCACGCAAATGTTGGTCGGATTGATGTGCCGGTTGACGTTGAAATATGTTACGTTCCCGTGCTTTTTTTCGCGCACGTGATTCGCCAGCCAACCAACAGCTAGCAAGTCTGGCGAACGGTACAGGGTGATGCCCTCGTCCACGCTCAAGCGCTCGCCCGCAAGCACTCTTTCTGCAATCGGCTTCAGTCGCTGATCAGTAATCGTAAGTTCGCTCATTTTGAATCCGCCGAAACTTTCAAACGTGCCAAACCGCCGCTGCCGCGCCCCAGAACAACAGGAACAACATACTAATATAGCCGTTCACGGTGAAAAACGCAGCGTCCAGCTTGCTCAAGTCGTCCGCTTTGACAAGAGAATGTTCGTAAGCCAGCAGGGAAGCGACAACCGCAATGCCTGCCCAGGCCGGCCAGGGCAGTCCGAAACTCAGCGCCAGCCACCCTAATAGGGCGACCACGCCAATGTGCATGACTCGGGCGATCAACAACGCCCCGGCAATCCCAAATTTTTTCGGCACTGAATAAAGCCCCGCGCGCTGATCGTACTCAATATCATGGCACGCGTAGAGCACGTCAAACCCGCCCACCCACAGCGTTACCGCGGCACAAAGAATCAGCATGCGCAGGTCAAGGCCTCCTGTGATCGCGATCCAAGCGGCGGCAGGAGAAATACCCAGCGCAAATCCGAGAAAGAGATGAGACCAGTTGGTGAAACGCTTTGTGAAGGAGTAGAAGAAAAGAATAGCAATCGCAAGCGGCGCCAGCTTCAGCGCAAGCGGATTCAATTGCCACGCCGCAACGAAAAATACCGCCACTGCTATGATAGTAAAAAGCCACGAAAATTGCAGGGTAAGCGCGCCGGTAACCAGCGCGCGCTGCTTCGTTCTCGGATTTTCGCGATCGTAGCGAAGATCGACGATCCTGTTCATGGTCATTGCTGCGGAGCGCGCCGCTACCATCGCGACGACAATCCACAAAACTTGGCGCGGCGAAGGCCATCCTTGATGCGTCGCGCGTGCCGCGAGCAGCGCTCCCGTCAGCGCAAAAGGCAACGCAAAGACGGAGTGCTCGAACTTGATCATTTCGAGCACGATTTTGATGCGGTTTGCCATTTTCAATTTGCGAACTGCCTCACGCCTTCGCTTTTTTCGATGCTGGCGTACCCGCCCATCGATACATTCTTTCCTGCGAGAGCCCTATCTGCGCGAGGACGCGGCACACATATTGCGTGACCAGATCGTCGATCGTTTTCGGCTGGTGATAAAACGCCGGCACCGCTGGCATAATCACCGCACCCGCCGCCTGCGCCCGGAGCATGTTCTCCAGGTGCACGCGATTGAACGGTGTATCGCGCACGCACAACACCAACTTCCGCCCTTCCTTGAGCATCACGTCCGCCGCCCGCGCGACCAGATCATCGCTGATCCCGTTGGCAATCGCGCCCAGCGTCCCCATCGAGCAGGGAATCACCACCATCGCATCCACCGCATAGCTTCCGGAAGCGATGGAGGCACCCACATCTTTGTTTGGCAATACGTCGGTCTTTGCAGCAGGATGTCCGAGAACGCGGCTCGGGAGTTGCTTCAAGTCACCGGCAGTAATTCCCAACTCTTCCGCAAAAAGCCGGTGGCCAGCCTCCGTGACCACCAGGTGAACGCGTTCGACGCGCGTGTCTTCCTCTAACAAAGCGAGCGTCTTCTGCGCGAGAATCGCTCCGCTTGCGCCGGTCACACCTACGGTAACGATCTGTTTTTGTGTGTCAGCCATGTTTTTGCGCGGGTAGAATCAGTCTCGCAGTGGCGTTCCGCCAAGTCAAGCTGAGGCGCGAGTCCCAAGCGATGATAGAATCCGCTGCGGCCGGAGTATATGAATCAATCTGAACTGCTGAAAATTCTGGAAGCCGTGAAATCTGGCGAGCTGGCTCCCGACAGAGCCATCGAGCGCCTGAAGCATCTTCCTTTCGAAGACCTCGGCTTCGCCAAGGTCGACCATCACCGCGCCCTCCGCCAGGGCTTTGCTGAAGTCATTCTCGGCAAGGGCAAGACGCCGCAGCAAGTCGCCGGAATTGCGCGCGCCATGCTGAGCAAAAAGGATTCGCGCCACAACATTCTGGTAACCCGCGCCGACAAAAAGATTTTCAGCGCCGTAAAACGCGCAAGTGGAACAGACGCGCGCCACGCGAAGTTCCACGAGCTGTCCGGCGCCATTACCATCGAACGCAACGCTGAGATCACCGGCAAAGGAACCATCCTCGTCGTTTCCGCCGGTACTAGCGACATCCCCGTAGCCGAAGAAGCCCTCCTCACCGCCCGGATGATGGGCAATCGCGCCGAGCATTTGTACGACGTTGGCGTTGCCGGAATTCACCGCTTGCTTGAACACCGCGAAAAATTGACGCAAGCCCGCGTCATCATTTGTGTTGCCGGGATGGAAGGCGCGCTGCCCAGCGTCGTCGGTGGCCTGGTCTCTCTCCCCGTCATCGCCGTTCCCACCAGTGTCGGCTACGGCGCCAGCTTCGGCGGTGTCGCCGCGCTCCTTGGCATGCTCAATTCCTGCGCCTCCAACGTCACTGTCGTCAACATTGACAACGGTTTCGGCGCCGCCTGTGTCGCCTCCTGCATCAACCGGTTATAGTCCTTCTGGGCGAACTCTGAGTTAATTGGGTTCTTGTCTTTGGCTTGAGCAAGACTTTCATGACGCCTGGTTCCTGGGCAAAGCCAATTGCTGCTGGCGAATCCTCGAGTGGAAACGTCCGCGTGATCAATGGAGTCGGATCAATCTGGCCGGAGCGGAGCAGCGCAATCGCTCTTGCGAACGGGCCGCAGCGCGAACCAACCACCGTGATTTCCTTGACGACGATAGGCCAGGTTTCTACCGGCGCTGCGCCATGAAACGTGGATTTCAGAACCAGCATGCCTCGCGGCTCCGTCATGAGTTGTGCAAGCGCCAGACCGGTGGGAGAGCCGGTAGCTTCCACCACTAGGCGATATGTTTCTGAAACACGCTTCAAATCGCTTGCATCCCCGCGCACTTTCTTTGTCGCGATCCCTGCGCGGTGGGCCAGCGCCAGTTTCTTCTCATGCTTGCCGTACATCGCCACTCGCGGAATTGCCGTGCGCAGCACTCGCGCGATGAGTTGCGCCAGTTTCCCATCCCCCAGCACCGCTGCTTCCCGAATCTTCCTGACGTCCACCTGCTCGAGAATTTCGCAAGCCGCCGCTAGCGGCTCAACAAACACCGCCTGCCCATCGCTGACGCAATCCGGCACCGCATGGAGATTTTCCAGCGGCAGCGTCAAGTACTCCGCGTAAGCCCCCGGATGGCCGATGATCCCAAGCACCGTCCGCCGCGCACAATGCGTCTTCAATCCGCGACGGCAGAAATCGCAGATGGGCCGCCGCCCCAGCGCCTTGCAGGAAATATTGATTTCTCCGCAAACGCGTCGCCCCATCCATTTTTTCTTTTCCCCAGCCGACACGCCACGCAACTCTTCCACGGTGCCGACAAACTCATGTCCCGGAACGCCTCGGAAATTGTAATAACCGTGAAGAAGCTCCACGTCGGTATTGCAAATCCCGACGAGCTGTACGCGCACCAGCGCCCAACCTCTCTGTAATTTCGGCAGCGGCCTCGATGTTGCTTTCAGTTTTCCATTTTCAATGCAGAAGGAGAGCACGACAACATTGTACCGTCTGCCGGACAATTCGCAGCGCGCCTTGGCAAACAGAACCGGCTCTTATGCGAAGGGCTGTTCAGGCCAACGATTCATTCATATCGTAGAGCCACGATCGGGTCCACCCGCATCGCGCGCCGCGCGGGTATGTAGGACGCGGCGAGGGCCACCGCAATCAGCAAGAGCGCGACTCCCAAGAATGTTGCCGCGTCATACGTGCCGACGCCAAACACCAGGCTCGCAAGAAACCGCGCCACGACAAACGCTCCCGCGAGCCCCAGCCCAACTCCGATGAGCGTTAATTTCAGCGTGTGCCCCAGAATCATCCGCCGAACATTTCCCATCTGTGCCCCAAGCGCCATGCGCACTCCGATTTCTTGCGTGCGCTGGCTGACGGTATAACTCATCACGCCGTAGATGCCTACGGCCGCAAGCAACAGCGCCAGCGCCGCGAATATCCCGATCAATACTGCTGAAAAACGCCGTGGCGAAACAGAGTCCGAAAGCAGCCCGTCCATGGTGGTTACATGTGTTACCGGCAAATTCGAGTCCTCCCGGTGGACCACCTCGGTGACTGCCGCCGCAATGCTCACGGGATCGGAAACCGTGCGGATCACCAAAAACGGCGTCCATCCTCCCGTGAAATACACGTCATACGTCGGCTCGGCATCCAGCCCAAACTGGTGCACGTTCCCCGCGATTCCGATAATTGTGCTCCAGCACGGCTTCGGATCCAGCGAACAAAGGTTTATCCGCTTTCCGAGCGCATCTCCCTGCGGCCAGTAACGGTGCGCCATCGTTTCATTGATTACCGTATTCTGCTGTTTCCAGTCGTCTTCGGTGAAAAAGCGCCCCGACCGCAGCGGAATCGCCAGCGTGGAGAAGTAGCTCAGACTCACGGTCCGAAATTGCGCGATTGGCCGTGCTCCCGCCGCGACTGCCGGCTGCCCATCGATCACGAATCTCGATGCCTGCCGAAACTCGTTGCTCAGCGGCAAATCGTCAATCCCGCTGGCTTCCTTCACGCCCGGCAATGCCCGAATTTGCCCCGCGATTTGTTCGAATTGCAGTGACTGCTTCTGCGCTAGCTTGATTTGCTCGTCCTGGGAGAGCTGGCTGACTTGAGCAAGAGAAAGCGCCGGCTGCTCGATTTCCATCGTTAGGATGTGGTCCACTCGGAAACCGGGATCCACCTCCAGCACGCGTTGAAAACTCCGCAGCAGCAAGCCCGCTCCGATAAGCGGAACGAGAGCCATAGCAATCTCGGAGACCACCAAAAGATTGTGAGTCCGGTGATGACCCGACGCGCTCGCTCCTTTGCTTCCTTGCTTCAGCACGCCCGCCAGATTTGTCTTCAGAGTTCGCAAGGCCGGTAGCAGGCCGCACACTACTCCGGTGGCCAGGCAGACCACAATCGTGAATCCCAGCACCCAAATATTCACGCCCGTTTCGTGGAGGATCCCAAGGTCCGCAGGGACGAACGCCATCAACGCTCGCAGCCCGCCAACGGCAAATAGCAATCCCACCGCCCCGCCCAGCATAGAAAGTAGCGTGCTCTCCGTCAGCAGCTGTCGGATGAGCCGCCAGGGACTCGCCCCCAAAGCCGTTCGCACCGCCACTTCTCGCTCGCGCGCCGCGTTCCGCACCAAAAGCAAGTTTGCGATATTGACGCAGGCGATCAACAGCACCAGCCCAACGGCTCCAAGCAACAACAATAGAGTGCTGCGCAGCTTCTCCGCCGCGGGATCCTGCAATTTCTGTACCAGCACTCCAAAATGCTTATGGCTGTCCGGGTACTTCTCGGTCTCCCTTTGGTGAAGCCTCTCAATCTCGTCTTGCGCTTGCGCCAGGGAGACGCCCGGCTTGAGCCGCGCGATGGTGCTCATGCCGTGATGCACATGCTCGGTCAAGTCGTCACCAAACTGGCCCATTGGCATCCACAGATCGGGCCACCGCAAAAGCTGAAAACCTGCCGGCAATATGCCCACGACGGTATAGCGCTGATTGTCGAGCGTAATGCTTCGCCCAATCACTCCGGGATCGCCGCCAAACCGGCTCTGCCAGAGACGATGCCCCAATATCACTACTGGTGCGCCGCCTGCTCGGTCTTCGTCCGGAACAAACCAGCGGCCTACCACCACCCGCGCTCCCAGCATAGGAAAGAGACTCGCTGTGGCGTAGCTCGTCAGCACCCGCTGCGGCTCGCCTTCGCCCGTCAGGTTGAAACCCTGCGTGATTTGGACATAACCGCCCATCTCGGAAAAACTGGCGTTCTGTTCGCGCCAATCCGCATAATCTCCCGGTGACAGCCCGATCTGCGGAATTTGAGGCAGGTACGTATTCCAGATTTGCACCAGATTCTCGGGCTGTGGATACGGCAAGGGCCTCAGCAACACACTCTCCACCACGCTGAATATCGCCGTGTTCGCTCCGATGCCCAGCGCCAGTGTCAGCACCGCGACCGCCGTGAATCCGGGGTTATTTGCCAGCGCCCGGATACCGTAGCGGATGTCTTGCAGAAGATTTTCCATCAAGTTATTCCTTCAGAGCGAAAGTCGTGCGGTCCGATCCAACCTCTTCCACTGCACGTCCCGATGACCTATTCGACGTACGATTCGCGCGGAAGATATCCGGAAATTCACACCAACTAATGGAGTGCGCTCGCGAGGGTCCTGATCAACAGCGGTTCTTGTTCAGGGAAGACCGTGCGCAAGTCGAGGAGCAGTCGCTCGTCCTCCACGCGGGCGATCACGGACACTCCAGCAGGAGCACGGCGGAGTCTCTGCTCAAGTTTCGTCGCGGAGTACCGCGCGCTGGCGATTCGAATAATCTTCGTCGGAAGTGATTGCGACGGCGTCGAGCCGCCGCCCGCGAGAGACGCGCCATCCGCGATTTCGATTTCCACTTCGTCGAGCGGCAATTCGGGGCGCAGTTCGCGGATGAAGTTCTCCGCGCGCCGCTTCAGTTCCTGCGGCGTCATTCGAATCATGCGCATCGTGGGAATTTCCTCCCACGCCGCACGCAGATAAGCCCCGAGCGTGGCTTCGAGGGCGGCGATCGTAAGTTTGTCCACCCGCAAGGCTCGAAACAGCGGGTACCGCCGCACGCGGGTGACCAGCTCTTTTTTCCCAGCGATGACGCCCGCCTGAGGACCGCCAAGCAACTTGTCCCCGCTGAACATCACCAGGGACACGCCCGCCTCCACGCTCTGCCTCACCGTAGGTTCGTTGACTCCATGTGCGGAAAGATCAACCAGGCAGCCCGAACCCAGGTCTTCCACCAGCGGCAGCCCGCTCCGTTTGCTAAGCGCTACAAGCTCTTCGAGCGAAGGCTTATCGGTAAAACCGGTGACCTTGAAATTCGAAGGATGCACGCGCAGCAACACGCGCGTCCTTTCATTGATGGCGTTTTCGTAGTCCGCGAGGTGCGTGCGATTCGTGGTACCAACCTCGCGCAGAATCGCCCCGCTCTGCTCCATGATCTCCGGGATTCGAAAGCCGTCCCCGATTTCGATCAGCTCCCCGCGCGAGACGATCACTTCGCCGCCCCGGGCCAGCGCCGCCAGCGTCACCAGCACCGCCGCTGCGCAATTGTTCACCACAATGGCCGCTTCCGCACCGATCAGCCGCGTCAGCAATTCGCTGGTGTGCACATCGCGCTTCCCGCGCGCGCCCGCTTCGAGATCGTACTCAAGATTGCTGTACTGCGTGGCGCTGCGCCGGAATTCGTCGACCACAGTTTCCGTCAGGGGCGCGCGTCCCAGGTTCGTGTGCAGAATCACTCCCGTGGCATTGATCACCGGCTGCAGCGAGCGTGAAAGAATCTTTTCCACCTGCGCGGAAATGAGTTCCTCTACGGAAGCCCCGTCAAGACTGATCGCCGTCCAATTCGCATCTTCCGCGATCCGCCCGCGCAAATCCGCAAGCACTGCCCGTGCAACTTCGACCACCAGATTGCGGTCCACTCGTTTCGTAAGCCCCGCCAAGCGCGGCTGCATGAGCAATTCGTCCACCGACGGAATCTCCCTTAGCAATTCCGCCTGCTCTGCCGTAAGTTGCTTCTTTCCGCGCATTTCCACCCCGACATTTCAGCACACTGCGCAGCGGCGAGCAATGCCCGCGGCCTCCGCTTCAGCGAAGTGGTCTAGCCGCGGCCCTGTGCGTTACCGGATTCGAATCGCCGCCCATTCCTTCGGTTGACGGTTTTGCTCGATGCACCTAGCATGGAGACTCGAGGCTTTCCTCCACGCATGGCTACGATTGACGAAGAGCTGGGCACGCTCGAACGGGACATCCGTCAGCTCAAAATCGAATACGACCAGTATTTCGGCGGCGGCCGCAAACGCCCCCCCACCGAAATCGAGTGGCGCATCGATCAGATGGTCAAGCGCTATGCCGAACGCGGCGGCGAATTGAAATTCGCGCAGCGCTTCCGCTTCAACAATCTTTCCCAGACCTACGCCAAGTACAAGGATATTTTCCGGAAAAAGGTCGCCCTCAAAGAAGAAGGAAAAATTCAGCGGCATTATGGAGCTGCCGCGAAAGAGATTGAAACTGCTCGCGCGAAAAAAGAGGCCGAAGAGCACGCCGCTGCCGCTACTGCGGCGGGAGACGCCAAGTCGTTTCGCATGACCTGTTCCGAGCCGGAGCGCGAAACCGAAAAAGTCGACCAGTTGTACCAGGCGTTCCTGCAAGCCAAGCAGACCGCCGGGGAAGCGACAGGAAAACTTTCGCGCTCCAGCTTCAACGAATTTGTCTTGAAAAAAACAAAGGAGCTGCAGAAGCAGAAGAATTGCCGCGACGTCGAATACGTCGTGGAAGTCGTCGAAGGCCAGGTCAAACTGAAAGCCCTCGTTAAATCGTAATCTCCTCCCGGAGTTTCCCACAGCGTTGGTACTTCCCCTATTTGCGCGCGCCCCTTACACTGTTCTGCTTTTCTCTTTGTGGAGGATCACATGGCGGTGCAGCGCGCGCTCATCAGTGTGTTTGACAAGACCGGAATCGTTGAATTTGCCAAGCGGCTGGCGGCGCTGAAGATCGAGATTCTCTCCACCGGCGGTACGGCCAAACTCCTGCGCGAATCAGGGGTCCCCGTCCGCGACGTTTCCGATTTCACCGGCTGGCCCGAAATGCTCGGCGGCCGCGTCAAAACGCTGCACCCCAAAGTCCACGGCGGCCTGCTGTTCCGCCGCGGCCACGCCGAAGACCAGAAACAGGCCTCCGAACACGGCATAGCACCAATCGATCTCGTGGTCGTGAATCTTTACCCCTTCGAGGCGACAGCGGCCAAAGCCGGCCTGAGCGCCGAAGAACTCATCGAAAACATCGACATCGGCGGTCCAACGATGCTGCGCTCGGCAGCGAAAAATTTCGAGAGCGTGACTGTAGTGACTGATTCAGCGGATTTCGCCCGCGTCGCCGCTGAAATCGAGAGCGCCGGCGAAACGGCGCTTTCAACCCGGCTGGAGTTGGCGCGCAAAGTCTTTGCCACGACTTCGCAATATGACGGCATGATCACCAGCGAATTGGAGCGGCTTTCTGCTTCCTCAAGTCATGTTGTTCTGGAAGCCAAACCAGTGCTTCCCGAACGCGTGCACATCGCCCTGCGGCGACAGCAGGAATTGCGTTACGGCGAAAATCCCCACCAGGCAGCCGCGCTCTATGTTGCAGCCGACCGCGCCCCGGAAGGTTTGGCAGCTGCCAAGCAACTCCAAGGCAAGGAGCTCTCCTACAACAATTTTGTCGATCTCGAAGCGGCACGCAGCTTGAGCGCTGAATTCAAGGATCCCGCCGCGGTAATCATCAAGCACAACAATCCCTGCGGAACCGCGGAGCAGCCAACGCTGTTGGATGCGTACCTAAAAGCCCTGGCGTGCGACCCGGTCTCGGCTTTCGGCGGCGTCCTGGCGTTCAATCGCGAAGTAGATGCGGCGACTGCCGAAGAAGTCGCGAAACTGTTCGTGGAATGCATTGCCGCGCCGGGCTTTGCAGACCGCGCCAAAGAAATCTTCGCCGCGAAAAAGAATTTGCGACTGCTCGAATTGCCCCCCGGAGGCCTCGACCAAGAACGCGAACTGCAACTTAAGCGCATCCTTGGCGGCATGCTCGTCCAGCAGCCCGACCTCGGCGAAATCAAAGGCGACGAGCTGCGCACGGTGACGAAGCGCGTGCCTACCCCCGAAGAACTGCACACCATGCGCTTCGCCTGGAAAGTCGCCAAGCACGTGAAGTCCAATTCCATCGTATTTGCCAAAGACGGCGCAACGCTCGGCGTCGGCGCCGGCCAGATGAGCCGCGTCGATTCCGTGAAAATCGCCGTGATGAAAGCGCAATCGTCGCTAGCCGGCACCGTGGTGGCTTCCGACGCCTTCTTCCCCTTCCCCGATGGAGTTGAAGAAGCCGCCAAAGCCGGCGCCACCGCGTTCATCCAGCCCGGCGGTTCGGTCCGCGACCCCGATGTAATCGCCGCCGCAGACCGGCTCGGCCTGGCCATGGTCTTCACTGGCATGCGCCACTTCCTGCATTGAGATAGCTTCTGCGGAGCCACAACCTTTAGCTAGGAACCGCGTCTCTTTGTAGCCGGGACAAGATTTGCAATCGTATTTCCTCCCAAGTTCCTTTCAGCCGCTGCGCGCGCAACAGTCTAAGAGTCCCCGTGACATCCGACAGCATCGTTCCCGCCCCGACACGCGAAGCCGCGGCCGCTCCCGCGGCATTGGCAACAAGCGCTGCTTCCACCGTCGACCACCCACGCATGCGAGCCTGCAGAAATGCCGCGGTGAACGCATCACCCGCGCCCGTTGAATCCACCACGCGGACTGCGAACGAAGGAACCACGCGCAGAATTCCTCCATCCGAAATCAGGGAGCCGCGTTTTCCTAATTTCATCACGATTTCTTTCGCGCCTGCCCGTTCGAATTGCTCAAAACACCTGCGCGGCTTGCTCCTCTCCGTCAGGATGGCGGCTTCCTCACTGCTAACAAAGAGAAGATCTACCTGCGGGACCAGACCCAGGATTTTTTCGGGAATTCTCTTGCTCGGCTCCATTCCAACATCGAGAGAAACCCGTTTGCCGCGTGAACGAAACTGCCGCAGGATCTGCCTCGCCATTTTTTCCGGTCCCGGATTAAGAAAGCTGTAACCCACAAGATGCGCGGCAGCGGAGGAAAGAAGCCACCCGGCAGGAACGTGCAGAGGGCCCATAAACTGGTTAGCGCCGCGGCTACCGAAAAACGTGCGTTGGCCGTCGCGTGTGACGTTGATGTAGAGAATCCCTGTGAGGGCGCGAGAGCTGCGCTGCAAGCCGCGAATGTCCACGCCAGTTTTTCGGAGCGTATCGAGCAGCAGGTCCCCAAATCGGTCCTGGCCCACGCATCCGAGCAATCGAACGTTGATCCCCCAGGGCGCCATGGCCAAGGCACAGTTGGCCCCCACGCCACCGCAGTGCATTTCCAGTTGCGGGCAAAGACATTCGCCTCCGGGGGTCGGCCACTCGTCCACGCGGCCGATCATGTCCATATTGAGGTCGCCAAAGACGAGTAGGCTCGCGGCGGAATCTTTTTTGCGACTCATGGCGGCGGCATCTTATCATTAGCGTGCCTGGAGGAACCGATTGGAGAAATTTCTTGCCGTTCGTGAAGACGTGGCCGCTGCGATTGACGCAGGGCAGCCAGTCGTAGCGCTGGAGTCCACCGTGATAGCGCACGGATTGCCGCGGCCGCTGAATTTGCAAACTGCTTGCGCGATGGAAGCAGCAGTTCGAGAGGCTGGGGCCACACCGGCCACGGTTGGTGTCCTTAATGGGCAACTCGTGGTTGGGCTCTCCGCGGAACAGATCGCCCTTCTTTCAGAAGCGGAAAACGTAGCAAAAGTAAGTCGTGCGGACTTGGCTGCAGTCCTTGCGTCTGGCAGGCCCGGCGCAACGACGGTTGCGGCCACGATGATCGCCGCCGACATGGCGGGAATACACGTTTTCGCCACGGGTGGAATTGGCGGCGTACATCGCGGTGGCGAAAATTCCATGGATATTTCCTCTGACCTTACGGAACTCGCGCGCACCCCCGTGGCCGTCGTTTGCGCGGGCGCTAAGGCGATCCTCGATCTGCCGCGAACGCTGGAAGTTCTTGAGACTTTCGGCGTGCCCGTGGTGGGTTACGCCACAAATGAGTTTCCAGCCTTTTATTCCAGAGAAAGCGGCCTGCAGCTTGTTCATCGCGTGGAGTCACCGGACGAAGCTGCAAAGGTAATGAGGCATCAGTGGGGATCGGGAAAGCGCGGCGCCAGCGAGGGCACGAAAACGGGCATCCTGTTTGCCAATCCCGCGCCCCGGGAAAGCGCCCTTCTGCGCGGCGAAATCGAGGCATTCATCGCCGCGGCGTTGCGAGCCGCCGAGACGTCCGGAGTGCGCGGAAAGAACGTCACCCCGTTCTTGCTGCAAGAAGTGGCAAGATTGAGCGGCGGAAGAACCTTGCATGCAAACATCGCGCTTCTCGTCGCCAACGCCACATTGGCTGGCCAAATTGCCGTTTTCTACAGTACCCGGGACTAGACAGGCAAGCCGTAGGTCGGCCTCCTCTTTTATCCCACCCTTTGACCACCATTCTGCATCCTATGCAAGGGGGCACCCAAGCTCTAGAAACGTTTTGCATTTGGCTTTTGACCGCGTTTCGGCCGCATGGGATAATTTACGTTTCTGGGGCTACGATGAAACTTCGACTATTCAGTCTTGCCTTAGTTTTGACGACCGTCTCCGGTGCCGCCGCCATGGGCCAGGCGCCGCAAGAGCCACTGCTCGACCCCAATACCGCTCCTGACACCAAAGACTCCCCGCGCGCCGACGCCTATTTCAATTTCACGATGGGCCACATCTACGAGCAGCAGTACGAAGCCACCAGTAGCCCCGAATACGCCACAAAAGCCATCGAGGCCTACAAGAAAGCGTACGCCATAGACCCGAAATCGCAGGTCATTGGCGAGCGCCTCGCGGAAATGTACTGGAAGGCCCAGCGCATCCACGATGCGGTCACCGAAGCCCAGGAGATCCTGAAGCGTGATCCGGACAACGTCCAATCCAGGCGGCTGCTCGGGCGCATCTATTTACGGAGCCTTGGCGATGTCAGCGCCGGCAACGGCCAGTCGGAAACAGTGAGCAAAGCCATCGAGCAGTACCGCGAAATCAACCGCTTGGATCCCTCAGACACCGAATCGGCTCTCTGGCTCGCGCGGCTTTATCGGCTAAAGAACGAACATGACAAAGCCGAACAGGTTCTAAAAGCCATCCTGAAGACCGATCCGGAAAACGAGCCCGCCGTCGAGCAACTGACCCAGCTGCTTATGGACGAGGGCAAGTCCACCGAAGCCGTCACGCTACTCGAAGGCATTACTTCACGCTCTTCCTCGGCAGTCCTGCTGGATCTCCTGGGCGATGCACACACCCAGGCGCATGAGCTGGCGAAAGCGGAAGAAGCCTACCGCAAGGCCACGGAGCTCGATCCTTCCGAGCCGAGCCACCAGCGCGGCTTGGGGCAGACTCTCCTTGCCGAAGAAAAATACCCTGAAGCGTTGAAGGTCTATGAAAAGCTTTCCGACTTAATGCCCGACGATTCCGACGTCTATTTGCGAATCGCCCAGATTTACCGAGAACTTCACCAGCTCGACAAAGCGGAACAGAACCTGGTGAAAGCCCGCCAGTACGCGCCGGGCAGCCTGGAGGTCATGTACAACGAGGCCATGCTTTACCAGGCCCAGGGGCGCTACGAGGACGCCATCCGGGTTTTGTCGAACGCGCTGACGGACATCAAGGGGCAGTCTCCCGCGGTTTCCTCGCGGCGGCGCTCTCTCGCCATCCTCTACCAGCAACTCGGGCAGCTCTATCGCGATACCCAGAATTATCAGGCTGCAATTTACACCTTCGAAGAACTCGGGCATCTCGGCGAGGAAGAAGATCGCCGCGCGCGCATGATGATCATGGACACCTACCGCGCCGCCAAAGATTTGCCCAAAGCGCTCCAGACCGGCAAGGAAGCGCTGGCAAAATACCCGGCAGATCCTGCCATTCGAACCAGCCATGCCCTCTTGCTCGGCGAAAACAGCCAAACCGATGAAGCCGTCAAGATTCTGAAAGCCCAGCTCCACGGCGATGCCGGAGACCGCGAAACCTATCTGAACATTGCCCAAGTCTACGAGCGTGGCCGCCACTACCAGCAAGCTGAAGAAGCGGCCCACGCCGCCGAAGTTCTCCCCGGCCAGCCCCGCGAAAACGAAATGGTCTGGTTCCTGCTTGGCGCGATTTACGAGCGGCAAAAGTTTTTCGACAAAGCCGAGGAACAGTTCAAAAAAGTCCTCTCGGTAAATCCGAAAAACGCTCCGGTGTTGAATTATTACGGCTACATGCTGGGCGACCTGGGCATTCGGCTGGATGAAGCCGAAACGCTGGTCCAACAGGCGCTCAAGGAAGATCCGTTCAACGGCGCCTATCTGGACAGTCTCGGCTGGATTTATTTCAGGGAGAACAAGTTCAGCGCTTCGGAAATCACTCTTCGCAAGGCCGTCGAGCGCGAACGCCACGACGCTACCATTCATTCGCATCTCGGCGATCTCTACGCCAAGACGGGCCGCAGCGATTTAGCCGCCGCCGAATGGGAAAAGTCTCTGGCAGAATGGCGGCGTTCTCTGCCCGCCGACATGGAAGCCGATAAAGTCGCCGAACTCGAAAAGAAGATCTCTCAATCGAAGCATCGCGTGGCGCAAAAATCTACTGCCAGCGACGCCAAACCGTAATCCACCGCATGCCCGAAGTCCGTATCCCCGCGTTCGCAAAAATCAATCTCCGCCTGGATATCCTCGGAAAACGCTCCGATGGTTTTCACGAATTGCGCACCATCTTTCAGACCATCTCCTTGCACGACGAATTGCGCATGCGCACCTCACGCCAGCCAGGCATTTCACTCAACGTTGCCGGAAACCAATCACTCTCCTCTGAGCCACCGAAGAAAAACCTTGTCTATCGTGCCGTGGATGCTCTGCGCCGGGAGCTGAAAATCCGTACTGGCGTGGAAATTGAGCTCAGAAAAACGATTCCTGCGGGTCGCGGCCTCGGCGGAGGATCGAGTGACGCCGCTGCGGCTCTGCTGGGGTACTTGCGGCTTACAAAAAAGAAGCTAGCGCTCTCACGATTGCTGGAAATTGCGTCCTCTCTCGGCGCCGACGTTCCATTTTTTCTCCGCGGCGGCCGCGCCCTGGGCGTAAACAAGGGCGATGAAATCTATCCGCTCCCGGACATCCCCAAGTTAAACGTTCTGGTAGTCTCGCCCAAAGAAATCCACGTCCCCACCCCGGACGCCTATCGCTGGGTGAAGGCCAAGCCCTTCGAATTGACAAAGTCCGCCGTAACCTCTAAACTCTTTGAGTTCTGTGCTCTATGCTGGAGCGCGCAGGGAAGCGGCCTTTCGAACCATTTTGAAAGCCCCGTTTTCCGGCGTCACCCTCGTCTTGCTAAAATCAAGCGCGAGTTGCTCCAAAGAGGAGCTGCAGAAGCCTCGCTGGCGGGTAGCGGTTCGGCGGTGTTTGGAGTTTTCCCGAGCCCAGCGATGGCGCGCCGAGCCGCTGTTGGGTTTCCGCACGATCAGACCTTCGTTTGCGAGACCATCTCGCGCGACAGGTACGCTCGTCTGATGCGCACCGCAGAGTAGTCTGCCAGCGTGTCGTGGATTCTGCCTCAGCGTCTCTTCGTGTCAACTTTGTTTGAATGATTTCCCGGTTCCCTTGCACGCAAGTTGGTGTGGCTGCTGAGTGGTCACACGGAGCGCCAGCGTCGTGAACGACGATCGTTTCAAAATTTTCTCTGGGACCGCGAATCCGATTTTGGCGGCAAGCATCTGCAAGCACTTGGATGTGCCGCTTGGCAAGGCGCTCCTCGGACGCTTCAGCGACGGCGAAATCTATTTCCAGATTCTGGAAAATGTTCGCGGCGCGGACGTGTTTGTCGTTCAGCCATGCCACGCTCCGGTGGACTGCCATCTGCTGGAATTGCTGCTGATGATCGACGCGTTCAAGCGCGCGTCGGCTTGGCGCATTACCGCGGTGCTGCCGTACTACTGTTACGCGCGGCAGGACCGCAAGGACAAACCGCGAGTTCCGATCTCCGCGAAGCTGGTGGCGGACTTGCTGGAAACCGCGGGCGCTAGCCGGGCTTTAACTTTGGATTTGCACGCGCCGCAGATTCAAGGTTATTTCGACGTGCCGGTGGATCACTTATATGGCTCGCCGGTGCTGGTGGAGCATTTCCGCCAGTTGGATTTGCCGAACCTGACGGTGGTTTCGCCCGATGCAGGCGGCGTGGAGCGGGCCCGCTTTTTTGCCAAGAAACTCGACGCGCCGCTGGCCATCGTGGACAAACGCCGCGTCGATGTCGACGTCAGCGAAGTGATGAACTTGATCGGAGACGTTCGCGGACGCAGCACGCTGATTGTTGACGACATTATCGACACGGCGGGAACACTGGTGAAGACCGCGGAGGCGCTGCTTCGCGAAGGCGCGACCCAGGTTTTTGCTGCCTGTACGCACGCCGTGCTTTCCGGGCCGGCCATCGAACGAATCGAGAAGTCGAACATTAAGGAAATTGTTGCCACAGACTCCGTGCCGCTCAGCGAAGCGGCTAAGAAGATGGGAAAGATAAAGGTGCTCAGCGTCGCGGATTTGCTGGCGCGCGGCATTCGCTCGATTCACGAAGAGACTTCGATCAGCGAGCTCTTTATTTGATTTTTCAGGACAGACATTCTTGTCTGCCCTCCGAGGTATTGCAGCAAAGGCAAGCGGACAAGCAAGGATGCTAGTCCCGCCTGGAATTCAAGAAGGGAAGAAGGACATGGCAGAGAAGATTGTAGTCGAAGGTGCGCCGCGCAGCACTCGCGGCAAAAATGAGGCCCGGCGGCTCCGTCAGTCGGGCAAATTGCCTGCGGTCTTGTACGGTGGCAAGGGCAAAGCCATCACGCTTTCGGTGAACGCCAAGCAGGTCGGCGCGATACTGCGTTCGGAGAGCGGGCACAACACTCTTTTTCAAGTGGATCTTGGTGGCAAGCATGAACCCGCCATCCTGAAAGATTGGCTGGTTGATCCCATCACGGGAAATCTGTTGCACGTGGATCTTCTGCGCGTGGCCATGGACGTTCGCATGAAGGTGAAAGTTCCCGTGCACACGTTTGGCGAACCCTCTGGCGTAAAGGTCCAGGGCGGCGTCTTCGAAGTCGTCACACGCGAAGTGGAAATCGAATGCTTGCCGGCGGACATCCCGACGGAATTCCGCGCCGACGTGAGCGGCCTGGCGCTGAACGCCCAATTGCGCGCCAGCGATTTGCCGATAGACAAAACCAAGATGAAGTTGCTCACCGAACCCGAACGCGTACTGGCGCACGTCGTAACTCTGAAGGTCGAAGAAGAAAAGCCCGCCGAGGTTGTGGCCACGGATGCGGCAGTGCCAGCCGAACCGGAAGTCATCAAGAAGGGCAAGAAAGAAGTGGAAGGCGAAGAAGGCGCCGAGGCGGAAGCCAAGCCCAAGGCGGAGAAGACCGAAAAGGGCGAGAAGGGCGAGAAGAAAAAGTAACGTTCTTTTGCAGGAGAAACGGCCTGCGTTTCGCTTGCGGCTGGAAAAAGATCTATGCGGCTCATTGTCGGACTTGGGAATCCCGATCCGGAGTATCAGTGGACGCCGCATAACCTGGGTTTCATGGCGGTGGATGAACTCGCGAATCGCAGCGGGATTCGCGTCGAGCGGCCCGAGGGCAAGGCGCTGGTGGGCCGCGGAAAAATCGCCGGAGAAGAAGTGCTCCTGGCGAAACCGCAGACGTACATGAATCTCAGCGGCATCTCCGTGAGGGAGCTGCTGGGGAAGTACGAACTGGACGTCAGCAACTTGCTGGTGATGTGGGATGAAGCGCAATTGCCGATGGGCACGATTCGGATTCATCCCGACGGCAGCGCGGGAAGCCACAACGGCGCGAAGTCGGTGATCAGTTCGATCGGCACGCAGGAATTTGCCAGGCTGCGATTGGGTTGCGGACCGGATCATCCTTTGAGCAGCCGCAAAGAATATGTTTTGCGGCCGATGAAGAAGGCGGAGCTGGAAGTTGCGGCGGAAATGATCGGCGAAGCTGGAGACGCCGTGGAGATGATCCTGAGTCAGGGGCTCGACGCGGCGATGACGAAATACAACCGGCGGAAACCAGCGGAGCCAGAAGCGCCGGAAGAAAAGTAGAAACAGTTTTGCGGTCTTAAGTGACTGGAAGAGATTTGAAGCGACGCCGGCTCGTTCGGCGTCAAAAGAAAAAGAGGTCATCATGGAAGAGCGTTATTATGATTTGGTTTTTATCGTGCGGCCGGCGACTCCGGAAGACGAAATCAAAAAGGTGCTCACGGTCATCGAGCACACCGTCGCGGAAAAAGGCGGCAAGATCGAAAAGACCGAGCACTGGGGCACGCGCAAGCTGGCGTACCGCGTGGCCAAGCACCGCGAGGGCATCTACGTTCACCAGGAAATCCGCACCACGCACGGCGAATTGATCGCCGAGCTGGAGCGCCGCCTGCGTGTGCAAGACAACGTCATCAAGTATCAGACTGTGCGCCTCGATGAAGATTTGAAGCGCCAGAAAAAACTTTCGGGGAAGCGCGAGAAGCGCGCCGCGCGGCGTCCGCGCCGCACACCGGCCCCGGCTCCCGCTCCAGTGGCGGCCGCGCCGGAGCAAGCCGCGGCACCCAGCTAGTTCTGTGCGTAGCATGAATTTTTGAATTCAGAAAAAGTGATTCCGGCTTGGCCGGGTTCACAAGCAAATTGATCCCGATCCGATCGGGGCGATGAGTGAAAGGGTGGAAGTTATGGCAGAGGAACAGAAACAAGCATCAGCGCCCAGCGGAGCACCGCGGCGTGAAGGCGGCGGTGGTCACAGTGGCCACGGGCCCGGCGGCGGGCACGGTGGCCCGCGGCGCGAAGGCGGACCCGGTGGCGGTGGTCCTGGCGGACCGGGTGGTCCCGGTGGACGGCCGAGAGGCAAGCGCCAGTATTTCCGCAAGAAAAAGGTTTGCAAGTTCTGCGTCGAGAAGATGGACTTCATCGACTACAAGCGCGCGGACATCCTGTCGCAATTCGTGCAGGAGCGCGGGAAGATTCTGCCGCGCCGCATGACGGGCGTTTGCGCTCGCCACCAGCGCTGGCTGGGTGTGGCCATCAAGCGGGCGCGCAACATCGCCTTGTTGCCGTTCGCTGGCAGCGCGGCGGGAACGCAAGCACCGCGCATCGTTGTGCCCGGAGCGCCGGTTCATGCCGCACCCGCGCATGCAGCGCCAACGCCAGCCCCGGTAACACCCGCGCCAGCCGCAGTGACATCAGCGCCAGCGGCCGAAGCGCCGAAGGCATAAGCCCTCACGAGGGCAAGGAAACAGGAGCTTAGAGAAAAGACATGCAAATTATTCTTCAGGAAGATGTAGAAAAGCTGGGCCACCGCGGCGACGTCGTCACGGTGAAGCCGGGCTATGCACGCAATTTTCTTTTGCCGCAAAAGCTTGCCGTCGAAGCAACCGCAGGCAACTTGAAGGCCATCGAGCGCATTCGCACTTCGTTGGCCAAGAAAACGGCCACGGAGCTGGAAGCCGCGCAGAAGCAAGCCGAACTGCTGAACGGCGTTTCACTGAAGTTCACGCGCAAGACCGGCGAAAACGACCAGATGTTCGGCTCGGTTACCACCGCGGATATCGCGGAAGGACTGGCGGCGCAGGGATTCAAGATCGACAAGCGCCAGGCGCAGCTCGGTGAGTCCCTCAAGACCATCGGCGAATTTCCCGTGACCATCAAAGTGTTCCGCGACGTCACCGCCCAAATTAAGGTGACAGTCGAAAAAGAATCGTAGTCGCTTCTCTTAGTTTAGTTTTTCTCGATAGGGGCATCCGCCACAGCGGACGCCCCTTTTTCTTGCACGCGCTACATTGTGAGGACGACGCGAAATTCGGCTTTGCCGCTCATCATGCGGGCGTAGGCCTCGCCGGCTTTTTCGAGGGGAAATTTTTCGATCATGGGGCGCACGCCGGTCATCTCGGCGAAGCGTAGAGTGTCTTCCGAATCGGTGGGAATGCCGCCGGGCCAGCCCTGGACTCTTCTTCGTCCCACGATCAGTTGAAGTGGCGTAGCTTCAATCGGGCCCTGTCCCGCGCCGACCACCAGCAGCGTTCCGTTCAAGCTGAGACCGCCGACGAGGTCGGACATCGATTTTGAATCCGTGGCGGTGGCCAGAATTACGCGGGCGCCGCCGAGTTTCTGCAGCTCTTCCGCGGCGTTTGTGGCTTTGCTGTCAATGTACACGTGTGCGCCGAGTTTCTTGGCGAGAGCAGCCTTCTGGGAACCGCGGCCGACGGCGGCGACTCTATATCCAAATTTGTTGGCAAACTGAATTCCGAGGTGGCCGAGCCCGCCGATGCCTTGCACGGCAACGAGGTCCGAAGGCAATGCGCCGCTATGGCGCAGCGCGTTGAAGGTGGTAACACCCGCGCAGAGCAGCGGGCCGGCTTCCGCGGCGTCCAGGCTCTCCGGCATTGCGGCGAGCGCCTCCACAGGAGCGATCATGTATTCCTGGTAGCCGCCATCGAAGGTGATTCCGGATATTTTCGCGTTGCGACAATTGGCGAAATCTCCGCGGCGGCACGGAAGGCAAGTGCCGTCCTGCCCGCCGTGCCAGCCGACGCCGACGCGCTGGCCCTTTTTCCAGCCCACGACACCGGACCCTATTTCGTCGATCGCGCCGGCGACTTCGTGCCCGGGGGCGCGGGGGTATTGAATGCCGGGCCAGTATCCTTCTTTCACAAGGACGTCGCTGTGACAAATACCGCAAGCCTGCACGCGAATGCGCACATGCCCCGCGGGCGCCTGCGGAATGTCGCGCTCGACGATTTCAAAATCCGCTCCGGGTTTCGGCACCTGCACGACTTTCATTTTTGCCATCGCGATTCTCCATTCTTTTCTGAATTCGCACGCAAAGCTTGGCGGTGAAAAGCGAAAACGATCGACCTCCAACGATTCGCCGCGGCTAGGCCAAGATCTGGTCACGCATGCCGCCGTAGCGAACGGCGCGGACGAACTCCTTGGCATACATGCTGGAAGGGAACCCCAGTTCGATCTGGCTAGCCTCTTCAAGTGTCTTTAATTGGTCCGCGGAGAGCGTCAGCTCGAAACTCGCGAGATTGTCCTGCAACTGAGAAAGCTTTCGCGCGCCGATGATGGGGATGACCGGCACGGGACGGTAGCGGAGCCACGCCAGCGCGACCTGCGCCATGCTGCGGCCGACCTGGTCGGAGACGGTCTTGACGGCCGCGACGACGCGGTCGGCCCGCTGTTGCTCCGGCATAAACCCCTTCATCATGTCGCTGCTCAGACGGGCCTGCTCGGACGAGCCGTGGCCGTGGTACTTGCCGGAGAGCACGCCGCCAGACAGGGGCGACCACGCGGTCAAGCCGAGGTTTAGCGCCTTGGCCATGGGGATCAGCTCCCGCTCGACAGATCGCTCGATCAGGCTGTATTCGATCTGCAATCCGACGAAGGGCGACCAGCCCCGCAGATGGGCAAGGGTGTTCGCTTGTGCGATCCACCAGGCCGGGGCGTCAGAGATGCCAACGTAAAGCACCTTGCCTTGGCGAACCAAATCATCCAGTCCACGCATGACCTCTTCGACTGGCGTGAGCTGGTCCCAGATGTGGACCCAATAGAGGTCGACGTAGTCGGTCTTTAACCGTTTGAGGCTTGCTTCCACGGCCTGCATCATATTCTTGCGGTGGTTGCCGGACGCGTTTGGATCTATGCCCGGCGCAGCGAGGGAGTATTTGCTAGCCATTACCACGCTCTGGCGGTGGTCCTTCATAAACTCGCCGAGGAACGATTCGCTCGTTCCGCTGGTGTAGAAGTTAGCCGTGTCAATGAAATTGCCGCCGGCTTCGCGGAAAGCGTCGTAAACTTTTCTTGACTCGTCCTTGGCTGTGCCCCAGCCCCATTCTTCGCCGAAGGTCATGGTGCCGAGCGCTGCTTCCGAAACTCGAAGTCCGCTATTGCCCAAAAGCCGGTATCGCATTTGAATCTCCTTTTTTCGTGATGCTCAGAGGATTTCTCCTTCAGGCTCTAGCGCGCCGCCTTTTAGATGATCAAGGCCCAGTCGCGCAATTCCTGAGGCGAAGGGGGCTACATTGTGAGGACGACGCGGAACTCGGCTTTCCCACTCATCATGCGGGCGTAGGCTTCGGCGGCTTTTTCCATTGGGTATTTTTCGATCATGGGGCGGACGCCGCTATATTCCGCAAAACGCAGCGTATCTTCCGAGTCGATAGAACTTCCTGAATTCCATCCTTGAATGCTGTTGCATGCCAAGAGAATTTTTACCGTGGGCACACCGAGGCTTTCCAGGTCCGCTCCCACCACCAGCAGTTTTCCATTTGGCCCCAGTCCCCCGATAACGGACGACATTGCTTTGGCGCTTGGCACGGTGGCCAAAATGGTGCGTGCACCGCCCAGTTTTGTGAGCTCAGCAGCGGCATCTGTGGCAGAACTATCGATATAGATATGAGCGCCGAGCTTTTTTGCCAGCTCGGCGTTTTCTTTGCCGCGGCTGATCGCGACCACATGGTAGCCAAATTTATTGGCGAATTGCAGACCCAAGTGGCCGAGGCCGCCGATTCCGAATACCGCGACTAAATCTCCAGGGCGTGCCCCACTATTGCGCAGAGCATTAAATGTTGTGATTCCGGCGCAGAGGAGCGGGGCGGCATCGATGGGGTTGAGCGATTCAGGGATGCGCGCGAGAGCTTCGGCGGGAGCGATCATGTATTCGGCGTAACCGCCGTCGTAGGTGACGCCGCTGACTTTTCCGTTGATGCACAACGCAAAATCGCCGCGACGGCAAGAATCGCAAGTTCCGTCGTGCCCGGCGTTCCAGCCCACCCCGACGCGCTGACCTTTTTTCCAGACGGTGACGCCGGCGCCGGTTTCGTCAATGACGCCAGCTACTTCATGGCCAGGAACGCGCGGGTAGGCAATGCCGGGAAAGAGGCCTTCTTTTGTGACGCTGTCGCTATGACAGATGCCGCAAGCCTGCACGCGAATACGCACGTGCCCCGCGCCGGGATTTGGAATTTCACGCTCGACAATTTCAAAATCCGCGCCGGGTTTCGGCACTTGCACCACTTTCATCTTTGCCATTGAAACTCTCCGCTTGTCTTGCTTGGATTTACAGCCGCAAGTTGGATGCACTGCTCGCGGAATCGGACACATTTTTCAGCGCGGCAGAGCCGGCAACGCGGACAAATACATTGTGTGAAGAAAGTCAAAAAGTTTTGCAGAGATTTCCGAAGCGATGCACAGGCACTTGGATTGACGCGCGCTTAACTTGAACGCACAATGCGGCATCGCTTTAAAGATTGTATTGCCGTACCTGGAAAGAAAATTTCTGCGCTTGCCCTCCGACGCGGATCGTGGTACAAAAGCGAAGAAAAGGCGAATAAGAAACTGACCTCTCATGCCTGTTGATACGACGCTCGAAAAACCGCTTCCGAATAATCTGGATGCCGAACGCTCGGTTCTTGGCGCGATTTTGCTGGATAACAACGCTCTGAATCCGGCGATCGAACATTTGCGAGCCGAAGATTTTTTTCTGGACCAGCACCGGCGGGTGTTCACACAGATGATCGCGCTGGGAGAGAGCCAGCAGGCCATCGACCTGGTGACACTGACCGAAGAGCTGAATCGCAAGGGCGATTTGGAAGCGTCCGGAGGCGCGCCGTACCTGGCGTCGCTCGCGGACGGCATGCCGAAGGTTTCCAACATCGAGCACTATGCACGCATCGTCAAGGAAAAGGCGATCCTGCGGAACCTGATTCACACCACGCACAATATTCAGCAGCGCGCGTTCGAGGGCGAAGACGGCGCGGACGCGATTCTGGATGGTGCGGAGTCCGATATTTTTGCGCTGGCGGAAGACCGCGTGCGCGCCGGATTGCTGCCGATCAAGGATATTGTCCGTGACAATTTCGAGCGCCTGGAAAGAATTTTTAAGGAAGGGAAAAGCATCACCGGAATTCCGACGGGCTACGTGGAGTTGGACAAGCTTACTTCCGGGTTGCAGCCTTCCGAGTTGCTGATTCTGGCGGCGCGGCCTTCGCAGGGGAAAACGGCGCTGGCGCTGAACCTGATGGAGAATATCGCGATTCGGGGCGGGCACCCGGTGGCCATGTTCAGCCTGGAAATGTCCAAGGAATCACTGCTGCAGCGCCTGGTGGCGTCGGTGGCGCAGATCGACGCGCACAAATTCCGCACCGGGCATTTGAGCAAGGAAGACTGGCGGCGGATGACGGAATCGCTGGGAGTCATCTCGTCCGCGCCGCTATGGATTGACGATGCGGGGTCCATCAGCGTGCTGGAAATTGGAGCCAAGGCGCGGCGGCTGAAGCGCGACAAAGGTTTGTCCATGCTGGTGGTGGATTACCTCCAACTGATCACCGCGCGGGGACGCTTTGGGAACCGCCAGGAAGAAGTCTCCAGCATTTCGAGGGGATTGAAGGGCCTGGCGAAGGAACTGCAGATTCCCGTGCTAGTGTTGAGCCAGTTGACGCGCGCGCCGGAGCGCGATGAACGCGGACCGCAGCTTTCGGATTTGCGCGAGTCGGGAGCTATCGAACAGGATGCCGACGTGGTGATGTTCATTTACCGGCCCCATTTCTTCAAGGCGGGCGCGACGCCCGAGGAGAGAGAAGAAACGGAGCTGCGGATCGCCAAGCAGCGAAATGGACCGACTGACTTGGTGAAATTTGTGTTCCGCAGCCGGTTCACGCGGTTTGAAGAGGCGGCGCCGGACGCGTTCTCGCAATTTGCCCCGGACGACAACTAGGGAGCAGCCTTCCGGCTTACAGCAGGCGAGCTGCGTTAGGTGTTCCACAGCGCGGCAATTCAACCACACTTTGGTCGTGTAACGGGCAATCTTGACGGCGGATTTCTAGTTAACAATAATTGCGTACCCCCTCCCCGTTTTTTCAAAAGTGTTGAATCTAAAAGGACTTTAAGTGGTTTTAGAATCAACACTTCCGGAAGTGTTCATTCTAAAGGGACTTAGGATTCGCAAAAACCGCATATCGGCACTCCTCTATAAATGGTGATTCTAAAAAAGTTACGGGCGATTGAGGTGAAAAGGGGACACCTTTTCGCACGATTCACACGGTCGTCGGATTGAGATAAGTCTTTGTGATCCCTATGGGGTGTCCCCTACCGCCTGAGATTGGGCAGATTCGTGCTTACTTCAAGCGTGGGCTCGTGCAGCTGGGTGAGGATCAAGAATGCTTGAAAGTTAAAGGATGCAGAGGCTGAGGACTGCGCAGAATTACCTGTGAGAGAGTGTACCAGAATACTATTGGAAGTCAAGACAGAGTTTGAGGTTTCCGGTTGGCGGCTGCTTTGAAGGTCCTTTGGGATGCATTGGAAGAGAGAAAAGCGGCCTCCCCGACCTGGTCGGGGTAAACGCCAGGCGGGCCCTTCAAGAGCCGGAGGGTGTTGTCATTCAGGCGGCAGCCAAAGTGGCTGGCGGCGGGCTGTCGGCGCGTGGATGTCGTAAACTAATTTATTCGGAAGGCACATGGCAGGCACACAGAAAAGTCATCGCAAGGAAGTGCGACGCCCGGTATGGGCGGAAGTTTCGCTGGGCGCGCTGGCGTTCAATCTGGAAGCGATTCGCAGGTACGTGAATCCGCCGGAAGAAAAGCGCAAGACGCCGCGCAAAGTTTTGTCAATCGTCAAAGGCAATGGGTATGGGCACGGCGGGCCAGAGGTGGCGAAGGCGCTGGAGAAGGCCGGGTCTGACTGGTTCGGCGTTACCTGCACGGATGAGGGAATTGCGGTTCGCAAGAACGGGGTGCGCAAGCCGATTCTGGTGCTTACAAGTTTCGTTCCGGGGGAAGAATCGCGGCTGGTGAAGCACGACCTGACGGCGGTGATTCATCGCTGCGAACAGCTGGCGCTCCTCGATCGCGCGGCCGCGCGCCGCAGCGGAAAGAAGCGTGTACCATTTCACTTGAAAATTGATACGGGAATGAACCGGCTGGGGATTGCTTCGGGCGACGTGGAATGTTTTGCGCGGCAACTGGGAAAGTGCAAGAACATCCAGCTCACGGGCATTTTTTCGCACTTCGCTTCCTCGGGAGTTTTCACGGACACCGCGGTGGGCCAGCAGACACGCGAACAGGAAGAGCGTTTTTACGCCGCGCTGGAGCGGCTGCGCGCTCTGGGAATCGATCCTGGGATTGTGCATCTGGCGAACAGCGCGGCGATCGTGTCGAGGCCGGAAACCTGGGCGGACATGGTGCGGCCAGGCGCGATTCTCTATGGCTACCATCCGGGGTACGAACCGACCGAAAAGCGCGAGGAGGCAGAAGCGCGGCTTCCGCTGAAGCCGGTGATGAGCCTGCGTTCGAGGATTATCAGCTTGCGTAATGTGCCGCAGGGCGCGGGAGTGGGGTATGACTCAGCGTTTGTGCCGCAGCGGCCTTCGCGCATCGGAGTGCTGGCGGCGGGTTATGGGGACGGAATTCACCGGTCGCTGGGGAATCGCGGCAACGTATTGGTGCGGGGGAAGCTAGTGCCCATTGTGGGAATTATTTCGATGGACGTGACGATGATTGACGTCACGGATATCGAAGACGTGGAGATCGGCGATGTGGCCACGGTTCACGGCACCGACGGCAAGAACGTGCTGCCTGCGAATCGCGTTGCACGCAGTATCGGGACCGTCACCTCGGATCTGCTCTGTGCGGTGAGCCAGCGCGTGCCGCGCCTGTACGTTCGATAATTGGAAAATTCTATCCGCTGCATTCGGCATTTCCTCCTGTGTTGATCTGACATCTGCTTGACGCCAAACTGCGGGGAGAGTATATAGACGACGGCAACGCGAGGCGGCGTTGCACATCCCGCATCGGCCATTTCCCTCCGGGCCAGCGGGCTGGCTGTACTGATTTTGCAGTGAAAGCCCGATACTGTGAGGTCGTATGAGCCGGATTACTCCTGAAGCGCCACGGCGTTTGCCTTCCCCGGAATCCAGAGTTTCAGCGCAACGTGAAGGTCAGGGTATTCCTACGCGCGGCGGATGGGCATCGCGCGGGGGCTGGGACTTCTGTGCGGTGCGGGTGTTTCTGGTGGCGTGCACGGGGGCGGTGAGTTATACGTCGGGACCGTTTGGGTTACGAGGATTTGCCGCCGCCGGGGTTGGATTGCTGATTGCGCTGGTGGTGCTGCTGGCGGAGTTGCGGCTGCGGCAGGCGGCGTTGAGCGGGTTGCTGGGCGGGGCGTTTGGCGCGGTGCTCGGGGTGTTTGCCGCGCTTCTGGTGACGCTGGTGATCTCGCGCACGGACGAAACAGAATCTACCAAGTCGTTTCTGGAATTTGCGGCGCTCTTTGCGTTTGGCTATCTGGGGCTGGTGCTCGGTTCGCGGCGGGGCGGAGAAATGAAAGTTGATGGTTTGGATGGGTTCTTTGGGAAGAAGACCGCTCCCGCGGAATCCATGAAGTTGCTGGATACCAGCGTGTTGATCGATGGGCGGATCGCGGATATCTGCGACGCACAGTTCATGGAAGGAGTTCTTGGCGTGCCGCAATTTGTGTTGCACGAACTGCAGATGGTGGCGGATTCCTCGGACCCGCTGAAACGGCAGCGTGGGCGGCGGGGGCTGGAAGTTTTGCAACGGATTCAAAAAATGCCGCAGGTGGAAGTGCGGATTCTGGACGCGGATTTTCCGCAGGCGGGGGACGTGGATCACAAACTGGTGGAGCTGGCGCGGCGGACCGGGGCGAAAATTGTTACCAATGATTTTAATTTGAACAAAGTGGCGACGGTGCAGGGCTTTTCGGTTTTGAACGTCAACCAACTGGCGCATGCACTGAAGCCGGCGGTGCTACCGGGTGAGCCCATGCGGGTCTTGATTCTTCGCGAAGGCAAGGAACAGAACCAGGGCGTGGCCTATCTGGATGACGGCACGATGGTGGTGGTGGATGGGGCGCGGCGGCTGATCAATAAGAGCGTGGACATCATTGTAACGTCGGTTCATCAGACTACGGCGGGGAAGATGATTTTTGGGCGGCTGGAAGAGAGAGCGGACCAGCCGACGCCTCCCTTGCGGCAAGCTGCTGCGGCGGGCCGCGGAGATGGAGGTACGCGTTCCGATGCTACGGGGCGAGCGGAAACCGCCGCGCGTCTTCCGGAACAGGGTACGCTGGAGCGTCAGGCACGTCCCATTTTTCCTGAGTCCGATGTCAGATAACCGCTAGCGCCCGGTGGTAGCGGGGTCAGTTTGCGATAAGGCGTCTTACCAGACACTGAGCCTTTGGCCGGAGTGGCTAACAACTTCGTGTTAGAGTTCCCCGCTATGACTCTCAATCTCGAGATCTCTCTATCTAGTTGGATTATCGAGGATGGCAACTATGCCGATTTTTGTGTTGGAGAGAGTCGCAGATTTGCTCTCGAGTTTTGGGCCTCGACGCAGCTGACCAGAGCCGCAGGAAACGTAATTTCCCTACGAGAACAGAGCGGTCACTCATACGACGTAGCCGGTAGACTCGTATTTGCCTCAGATGGCATTTGGGTTATCGACTGCGGTGTACTCGCATATTCGGAAAGGGAGAGCGAGATCGAGGGCGGATGCAAAGTCGGGGATTTTGTCAGAGGTAGCTTGAGATTTGGCGTCGACCCGTTCTTCTACTTCGAGCAGCACTACAAGATTCCTAGCATTCCGCCGCTGATTTATGAGTGGCAGGTCAATTCCATTGAGCAAGACACAACTCCTTATATTTTGTCTGGCGATGCTCGGACGTATATACGAGACGAGAGCCAACGCAGCCACCAATCAGTTCGTGGAACGGCCAAGGACCTGATAGTCCCTGACCGGGGCCCAGAGTTTATTCTCTATTGTTCAAAACTCGGAACAGAGCCGAGCCACAAGCTGTAGGTGCGCGCCTGACTTCAGTAGCTCCTGGTAAACGCGGTAACCGCAAACCGACCCACGACCCGCCCCGGTTACCAATTTCACCCCGTGCCCTGCTTGAGGTACACTCTGAAGTTTGCGAAGGCCTGCCTTGACGCGTCCGGGCGGAATCGCTCCAAAGATGAGCCGAATTGCTGCCATTGTTCCTGCGGCGGGCATGGGAACGCGCATGGGCGCGGAAACGCCCAAGCAGTTTCTGGAGCTGGATGGAACGCCGATCGTGATCCTAAGCTTGCGGCGGATTGCGGCTTGCGCGCAGGTGACGGACATTATTGTGGCGACGCGGGCGGACGAGGTGGGGCGGCTCGAAGAGCGGATCAAGAAGGAAAAATTTGCGCAGACGGTGCGGGTGGTGAAGGGCGGAGACTCGCGGCAGGATTCGGTGGCGGCGGCGCTGCGCGAGGTGGCGAACGATACGGAGATTGTGCTGGTACATGACGCGGTGCGGCCGTTCGTGACGCCGGAGCAGATTGCGCGAGTAATTGAAGAAGCGCGGCGGTGCGAGGCGGCGATCCTGGGAATACCGGCGATGGATACGGTGAAGGAAGTGAAGCGGGCAAGTTTGCCGGAGGATGTGGCGTTGATTACGGGGACGGTGCCGCGGGAGCGCGTGGTGCTGGCACAGACGCCGCAAGCGTTTTCGACAAAACTTTTGAAGGAAGCGTTTGCGCGCGCGCAGGCCGATGGCGTGAATGCTTCGGATGAGGCGGGGCTGGTCGAGCGCATGGGTCACGATGTGCATGTGGTGCTGGGCTCCGAGCGGAATATGAAAATTACCAAGCCGGCGGATATGGAATTGGCGCGGTTTTATGTGGAACGCGAGCGGCAGAAGAAATGAGCACGCGCTGCGGAATTGGGTACGACCTGCATCGGCTGGAAGCCGGAAGAAAACTGATTGTTGGCGGGATTGAACTGCCGTTTGATAAGGGGCCGGTGGGGCATTCGGACGGGGATGTGCTGGCGCATGCGCTTTGCGATGCGCTGCTGGGGGCGGCGGGGCTCGGGGATATCGGGACGCATTTTCCGGACACGGATCCGAAGTGGAAGGGCGCGAACAGCATGATTTTTCTGGAGCATGCGAAGAAGCTGTTGGATGAAAAACAGTTCGCGATCGAGCATGTCGATGCGGTGGTGATTACCGAGAAGCCGAAGTTGGGGCCGCATTTTCCGAAGATGCGGGAGGTGCTGGCGAAGGCGCTGAGTGTCGGGGTGGAGAAGATTCATCTTAAGGCTAAGACGAACGAAGGCGTGGACGCTATTGGGCGCGGGGAAGCGATTGCGGCGCACGTGGTGGCGACACTGACTTCCCGCTGATTGTCCTGAGTGCCTTTGATTGGCAGAAAAGCAGATCCCTTGCTGCGCTCGGGATGACAGCCAAGGAACTCTATCAGCAATCTCTAGGCTACAATCCCCTTAATGCTTCCTGAAGAACATTCTGGCGCTCCGGTTGCTGCGGCGAATCCGTTCACTGCGGGCGATGTGGTTACGATTCTGCGCGAACGGGGATGGCTGGTGGCAGAGCCTTCGGCTGAGCAGAATGCCTGGTGCGAACGGGCGGCTTTGATGCTCGGCGGGCATGTTGCTGATCGGGCTGCGCTGACGGAATTGCTCGGACTGGTGTTTCAGTACGACGCGGGGGAAATCCTCTCTCGTGTGGAAAGCCATGCGGTGATGTCGCGGTATGCGGCGCGAGGTGTGCTGCGGCAGGTGGCGCTGCTGCTGTTGGATGGAAGGGCGCTGACGTCGGATCGATTTAAGGAGATTGTTACGGGGTTGAAAGAGGGGATGGAGTTGCGCGGACGGGAGTTGTTTCATCCGATTCGGCTGGCGCTGGCGGGGAAGGCGGGGGAAGGGGAGCTGGACCGGGTGATTTTGCTGCTGGATGAGGCGGCTTCGCTTTCGTTTGCGGTGCCGGTAAAAAACGCGCGGGAGAGGATTCTGGAGTTTTGCTCGGCATTGGATTAATTTTGCGGCAGGGAGGCGCAGCAATGCTGCGCCCCTACAAAGAACGCGGCGACACGATAAACTCACTACTTCATGGACAAACTGACGGGAATACATGCGGTGAAGGAAGCGCTGGAGGCGCGGCGGCCGATCGATCGCATTGCGATTGCGAAGGGGCGGCAGGACACGCGGGTTGAGGAGATTGTGCAACTGGCGCGCAAGCAGGGCGTGCCGGTGCGGTTCGAGGAGCGCGGGCAGCTTGACCGGCTGGCCAATTCGAAAGATCACCAGGGAGTGGTGGCGCTGGCGGCGGCGCGAGCGGCGGCGAGTTTGGAAGATATTCTGGCGAATGCCAATGCTGTTGGGCCGGGTCAGTTGGGGCTGATCGTTTTGCTGGATGGAGTGGAGGATCCGCACAATCTGGGCGCGATCATTCGAACGGCGCTGGCGGCGGGTGCGCATGGCGTGGTGATTCCTGAACGGCGAGCGGCCGGGCTGACGGACACAGTAGCGAGGGCTTCGGCGGGGGCGCTGGCGCACTTGCCGGTTGCAAAGGTGACCAACCTGGTGCGGACGATGGAGGAGTTGAAGGAAGCGGGGTACTGGTTAGTGGGGTTGGATGAGCAGGGGGAGAAGAATTACACCGAGGTGGACTACACTTCGCCGGTGGGGATTGTGCTCGGCAGCGAAGGTCAAGGTTTGCACGAGTTGACGCGCAAGCGATGCGATTTCGTGGTGTCATTGCCGACGACTGGGCCGGTGAAGTCTCTCAATGTTTCGGTGGCCGCTGGTGTTGTGCTGTTCGAAGCGCTACGCCAGCGGCATCGCAAATAGAATTTAGACCTCGTCGACGTCGGCCGACCAGGAAACTTCAAAGCCCTTCTTGATGCTGACGTGCACGGGGCAGTGGTCTTCATGATAGGCGAGGGCGCGATCGGCTTCAGGGCGCTTACCCCTTGGAATTTTCAGCTTGTACCGGAGACTGACGGCAGCGATGCGAAAGAACTTGTCGTCGCCTTCGATGCGGCCTTCGACCTCCGTTTCCAGATTGTCTGCTGCGGGGATTCCACGCGCTTCCAGCGCGCCGGCAAGTGTGCCGGTCAGTCAACCGGCGAGCGCGGAGATGACGTGGTCGACGGTAGTAGGCAGCGGGGCAGCATCTTTCACGCCGTAATATTTGGCGTAGCCGCCGTGCATCCCAAAGTGAAGGGGCTCCGCGAATCCTTCGATGTGCGCGTCCCGGAACGGCCGCTTCTTCTGAACCAACCGGATTCTGGCAGTATGAACAAGCTCACCCATAGACACCTCGCCAGTAAGCAGATACCGCAGGAAACGAAAAGTTACAAGCGAGTTTGCCGGAAACTACTTGTCGTATTGAATCAGGGAGAAGACATCGAGGCCGGTTAGTTTTTTGCGGCCGTTGAGGAAGGTGAGCTCGACGGCGAAGGCGCCGCCTTCGACGATGCCGCCGAGTTGCTGGATGAGCTTGGCGGTGGCAGCGGCGGTGCCACCTGTGGCGAGGAGGTCGTCGCAAATAATTACGCGCTGGCCGGGCTTGATGGCGTCCTCGTGGATTTCGAGGGAGTCCGTGCCGTATTCCAGCGCGTAAGAGATGCTGGTGGTTTTGGCGGGGAGCTTCTTGGGTTTCCGGACAGGGACAAAGCCGGCGTTAAGCCGGTACGCCAGTGCCGGAGCGAAAATGAAGCCGCGCGCTTCAATGCCCGCAACGACATCGATGGTGCGACCGACGTAATGCTCGCAGAGCCGGTCAATCAGCCTGTGAAAGCCAAGCTTGTCCTTCAGCAGGGTGGTGAGGTCGTAAAAAAGAATGCCGGGCTTCGGGTAGTCCGGCACTTCGCGAATTAGCCTCTTCAACTCGTCCATTCGAACGTCTCCCCTTCACACTATTTTCTCTTGCAAGCTGCGTTCAAGCGTTGGGATTGATGACGAATCCGCCCTCGTACTGCGGATCCGGTGCGGCGGCCTCTTCTTGAACTGCGCTGATGCTGGAGAAACGCGGGCCGCGCTCCAGCATGGATCGAAATTCCGCGTGCTGCTGCGGCGCACCCATGGCGAATACTTCGACGCGGCCGTCACGAAGGTTTCGAACGAAGCCGCTGACGCGGAGTTTTTCCGCGGCAGCCTGGGTGAAATAACGAAAGCCCACGCCCTGGACCATTCCGGATACGAAATACCGTTTGGCTAGTTTAGTGTCGCTCACGAATCTTCGAAATTGTAGCAGAGAGTGTGGCCTGATTTCTTACGTTGATGCGGGGGAATAGTGTAGCGAGTGATGACTAGTGACTGGTGCAAATCGCGCTCAGGCTGGGCGTCGACCTAGGGTCGAGTGCGCGTGGTACGCTAAACTCTTGGATTGGCAGTGCGTGCCAAGCTGCCTAAAGACGAAGTGGAAGCATCCAATATCAGATGAGTCGGGCGAGACTTTTGCGGTGCGAAAACTACTTTTCATTGGTGTGGCCGGCCGCGGTCTTGCTGATGGTGTGTGCAACGCGTGGACCACTTCTGAAGGCGCAGGCGGGGCAGCAGGGGCCGATCGCGCCGCCGCCGGAGCACCACGTCACGCGGATGGGAAATGAAACTCAACCGGAGGCGCCGCCCGCGCTCCCGGAAGCGGAAATCACCAAGCGGGTCTCGCTAAAGGAAGACGAGTACATTCTTTCGCGCACGGGCTACACGTACCGGAAGACGATTCGAATCCAGGAGTTCGGGCCGGATGGGCAGCCTTCGGGCGAATTTGTGCTGGTGACGCAGCCGGGCCGGGATGTAGATGGGAAACTCTTCGAAAAAGTAATTGAAAAACCTCAGTCGACTTTGCAGCATTTGTTTCTTCGGTCAGAAGATCTCGAGGGGCTACAGCGCATCCCCGCGTTTCCGCTCACCTCGACCCAGCTTGCGAAATACGATTTGAAATACGCGGGCAAAGAGCAGGTAGACGAGATTGATTGCTACCTCTTTCAAGTAAAACCGAAAATGGTCGAACGCGCGAAAGCCTATTTCGATGGCATCGTGTGGGTGGATGCGAAATACCTGGAAGTGGTGAAAACTTACGGAAAATGGGTCAATGATCAGGGCACGGTGCAGACGATGAAGGATCTGCCCTTCAGCCTGTTCGAAACTTATCGTGAATATGTGGATGGAAAGTACTGGTTTCCGAATTACTCGCGGTCGGATGCGACACTGAATTTGAAGGGGGAGGAGATTCCCGTTCGAATCGTCATTAAGTGGACGGACTTCAAAGCTGTTGCCGGAGCACCCCCGGCGGCAGCAGCGCCGGCTCCGAAAATTTCTCCGAAACCTGGCGGCGGTGCTTTCCACTGAGGACAGGCAAGAAGGACTGTCCTACCACGGCGCTTTCCAGGAAAAACAATTCATCCGCGGGGCAATTTCTTCAGTAAATCGGGCAGCTCTTCCAGCGAGTCCATCAGAAACTCCGGCTTCGCGGCGCGCAAGCGTTTTTCCGTGGGGAAGGGACCGAGCACGCCGATGGCACGAACGCCAGCGCGGCGGGCCATCTCCACATCCTGCGGCGAGTCTCCGACATAGACACATGCCGCGGGATCCAATTCCATTTGCCGCAATGCCAAGCGCAGCGGCTCGGGGTGCGGTTTCATGCGCGCAGTATCTCCGCTGCAGACGCGTGTTGTGAAGAGCGTTGTTAAGCGAAATTCACGCAATTGGCGAGTGACGCGGTCGCGGTCGCCGCTGGTGACAAGGCCCAGAGGATGAGCGCTTCCTACTCTGGCGAGGACGCGGCGAACACCGGCGATCAACTTCGGTTTGTGTTTTGCATAATGGCTGCGCCACGCGTGGTCTGCATCTTCCCATTGTTTCTTCGGCAACCCCACAGCGCGATAAACCTCATACCAGTTCGGGGAGTAGTGCTTCTCGAGTTCCTCGATTCCCCAGGCAATGCCCATCTCCTTGAACATGGCCAGATAGGCGGAGGTGTCAGCCTGATAGGAATTGATGAGCGTGCCGTCCCAGTCGAAGAGAACTCCCTCAATGGTGTGTTTCCGGTTCGCGGACATGCTTCGACAGGGTAGCAGAAAGGTGGCGAAGCAGAGTAATGAGCGTACCAGCGGGAGTTAGTGGGAAAAAAAGCAGCGCGATGACTATGGTTTCAGATAACGAGAAGGAATGTGGTCGTCACGGTCAAACTGGACGTCATCAAAAGCGGCGGCGATGCCATGCCAGCCGGGCATAGCTGCGGGTTCGGTGCGGCATACATGCGCCATGGTGGCCATGACCACGTTGCCGAGGCCGAGAGGTTTGCTGACCAGGACAATTTCAAGTTCGATGGAAGTGCCGACAGGCAATTGCCTGGGGCAGAGGAAATAAACTCCAGTGGAACTGATGTCGCGAGTAACAAGAGTAACCGGAGACTCTTCAGGCACTCCGCCAGCGCCGCGAAGACGCAAGGGGAGGTTCAGAGTGGCGCGGGGGTACTCACGGTGTTCGGGATGGACGCCGACGGCATGCGTGGGCACCCTGACGAAACGCCGAGGCTGAGTTGGACCCAGGAGAGGAGCTACTCGAAGGGCGGGGACGCGCAGGAGATCCGGCAGAGGCAAGGGACCCGGCATCGCCTGGCGAGGTTCCGCGGCAGGTTTGGCTGGCCACAATTCAGATGGAATTAGACGCTTCGTCGCGCTCATGTCGCCCTCAGAGACGCTACCGCACGATCGCTGGCAATGGCCCAACAAACAAAACAGTCAAACTGACTTTCTGGATTTACCGCGTCCCCGTAACGCGGTGTGGAGCGCTAAGATGTCATTAGTAGGGGCCAGCGTCAACCTGTGGAAAACGAAGGAAGTGTCTTAACTTCAAACACTTAGTAATAGTACCGGAACCGACCTACTACATTCTGTGGATTAATCCGGGAAAGGCTCTACCAATATGGTGCTCGACAGTTTGGGTCTTCGCCGCTATTGATATGAGGGCAGGCAAATAAAGAAAAATGTCCACTCCGGTTCGCGTGGTACACGACACGCTGGGAACTCCGGCACCCTTCGGGCATCTGACTGCCCGCACAACAACATTGGTTTTAGTGGCGTTTGCGGCTGTCTACGTGGTCTGGGGTTCGACATATCTGGCGATCCGCATTGGGATTGAATCGTTCCCTCCGCTAATCCTGGCAGGATTCCGGCACCTTTTTGTGGGTGTGTTCCTCTATCCAGTGCTGCGACGGAAGACCGGGATAAAACCGACTATGGGGAACTGGCGCACGGCCATCGTCGCAGGCGCACTGCTTTTGTTTGTTGGCAATGGGGGAGTCAGCTGGGCGGAACAGACGGTGCCCTCTGGTGTGACCGCACTGCTGGTGGCCACCGTGTCGCTCTGGCTCGTGATCTTGGACTGGCTCCGCCCTGGCGGGGTGCGGCCTGCGCCACGGGTGGCTATGGGGCTGCTGCTGGGGTTTGCGGGGCTCGCACTATTGGTGGGCCCGGCGCACCTGGGAGGTTCAGAGCGCGTGAACCCAGTAGGTGCGGCGGTGCTGGTGATTGCTTCGCTGGCGTGGGCGTGTGGGTCGCTGTACTCAAAGCATGGAGGCATGCCCAGTTCGCCGATGCTGGGAGTGGCGATGCAAAGCTTTGCAGGAGGAGTGATACTCCTGATCGCCGGGCTATTTGCTGGAGAATTCCGCGGGCTGCATCTCGGAGCGATTTCAATGAGGTCGTGGCTGGCGCTGGGTTACCTGATCGTATTTGGGTCGGGCATCGGCTTTACCGCGTACATTTACATTCTGCACAAGAGCACTGCGGCGCGTGTGGCAACCTACGCGTTTGTTAATCCGGTCGTAGCGCTGTTCCTGGGATGGCTGATCGCAAGCGAGACTATTACTTTGCGCACGATCCTGGCCGCCGCAGTCATCCTGACGGCGGTCATACTGGTGATCACGGCGCCGCACCGAACGCCGGCGCCAGTGACCGCGCCAGTTCCTGCCCCCGGCGAAGCCTGATTGAGCCATTGATTCGCTGTACCGTCCTTTGTAGCTCGGCTGGGCCTTCGGATAGAGCGGTGGCGCATCCTCTTGGACAGCGGCATAATCAAGCTCGACGACAAAGGCCACTCTTCATCACAAAATTGACGCCCAGGAGGGAGGCAGAACTTTGTCCCGCGGACACTCACCAAAGAAAAAGCTCTGTGAATGTGGCCACGCCAAAGGGTTCCACCTCAGTGCCAACAAACCACCAGCGCACGGCCGTACACCATGCGGCTTCCCCGAATGCAACTGCCAAGCGTACAAACCGAAAGCCCAATGAAAGCCCGGCAGAGCTGCTTTTGGGGCAACGGTTGCCGGTCGCGGCCCCACTTCAGTCTACCCCACTAGTTTGACCCATACTTTACGGATAGATTTGCTTTTCGGCTTGCGCTACTTTTAGCGTGTTGAACATGAGCCACACACAAAACAAGTTCACACAAAGCATTTCAGCGCATGCGGCGGCGCGGTACTGGCGTGCGACGCTGGCGCGGGATTCGCGAGCCGATGGCAGCTTCGTGCTGGCGGTGCGGTCGACGCATATTTATTGCAGGCCATCGTGCCCGGCACGCCGGCCGCTCAGGCGAAACGTCACGTTTTTCCGGACGCGGGAAGAAGCGGAGAAGCAAGGTTACCGGGCTTGCCTGCGATGCCGGCCCAATGAAATTGCGGCTCCGGTAGCGCTGGTGCAACGCGCGGCGCGATATTTGGCCGAGTCGAGCGAAGAAAGCGTACGTTTGGGAGCTTTAGCTCAGACGCTCGGCTCCACGCAAGCGACGCTGCGGCGCGCGTTTTTGCAGGTGACAGGGTTGAAGCCGCGCGAACTCGCCGAAGCGCTGCGCATCAAGCGTTTCAAGGCGATGCTGCGCGAAGGCAAGACCATTGCTGATGCGTTGTACGAAACAGGGTATGGATCATCCAGCCGCGTCTATGAACGCAGCAACGCGCAATTGGGCATGACGCCGGCAACTTATCAAAAGGGAGGAATCGGTATGAAGATCGGATACAGCATTGCGAAATCACCACTGGGGAAAGTACTGGTGGCGGCGACGGAGCGCGGAGTATCGGCGGTTTATCTTGGAGACGCGGAAAATGCGATGGTCGCGGAGCTGCGACAGGAATATCCACGGGCGGAGATTGCCCCGGCGGCGGATTCGTTCCAACGCTGGGTGCGCGAGATCGTGCAGCGCACGGAAGGCAAAGAGCCTCGCATGGAACTGCCGCTGGACCTGCAGGCGACTGCGTTTCAGAGGCGCGTTTGGCAGGAATTACAGCGGATTCCGCGAGGGCGGACGCGCACGTACTCGCAAGTCGCGCGGTCATTGGGGCAACCAAAGGCCGTGCGGGCGGTGGCGAGAGCTTGCGCCACGAATCCCGTGTCCATAGTGGTGCCGTGCCATCGCGTGATTCGCGAGGACGGAACACTTGCGGGTTATCGCTGGGGGCTTTCGCGCAAGGAACAATTGCTGGCGCAGGAGCGCGCTGCCGGCAGCTAGCCTGGCGTCTCTTCCCGCGCAAAGTTCTGGGAAGACAGGATAACCAGCGGAGTACAAAAAGTTAAAATTTACCCTCAGTGCTTCTCGACCTTTACGCCCTTTGGCCAATCGGGCTTGAATTTGCCATCGCCGATTTTCAGATTCTTCATCACGTGGGTGTAATGGGACATGAAGTAATCGTCGGAGCCGGTTTCGAAAAATTTTTGTTGTACCGGCAGCCAGGATGCTTCGTCGATCCACATGCGGATTCTGGAGATTTGGCTGCGCGCCTGGTCGGACTTGGGCGTCAACTCCAGAACGATGGTCTTGCGGCTGTCAAATTCCTCCTCGCCGATGAGCGTCAGAACGTAATTCTTCCTAAGCGTGTCGCCCTTTGTTCCGAATCCCAGAGCCAGATATTGATCGGCGAATGAGCGGTGCTTGCCGATGTTGTATTCCTCGACGCGATTGATCTTGGGAGTAAAGATGAAAAGGGAATCGCCGCTGCGAAGAATGGTGCGCGGATCGGGTTTCACGAAATCGATGCGCATTTTGTCATCGCGGCGGACGAAAATCTGGCCCGTCTCGGTCGATGTGTCCTTCACGATGGCGGTGTATTTGATGTGTTCGATGTCGGCCGTGAGGGTATGAAAGTCCTGCGCCGAGTGATCCAGCATGGCCACGACGCTATCGAGCGTCCAGGTTGAAGCGGCCTGCGCGCCGAGTGCTGGAGGCCGGACTGCAACGCCATAAAGCGCAACCAATGCAAAAATCGTAAATAGTCGACGTCTCAAACGTAGCCTCATTCCGGCAAAAGTGCGGCTCGCAGGAGCCTTCGGAATCCTAACATATACAAAGAGATGCGCGAACGCGCCGCGATGTTACCTGGAACAATTTACTGGCACTCGAACGAAGCCCCGGCTAATGGTGGACTTCCACCTGGTAAGCAATTACGGTGCCCTGTTCGTCGCGCAGCGGCTCGATGTTGGAGATGGAGAAATTTCCTTTGCGGAGTTCGGGCAGCGCCTCTTGCAAGGCGGTGTGCAGGTCGTTCTGAAGGGCGAGTTTCGTCGGGGGCGCCAGGATGCGGGCATCCACGCGATACTTTAGATGGTTCCCGTCTTGCGAAATCAATTGAACCTGGCCTGGAGTGACTGGAGCGCCGCTTTGCGGTTTATCGTG
>Ga0210406_10000172_pt1 | contig 101244 bp, 93 predicted proteins | sample IncBWC30MmetaG_FD_155454 | JGI IMG/M metagenome (GOLD analysis project Ga0210406, IMG submission 155454) | Forest soil microbial communities from Barre Woods Harvard Forest LTER site, Petersham, Massachusetts, United States - Inc-BW-C-30-M | ecosystem: Environmental > Terrestrial > Soil >... | reverse complement strand
GACAACAACATACCAAACCTTGCCGGCCAGCACTTCGTGTACCTGCAGGAGCAAATGAACGCCTACAAGAAGAGAACGAGAATCAATCCGATCATGAATCAAATGATTTCTTCATTGTCCCAGGAACAGATCGACGACATAGCGGCGTTTTATTCAAGCGTTCCCATCCGGACCGGGGCAGCATCACAACCGAAGAAGTGATTAAAGAAGGGGGCATCATCATGACCCGGCTACCTGAACTTCCTCTGGAAATAAAGGGATTTCTGACTGCAACCTTGATCTTTGCCGGTGTGGCGGTTCTGATGGCGATCTGGTACATCATTGCCAGCCATCATGGAATTGGTGACACCAGCGCGATCAGAGCGTCCGATATCGCTGCGCTCTACACAGGTCCCGGTGTAAGCCTGTCGACGCTGATCTCGCTCGCGCATATCCATCTGCTCGGCCTGCTCGCCGTATTTACGATCGTCGGATTCATCTTCTTGCACTCGACACTTTCCGCCGGCTGGAAGCTTTTCTGGTCGGTCCTTCCCTATGTCGCTTTCCTGGTCGATTTGTCGGGATGGTTTCTGACCAAAATTGCGGGGGAAGGCTTCGTATGGATGGTGATAATCGGAGGCGCGCTATTCAGTCTTGCGCTGGGCGTGATGATTTTGACCAGCCTGTACCAAATCTGGATCATGCCGATGATGGCAAGGTCACGAAAGCAGGCCTTCTGAAAGACATTTTTGTCGCCGCGTGTTGCAGCGCGAGCGCTAAGATCGTGGAAACTAGCTGAGCTGGGCGAGGCGCGTAACCATCGATTGAAGCGATTTGACAGAATGGGCGCCGACGTCTCGATCAAGTGTTTGGAGCAGGCGAAGTCGATCCGCGCCCGCCTCTCGTGTGGGACGCACAGGCGACCGGGGCCGGATAGGTGCCGCAGAGCCAAAACGCCTGGTCTGCACCACGACCCAGCTTCAGTCGTTCGCGAGGTACGACACCACGGCCTCGATTTTGGTATCCGTCATGTCCTTGGTGTTGGCATGCATCACGTCGCTTTCCCGCAGCGTCGAACGAAAGGCTTCCAGCTGCTTCTTGAGATAGTCGCCGTGTTGGCCGGCGATTCGCGGAATGATGCTGTTCCCCTCCCCGTGCGCGCCATGGCAGGTCTGGCAGGGCGGCACGCCATTGGTCGGGTCGCCGCTTTCGTAGATCTTTCGGCCCTCTGCGGCCAGCGCACCGCCGCTTTGCGGTGCGGTCGGCGCCTGTGAGCCATAGTATTTGGCAAGCTCGCCGATCAGCGAATCGTCGAGCTGAGACGCCATGCCCCACATGTAGGCCACGGCATGCGGATCGGTCCGGCTGTGGCTGCGAAAGTTCTTGAGCTGCGCGGCAATGTAGTCGGCCTGCTGGCCGTTCAACCGGGGAAACGTGGCGGAAACGCTGTCTCCCTTCGGCCCATGACAGTTCTGGCAGGTTGTCGTCGCCTTCGACTCCGCAGCCGGGCTGACGGCGGTCTTCCCCGCATCCCCGGCAATGGCCAGGGGTCCGGCCACGCACAGGCTTGCGGTCAGACCAGTGAGCAGAATGCGTTTCACGAAGCCCTCCCCTCCACGCAATCGCGTGGTGTCAGAACGCAAGCCACAGGTACAGGAATAGAAGATTGTTGTCCGACGCGTTTCGTCCCGCTCCGTCGTAGTTCGACGACGCCCCGTTGAAATTCAGAAAGGCGGTGTATTGCAGGCCGAGCTTGACATTGAGCCAGGGCAGATAATCGACTTCGGCCATTCCCCAGCTGCTGTTCGAATTGCCCTTGAAGTTTCCATAGTAGAGCGGATCCTGCGAACCGCTGAGATTGAAGAAGCCAAGCGTGCCTCCGTATTTGCGCCGCCAGAAATAGCTCGCGTTGAGGTTGACGCTGTCGAGCTTATCGCTGGAGTTGTTCGCGAAACCGAAGGCATGGCTCGCATCGAGGCGTTGGTCCTCGTGGATCCATCTCGCGTCGACGGAGAACTGGTCGTCGTCGTCGATATATTGATACTGGGAGTCGAGGCCGGCATCGAGGAACTTGTCCGTCGGTGCGCTCTGCAGCGATGCATTGATGGCGTTGCCGGCGAGCGTTGTCGGATTCTGGAGGTCGGCGAACATGCCGAGGGTGCCGAATTCCCACGAATTCGCGCCCCAGTCGTATTCGTAGGCGACGCGCCAATACGGCGCCACGCCGGCAATGATGTTGTTGTTGACGTTGCCATTATTGGCCACGGACGCGCCCTGGAGCGCCGAGCGATAGACGCCGAACTCCGCGTACAGGGACTGGTCCACGAAAGCGTAGGCGGTAAGACCCGCCACGGCGCCCGCCAGCGGGGCCTCGATCTGCGTGATTGTCGCCGGCGATTGCAGTGCAGGAGACGAGATGAAGGGCTGACTCCACGCCGGCGTGGTGTTCCACAGATCCTGCACGGTCGGGTTGTTGTTCAGGCTCACGCCGTAAATGAGGTTGTGGCCGTCGAGATTGGCGACATCGGCAAAGCGGATGTCGGTGTTGTCGATGCCAATCGTTCCGCTCTGGTCGTCGTAGGTCAGCTGAATGTAGGCGCCGACATTGTCGGCGATCCGGCCGGCATAGAAGAGACTCAGTTGCTGGGGAAGATCGGTCGACGTGCTGGCAGAGTTCGGATCGTTCGCCTTGGCTGCGAAACTGCCCGAAGCCATCACCATCGCAGAGATTGGAGGAAGGTCGCTGATCGAGAGTGTGCTCTGCTTCAGCTTGTTGATGTCTGCCACCTTCAGCGTGTTGAAGAGCGTGTATCCGCTTGCCTTGAATACCCGGCCAAAAGGCGTCAGCTGGGGAAACACGGTATGGCAGGCTTCGCACGCGAGACCCGTCTGTCGCGCGTAACTCGGTACCGCCAAGGCCGACCGCGGCAGCGTGGTCAATACCAGTGCGAGCATTCCGGCAGCGGACAGGAAAGACCACTGCGTGCGGCCAGCCGACATGACGATTCCCCCCTTCGCGCTGCGTGTAACGAACCCCGTGCCGGTGCCTTCAGGTCTTCTTGGCGAAGAGTTTGCACCAGCCGGCCGGGCTGATGGCGCCGTCCACGAGCTTGCAGGAGGCTGGCGCGATGAAGAGCGCGCAATCCGTGCAGCGCTGGCCATTCTTGGGGCTGGTCTGATAGGCCGCGGCCTGCTGCGAAAGCTTGGCCGTTCCAGCATCGGCGGCGAGTGCCGTTGCGGACATCGCTATCGCGGCGGAGCCTGCCGCAATGACGGTCGCACACTGCAAGACATTCCTGCGCGAAAACCCGGCACTGTGCCGCAGCTTAGCTTCAGGTGCTTCTGCAATACTCTTGTCGATGGACATCTTGATTTCGCCCTTTCTCCAACTGCCAAACCGCTCGGAACAGAATCTGAAGCGCCCCGATTTCGTTGCTTCGTACCAAAAATCAAATCAAAAAGATGAGCAAAATTGCACACCACGAAGTGCAGCTGGGGCAGAGCCGTAAAATAAATTTGGTTGCACGTGCGCTGCGAGCTGCGGCGTTTGCGGCAATTTGAGTTGAAGGGCTGTCAGGCCCGTCTCGGCGACGGCGAGGCCCGATGGCGCGTCAGTATGCGCTGATGACCTCGGATATGACCGGTGGCGGCGCGCTGATTTCATCCGGGCGCATTTCGGGTGGGCATTTGCTGCCGCGAAAGATGAACAGGAAAGACGTTCCGAGACAGTCGGATGCAACTATCAGTCTTGCGCCGAGAGAGCTTGCCAATGAGCGGATCAGCGTAAAGCCCACTCCTCCATCGACCAAGGGATCAAATCCTTCGGGCAATCCGATCCCGTCATCCGCAATTTCGACGTGCAGTTGACCATCCTTCGCGCGCTTGCACGCAAATCGCATCTTCACCGGAATGCCGGTCGGATGGGCGTATTTGATTGCGTTCATCAAGACTTCGTTCGCGATCAGAGCCAGGGATTGCGCCTGTTCCGCAGTGACATGACAGTCTTCGTCGAATTCGTGAGCAAAACTCGCGCGTGCAGTGAGCCCCAGCGAGGAAACCAGTACCGAGCAGCTCTCCGATAGATATTTGCCGAGATCGATGTGTTCGCCGCGATTCTGATCCGCGAGCATGCGGTGAAGATGACCGACGCTGGTGATCTTCCCTGAAATCTCGTTGAGGAGATTGCGAACGTCGAAACTGCTGAGCGTGCCGGGACCGCGCGTGATCGCGGTTCCGTGCATCCGGACCATGCCCGCCAGGATCGCCAGGTGATTCGCGATCCTGTGATTGGATTCGGCGGCGAGATCGCTGACGCGTTCTCCGTCGACAGTGCGCAAAGCCGGTCTGAGCATGAGTGCGATTTCCTTGTTGACGAAGACCTATCACACTCAACGCACGAATAATGGAAATTATCCAACAAATTCAATTATTTATATGAGTATACGGCTCAACTGCCGGAGAATGGGGGGAATGTGGGCGGTGCGTGTTCGATGGATTTTTCCCCTCTTGACCAGCAGGCTATTTTCCCTAATTATGCATTTAGTGAGTAAGTTAAGTGGACTGCTAACCTTCCGCTGGAGATGGGCTGCCAAGGGAAAAGGGACGATGGGTGAATTGACGCGAGGCGAACGCCTCCAGATCATGCTGATGCAAGAGGAATTGCGCGCTTTGGACGATTGGCGCTTCAAGCGGCGCATGCCGAGCCGGGCTGCCGCGGTGCGCGAACTCCTGAAGCGCGGGCTCGCGGCCGAAGGAATCGAGGTCGCCGAAGATGGCGCCAGGTCGCAGGACTTTGGAGTCCTTGCCGACGGGGAAAACGTTGATCAGGCGGTCGCAGGGAAGCAATAGCACACCGGTGTTTGGGTTGGGCCTATAGCGACCGGGGAGCGCTTGCTCCCCGAAACTTCGCGCCCGGCCGTCTTTTATCCTCCGGCGATCCTTCGTCATTTTTTGCACGTTCAAATTTCAAAGTGAGACAGTGCCGCCCCAAGCGTCCCGGCATAGCTGCCGACCTGTTTCTGAATCCGCTCGGCTGCCGCTTCTGCGTGGGCGCGCGTAATGTATACACCGACTATCGTGCGCGGCATTCCTGCTACGCGGTAGACGACGGCCCAACCATCAGATTCCGAGTGGGCATCAAGCATCTCTACTGTGATGCCCGTATCCATGTCGGTCATACTCAATAAACGATCTAACCTGGGCGGCCGAAGGCGGAAATTGGACCAAATTATGCCGCCAAATAGCTTTCGGGGCGCTATTCGCGCCCCTCAAACCACTCCAGGCCAGGAGAATCTGCGTCGGGCGAATGGCAGTCCGCCGGTCGCTACATTCGATGCTGGACGCACCGCGCATTAATTTGCGCGGAGTAGTTACGCATGCCAACGGTCGTTAGATGGCAGACGCCTGCATCATTTCGAGCGAAGAAGACTTGCTGCACACTTCACCCGATTGCACTCGAGGGCATATCGCGACTTCAGGCGATTGTCGCGATTCAGAAAACACCGTCAGACGAGCTTGCGAATCTCGTCCGCGACGTGTTCCAGGTCGTACGGCTTGGGCATCGCCGCGGTGCCGCACCGTTTGACGGAGTCGGCCACGCTCTGCGCGTGGCCAGACGTGAGAATAATGGGAAGATGGGGATGGATGGCATGCACCCACCGCGCCAGCCCGAAGCCGTTCAATTTTCCGGGCATCATCACGTCGCTGAATACCAGATCGACGCCTGAGTCGGCGTTTTCGATGATTTCCACCGCGTCGTCGGCGGTGCCGGCCTCCAGCACCTTGAAACCCTTGTCCTGGAGGAAATCCGCGAGACAGGCGCGGATCAGGACTTCATCCTCAACGATGAGAATCGTCGCAGACTGTCGATTGCCGTTGGCGCTCATAAGTATGGAACGTGCGGGAGGAAAAGAAAGTTTCTCTGGACTTCCACCTGTTTTCCGCCCCGATAATTCCAATCAAAAGGTATGGGAAGGCAAAGGCGTCAATCGGTTCGTTCCATCAGCGCACGTGCCGCAGCCGGAGCGCGGATTTTCGCGCCTGAAATGAAATAGACGAACGTTTCCCCGCGTTTTGCCCAGGCGCGGGCGCGCTTTGCCCAGAGATCGAGATCGGCCGCGGCGTAGCCCGTCTCGATATCCTCCTTCGTGCGCATCAGGCGCGCATAGGCGAAGTCGGCCGTTGCTTCATCGATCGCGGGATATTCGTCGCTGTCGACGAACACGATGGCCGCGTTGTGCCGGCGCGCCATGTCGGTGAACTCTTCGCATTTGAAACTGTCGTTGCGGACTTCGAGCGCATGGCGCAGCTTCACGCCGCCGGCTTCGCGCGGAAGCAGTTTGAGAAACGCTTGCATGTCCGTGGCGTCGAATTTTTTCGTGGCCATGAATTGCCAGTTGATCGGGCCGAGCTTGTCGCCCAGTTCGCCGATCCCCTGTTCCGCGAATCGCGCGATCGACTCGCCCGCGCTCGCCAGCTGCTTGCGGTTCGTGCAGAAGCGCGAGGCTTTCACCGAAAAAACGAAACCGCCCGGCGTCTCCTCGCGCCATTTGATCCAGTCCGCGGGCTTGAAGCTCGAATAATACGTGCCGTTGATCTCGATGGAGGTGAGCTGGTGGCTCGCGAATTCCAGCTCGCGCCTCTGAACCAACCCCTTGGGATAGAAGACGCCGCGCCACGGCTCGAAGGTCCAGCCGCCGATCCCGACACGGATTCTTGCCTTCATCTTGTGTCTCAAAAAAAGCCGGCACCCGGGAGACCCCGGGTGCCGCGCAGTGCATGGTTCGATCCGCCTCCGCCAAGGCTACGGCGGACGCACTCAAATAATCGACCCGCCGTAGCCTTGGCGGAGGCGGGCAAGCTCACCACGAGGGCCTCATCCTGAGCCTGTCGAAGGATGAGTCCCGCGTCTACTCTACTGGACCGTCACTGAAACAGGGCTCGAAGGAATCCCGTTGGCGACCACGACCAGCGAGCTTGCGCCCGTTTCCATGCCCGAGGGGACATCGAAATGGGTGGACACGGTTGTATTTCCCGTCGCCACGCCCATCGTGCTGTGGTCGTGGGTGCGGGCGAAGAACACGTCGTTGGTCGAATTGTTGGTGATCTGTACAAGCGGATAATTGGTCGAGGACTGATACTCGTCGCCCATTCCGCCGCCCGCCTGGGACAGTCCGTTAAACTGCGTTCCAGATATCTGATAGGAGTCGCCGCGCGTCACCGTGGACGGATAGGTGGAAATTGTGGGCTGCCACGCAGTTTTATATTTGCCCGAGCTGTTATAGACCTCCGAACCGCCAATCAGAATCTGCCCGTTCGGCAGCACGGTCATGAGGCCGTATGCCTGCAGCTTCGCGTCGGTGAGGTTGGTGCCGTCCCAGGTGTACAGTTCGCCGCTGTTGCCTTCGACCATGGCGTCGCCATTGGTCAGCAGTGTCGCGAAACTGTCGCCGGCCGCGTCCCCGTTCGGAAAATCCGGACCGGCCGCCCAGCCTGTGCCCGGCGTATAGATCGCGTTGTGACCCGATGCACCGGTGGCAAACACGGTTCCGTCGGGCCGCAGAACGGCGGGACCGACTTCGCCGGGCGGATAATAGCACTTGTTCTTCGGCGGATAGTTGAGGCAGCACTGACCGCTGCAATCCGGGGCCTGAAGATTGACGAGGGTGCTGCCGAGCTCGCTCCACGTCTGCGTCGCCGGATCATAGGATTCCGACTTTGGATGCTTCTTCACATCGAAGGTGAGAACCGTGCCGTCCGGCATCAGCGTGAAGCCTTCCTCCGCGTTGAAGTCGTTCTTGCCGGTGTAGCCCGCTGCCGTCCACGTCATCGTGGAAGGATCAAGGAACGCGCCTCGCTTGTGGAGCTTGTCGCCGAGGAAAAATCTCCCGTCCGGCAGCACGACCGACGGCGAATCGCCGATATTCTGCCACCCCGGCGGATGTTTTACGGTGGTCCATTTGTTCTTCACCGGATCGTAGATCGCGCCCTGGTTGGTCAGCGTGAACTGTCCACCGTTCGAGTATTCTCCGCCCTCGAACAACACGCGCCCGTCCGCAAGCACCTGCGAGGAATTGGCCGACGGCGAATAGCCCGATGGCAGGCTCGCCACCTGTGTCCAGGTTCCGTTGACATAGTTGCCGGTTTTGTCAGGCGACAGCACCCAGAAATCGGAATTGTTGTAGGCCTGCGCAAGAACCGTCCCGTCTGTCAGCAGAAACGTCAGTTGCGCGCCGTTCGGCGGCTGGTGCTTGAGCTGTTGTATAGTCTGCGCGGGTGCAAGACCCGGCAACGCCGCGAGTAACGCGGCAAGCAGAGAACGACGCAACATCGATGGCATCCCCTTGATGGGCAGTCCGGCCCGAATGGCCTGAACGCGCGCGCAGTCTAGCAAGGTTCTCAAACTTCAGAAAGGACCCCGCTGGCCGCAGCGCAGAAGCGGAAATCCGGGGTCGCAAAGCGGCGATCGGAGACGAAAAACTTGTCATGGCCCGGTCTCCGCTGTCGCCCCCCGGTCCGCGCAAAGCGCGGCCGGAGGACAGGCTAAGCCGGGCCATGACGCGATGCCCGCTGGGCGCTCTCTGGAACGGTCTAACGAGACAATTTCTTACAATAAGGCGCTTCTGGCGTTCCGCGTCCGGGCCTAGACTTGAATCGGTTTTCAGGAGGAAACCCTATGAACAAGGTCGCATTGATTGCGGGCGCCTTGGTGCTCGCTACGGCAGCAGCCAATGCATCGCCTGGCGGCGGGTCTTACAATCAAGGTTCGTATCAGGCCCGCGAAGGCTATGGCTATTCGTTCCAGCCCACGAATTTGAGCCCCCGTCAGCCCGACCACGGCCTTCTGGGGTGGCAGAAAAAAAAGCTGGCGCTATGGCGCACGGAAGCCCTGAAAAGACAGCAGGAAGACGGCGGCACGCTTACGGCGAGTGACCGCGACTACCTTCACGCCAAACTGGATCGGATTCTTGTTCCGTAAAGCGGTGTGCACCCCAGCTTAGCAAAGGCCCGTTCCGGTTCGCCATAATACCGGGAAATCGAATTCAGAAATAGCTTTAGTGAGGCTGGGTGGTGGTGTCGGTGGTGGTCTGGCTGTTCGACATCGAGCTGCTGGACATCGAACCGTTTGACATGGCGCCGCTCTTCTTCGCGGGCTTCTTCGCCTTCGCGGGCGGTGCCGCCATTTGCGTGCTCGATGACATCTGACCGTTCGACATCGCGCCCGATGATTGGCTGCCCGACGACATCGAGCCTGACGACATGGAAGCCGACGACTGACTGGTGGTTCCGCTGGACATCGAGCCGCTACTCGACGACTGCGCAAACGCTGCACCCGCGAGCGACGCGCCGATCACTACTGCAATGCCAGCAATTCTTGCGTAACGAAGCATTTCATTTCTCCTTGAGAAGAGCCGCGAGAGCCGCGGTGAGCACGTAAGCCTATTCGCACCAACATCGCCGCCGGTTACACGCGCCGGAGAATTTCCCTCAAATACCCGCATACCATTCATAGCCGCGGTCTTCCCAATAGCCGCCCTGCCCGCCTGCGATCTTCGCAAAACTGTCGGTGATTTCGATACGGTTCACGTATTTTGCATGTTTGTAGCCGAGCTGGCGCTCCACGCGCAGCCGGAGCGGCGCACCATGCGCCACGTCGAGGGGCTTGCCGTTGAGACTCCAGGCGATGAGCGTTTGCGGGTGAAACGCATCCGCCAGACCAATGCTTTCATAATATTGTCCGGGGCTCTGCGCGCCGCCCTTCGCGGGTTCGCCTTCCAGATTGTCCGCGCAATGGAACACAACGTATTTGGCATGGACCGCCATGCCGGCCGTCTTGAGAAGCAAGCGGAGTGGCACGCCCGTCCACATGCCGATCGCGCTCCAGCCTTCCACGCAATCGTGCCGCGTGATCTGCGTGCGCGCCGGCAGTCTCTTCAGCTCGGCCACCGACAGCGACATCGGATTGGCGACCATGCCGTCGATCCTGAGCCGCCAGTTGACGAAATTCTCCGCCACATGGCGGTTGTAATCGTCGCCGCCGGGATTGAGCGTGCCGTTCGCCTTGAACACGGGTGAGATGTCCGCAAGCGTGAATTCCCGCGCGAGCTGCCCCGGCGCGAGCAGCGCGCGTTGATTGAGCCGGGTCCAATCTTCCACGCCGCGGAACACCGGACCGAAACGCGGATCGAGCGTCAGATCGTTGACTTCGTAGATGAGGGCACCCGCGGCGCCGAAGCCAGCGACGATCGCGGTGCGGCGCGTGATGTCTTTCGCGGAAGCCATCAGCTGTGGTCCTTCGGCACGACGTAGCGTCCGCTGAGCATCGACCGGACTTCGTTGATCGGGCCTGCCAGGATCACTTCGGCGAGATGCACGACGATAAAGACCACGATCAGCGAAGCGGAGATGAAATGGATGCTGCGCGCGGACTGTCTTCCGCCGAACAGGTTCAGCAGCCAGGGAAAGAAGGTGTCGAATCCGGGAGACATGGTGAGTCCGGTCAGCACCATCAGCGCAATCAGCACGATCACGCCCAGATAGGCGAGCCGCTGCAGCACGTTATAACGTTTCGCCGCGTCGCCCGCGGGATGTTTGAGCTTCAGGTGGGCGATCACCGATTGCGGAATCGACCTGATGTCGGAGCGCGTCGGCCAGATGTCCTTCTGGATATGCCGCGTGGAGAGACTCCACACCAGATAGGCGAGCCCGTTGATGACGAGGATCCAGGCAAACATGAAATGCCAGTGACGCGCGTCGGCGAGATCCTGGAATTTCGGAATGGTCAGCCAGCTCGGCCAGGCGCGCGACGCGTAGGCGCCCATATATTTCGACCAGCCGAGGAATCCCGTGGTGTCGACATGCCACGAACCAATCTGCGTGATGCCGCGCGTGCCGGCCGGCGTGTCGTAAGCGCCGATGGAAAAGAAGGGCGCGTCGGCGTCTGCCCCATACATGCCCCAATAGAGTCGCGGATGGGCGTTGAAGATGTTGAGACCGCTGCCAAGCAGAAAGAGGATTGCAAGCGCATTGATCCAGTGCGCCAGCCGCACCGGCGCGCGGTGGCGATAGAAACTCTCGCCCCGCGGCCAGCACCAGGCGAGCCACGGCGGAAGCGGCTTGCGGACATTCGATTGCAATTCCGGCAGACTGCTCATCGCCAATCCCGTGGAATTGTCCCTAAGTCGCAACGGTGGTCCGTTCGGTTACACAATTCGGTGCCGACGACACTACCACGGCACGTTTCGCAAGGTACCCCTCACCCGCGCCGGAGCAGAAATGACAGCCCGTATCCCACACCTCTCCCACAAGGGGAGAGGGGAATCGGAATCTCGCCTCGGCGCTGGAAAATCAGGAGGAATCTTCCCCTCTCCCCTTGTGGGAGAGGGCTCAAGGACGAGGACTATCGAGCGCTCCGGCGCGGGTGAGGGGGAACCCGCGCACTTTCCGGCGAATCCGGTGTAACCTGCCCGCCCCCGCAATCGAATTCTCCAGGAGCGGCTGTGCAATCGTCGGAGGCCGATCTCAAGGCGCTGATGCTGGCCGGACTTGCCGGCGATGCCGCCGCCTATCGCGCGCTTCTCGACGCGATGCAGGCGCGGCTCGCGGCCTTTTTCCGCCGGCGATTGAATAACAATGAAGCGGAGGTCGACGATCTGGTCCAGGAATCGCTCATCGCCATTCACACGCGGCGCGCCACCTACGACCGCACGCAATTGTTCACGGCCTGGGCCTATGCAATCGCGCGCCACAAGCTTGTCGATCATTTCCGCCGCAGGGGCCGGGCCGCAACAGTACCGATCGAGGACAGCGTTCCGCTGTTCGTGGCCGACGGGAGCGCGAGCGTCGACGCGCGCTACGATGTCGAACGTGCGCTCCAGAGGCTTCCGCCCGCAACGCAAGCGCTCATCCGCGACATCAAGCTCAAGGAAATGTCGAACGCGGAAGCGGCGGCCGCGCGAGGGATGACCGAGACGGCGGTCAAGGTTGCCGTCCATCGCGGGCTCAAGAAGCTGTCCGGCTTCCTGCGCAGCGGAGGCGAACGCTGATGCCGCGCGATCTGGCGAGAGAACTGTCCGCCGATCTTGCGCCGGTGTCGCAATGGTATGTGCCTGGGAGACTCCTCGCCGGCATCGCAATCGGCGCGGCGATTTCCATTTTGCTGGTGCTGGCGTTGCTCGGTCCGCGGCCCGACATGCACGACGCGATGCGCACTGGCATGTTCTGGCTGAAGCTGGCCTATCCGCTTTCTCTCGCGCTGATTGCCGGCTTCGCAGCCGAGCGCCTTGCGCGTCCCGCTGCCTCCGCACGGGCGCGAATTCCGTGGCTGGTTGCGCCGCTGCTTTTCGTATTTGCCCTCGGGGCGCTGGAATTCATCTTCGCCTCTCCCGCAGCGCGGATGCCGCTTCTCATGGGAGGCTCGGCGCGCGTCTGTCCCTTCTTCGTCCTTTCTGCCTCTGTTCCACCTTTGGCAGGGCTGGTGTGGGCGATGCGCGGTCTCGCGCCGACGCGCCTGCGCGAAGCGGGCGCTGCAATCGGTCTGGCCGCCGGCGGCGCGGGCGCGTTCGCCTATGCCTGGCACTGCACGGAAACCGGAGCGCCGTTCCTCGCGGTCTGGTACACGCTCGGGATTGCAGCCGCCGCGCTTCTCGGCTGGCTTCTCGGCCCGCCCGCGCTGCGATGGAGATAAGGCGTTGGCGGTACGAGTACACCAAAAGTCGAAAGTTCGAATCCTGTCTGGTGCGCGCAATCGGCGATGCGAGCAAACAAGAGCTGATGCGCCGAATGCTGTTTGCTCCCTGCTGCGCGCACGTCTCCCGGTGAAGCACTATTCTTCACGCACGCTGCCGCCTGTGCGTTTCAAGACTGAAGACGATGCCGCTCAAGCCTGAAGACGATGCCGCAACCGCGCGGATGGTAGGCTGGCGCTGATCCGGAACGGCCCGGCCACCCAAAGCAGCTTCTGATGCCTCCATTAAACGTCGTGCCGACCAGATGGGCATCCTTGTCCTTGATCAGGCCCCCGGGGTCATAGCCGTGGCTTCTGACGTTTTGAAAAGCATGGAGCACCGTCTCGGTACCGTCCGGAGCGACCTCGAAAATGGTTCCGCAACCGAGGTCTTCGCCGATGCCGCAGTTACCGCTGCCGCCGCCCCCCGTCGTGCCGTACAAGTTGCCCGCTTTGTCCTTGATCAAGCCCGCACCGGGGCCGGCGCCATCGCTTCCGCCGGCGAAGGCATGGAGCACCGTCTCGGTGCCGTCGGCAGCGAGCTCGAAAACAGTGCCGCAGCCGTATCCCGAACAGCCCGTGCCACCGCCTTCCGAGGTCTCGCCATAGAAATTACCGGAGCTGCCGGCGATGAGCCCCGAATAGGGTGTTGCACCGTCGGTACCGCCCTTGAAGGAATAAAGCGTCGTTTTGGTGCCGCCGGGAGCGATCTTGAAAACGGTTCCACAACCGAAATAGGTGCAACCCGTGCCGCCCTCATACGTCGTGCCGTATAGGTTACCTGCCGAGTCCTCAATCAGGCCGGCTTGCGGGGTATCGCCATCGCTTCCGCCGGCGAAGGTATATAGCACCGTTTCGGTGCCGTTGGGCGCGAGCTTGAAAACGGTTCCGCAACCGGAACCCTGGCAGTTGGTGTTCACCGTCCCACCCTCCGCAGTCGTGCCGTACAGGTTGCCGGCTTTGTCCCTGATCACGCCGGCAACTGGGAAAGTGCCGCCGGCTCCGCCGGGGAAGGCATAAAGCACCGTTTCGGTGCCGTCGGGCGCGACTTCGAAAACGGTTCCGCAACCGATATCATCGCATCCAGCGCTGCCGCCGTATGCCGTCGTGCCGTACAGGTTGCCCGCTTCGTCCATGATCAGGCCGTCGGGCTCAGAGCCATCGTTTCCGCGGCTGCCGAACGAATAAAGCACCGATTCGGTGCCGTCGGGGGCCAGTTTGAAAACGGTTCCGCAACCCTTGTAGCAGCCGTCGCTGCCGCCTCCTACTGTCGTGCCGTAGAGGTTGCCCGCTGTGTCCTCGACCAAGACACCATCGGGGTCATCACCGTCGCTTAGGTCGAAGGTATGGAGAACACGCACACCAGCGTGAGCCGGGTCGAGAGAAGCAAGCGCAGCAAGTGTGGCAGCACCAGCCAAAATATATTTGCCGCAAGCATGAAGCGTGCGCATTGTGCCGTTCCCTTCCTCAATTCTCGGGATCAAAGCTCCGGTATGCATTCAGGTCAATACTACGCTTCCTGGCCGTCTGGCGCCATGGGCCGTTTGCTTCAGCGGCTTCCTTCTGATGATGACGATCCACAGGTTCCCATTTTCATCCCATCCGGTGCGCGCCATCGGCGATGCGAGCTAGCAAGAGCTACGCCGGATGCTGTTTGCCCCCTGTTGCGCGCACGTCTCCCGGTGAAGCACTATTCTTCACGCACGCTGCCGCCTCTACTTTTCAAACCGGAAGACGATGCCGCAACCGCGCGGATGGAAGGCTGGCGCGGATCTGGAACCGCAGCTTCTGATGCCGCCCTCCTCCGTCGTGCCGAACAGGTTGCCGGCTTTGTCCTTGATCAGGCCCGCCACTGGGTCATAGCCGTGGCTTCTGACGTTTAGAAAGGCATGGAGCACCGTCTCGGTACCGTCCGGAGCGATCTCGAAAATGGTTCCGCAACCGAGATCTTCGCCGATGCTGCAGTTACCGCTGCCGCCGCCCCCCGTCGTGCCGTACAGGTTGCCGGCTTTGTCCATGATCAGGCCGGCCGAGGGGCCGATGCCATCGTTTCCGCCGGCGAAGGCATGGAGCACCGTCTCGGTGCCGTCAGCGGCGAGCTCGAAAACAGTGCCGCAGCCGTATCCTGAACAGCCCGTGCCACCGCCTTCCGAGGTCTCGCCATAGAAATTACCGGCGCTGCCGGCGATGAGCGCCGAATCGGGCCTTGCACCGTCGGTGCCGCCCTTGAAGGTATAAAGCGTCGTTTCGGTGCCGTCGGGAGCGATCTTGAAAACGGTTCCGCAACCGAAACCGTCTGTGCAGCTGTTGTTTCCGCCCTCAGACGTCGTGCCGTAGAGGTTACCTGCCGAGTCCTCAATCAGGCCGGCTTGCGGGGTATCGCCGTCGCTTCCGCCGGCGAAGGTATATAGCACCGTTTCGGTGCCGTTGGGCGCGAGCTTGAAAACGGTTCCGCAACCGGAACCCTGGCAGTTGGTGTTCACCGTCCCACCCTCCGTAGTCGTGCCGTACAGGTTGCCGGCTTTGTCCATGATCACGCCGGAATTTGGAAAAGTGCCGCCGGCTCCGCCGGGGAAGGCATAAAGCACCGTTTCGGCGCCGTCGGGCGCGACTTCGAAAACGGTTCCGCAACCGATATCATCGCATCCAGCGCTGCCGCCGTACCCCGTCGTGCCGTACAGGTTGCCCGCTTCGTCCATGATCAGGCCGTCGGGCTCAGAGCCGTCGCTTCCGCTGGTGAAGGAATGAAGCACCGATTCGGTGCCGTCGGCGGCCAGTTTGAAAACGGTTCCGCAACATTCGGGAGAGCTGCCGCCCCATACCGTCGTGCCGTAGAGGTTGCCCGCCGAGTCCTTGACCAGGACACCATCGGGGTAACGACCGTCGCTTGAATAGCCGGCGAAGGCATGGAGAACACGCAAACCAGCGTGAGCCGGGTCAAGAGAAGCGAGCGCAGCAAGTGTGGCAGCGCCAGTCAAAATATATTTGCCGCAAGCATAAAGCGTGCGCATTGCGCCGTTCCCTCTTCAATTCACGGGATCAAAGCTCCGGGATGCGTTCAGGTCAATACTACGCTTCCTGGCCGTCTGGCGCCATGGGCCGTATTTTCGTCCCATCCAAATGATGTCAAGGACTTGAGCGATTTTAGCGCCTGGCATTCGCCTGCTTTCTCCGCTGTGCACAAGAGAGCGCATGGCGCGCGGGATGCACGGCGCGTTGACAACCGCGCACAAATCCGCCGTGTCACGCAATTGGCGTTGTGCAGTAAGCCGTCGGTGAAATTCGCGGGGTACCATCAGCAGCATGTAGACAAGCGGCCTGTGTCGCATTGATGCTATTGCATGCCGGAAGTCGCGACCGGCTGCATCGGAAGCTGGAATGAGTGCGGATACTGGTTGATGGCGCCGGTGGCGGTGTCGACGCCCACGCCGATCAAACCGCCGGTAGCCAGGTTCCCGATTGTCCATCCCTCGAATTTTGAGGGAATCGTCGCGTCGGCTTCCTGATAGCCGGGCCGGGTGCACTTTATGCGCATGTCTGCCCTGCTGCGCTCTACGTGGGCGACGGTCGGAGTAACGACAGTCCAGCTTCCCTCTGCGTTCGAAAGAATACAGGTCGCGCCAGAAACCGGCGGGGTAAGAATCGCTATGTCTACCGAGCTGCCTGTGACGATCGTGGCGCAGCCGGACAACGCAACGCCGGTCGCGGCGATTGCTGCGAGCGTCCGGATTTTCATGGGAAGCCCGTCTCCGTTGGAAGAGAAAGAGTAGCTCTCAGAGCCATCGCCCGCAATGTCCGGCTGTGCGTTCCACCGCACGCCGCGGCGCTGCCCTACCTCATCGCCAAGCCGCCGCCGAACCGAGCGGTCACGTTACAGTTTTGTCCCAGTCACCCTTCAAAATACGACCACCTACCAGGTCTTACTTCAGTCGGTGCTCCCACGAGCCCGAGAAAAGTGCCATAATACATTTCGATCCGACGTTATCGGGGGGTAGTTGAGTTGCAGTCGATGGCGGTCGCACAGACCGCTGGGCGGAGCCGGCGAAAGGGGATTGTGATGTCAAGATTTTCCATGCGCATCCTTTGTGGCGCTCTGGCAAGTTGTGTCCTGGCGGAGTTTTCGGCCGGCGCCGCAACCGAAAAAATTGTATATTCCTTTCAGGGGAGCAGCGACGGCGCCCACCCCTCCGCCGGCCCGATCAATGTGGGCGGTACGCTCTACGGCACCACCAGTCTCGGCGGCGCCAATGCTTCGGGTACGGTGTTCTCGGTTACGCTCGCGGGAGTCGAGACTGTGCTGCATGCCTTTACGGGCGGCAACGACGGGAGCTTCCCGTGGTCGAGCCTGATCCATCTCCATGGAAAACTCTACGGAACAGCCGCGGGAGGCGGCGCCAACGGCCTCGGCGTGGTGTTTGCGATGTCGGAAGCCGGCGCGGAGACAGTCGTGTATTCGTTCATGGGCGCCGACGACGGAATCGAACCGCTTGGCCGCCTGATTGCTGTCGGTGGCACGCTCTACGGCACCACCTATGCCGGCGGGGGCTACTATTGCTACGACAATGATGGCTGCGGCACGGCCTTCTCGGTGACGCCGGCGGGAGCCGAGTCGGTGCTGTACGCCTTCAAGGGTGGAACCGACGGGGCCGAACCGTATGGCCACCTGACTTACGCAAACGGAACATTCTACGGCACGACCGATTTTGGTGGCACCCATGGCGGCCGCGGCACCGTGTTCGCAGTGACGCAGACAGGCGCGGAGAAGCGCGTGCACTCATTCAAGGGTGGCAGCGACGGGAACAACACGGAGGCCGGTCTGGTCGATGTCGGCGGTACGCTTTATGGCACCACCCTGTACGGCGGTGGCGCGGGCTGCGACGGCGGAGGCTGCGGCACCGTGTTCTCGATCTCGCCAGGCGGCAGAGAGAGTGTGGTGTACGTCTTCAAAGGAGGCGATGACGGTGCCGTCCCGATTGCCGGACTGGTCGAGATGCACGGCACGCTTTACGGCACGACCTACCAAGGCGGTACGGGCAATGCAGGCACGGTGTTTTCGGTCACGCCGGCAGGCGTCGAAAAGATAGTGTATGCGTTCCGGGGCGGCAGCGATGGGGCTGGCCCCGTCGGTCTGATCAATGTGGGCGGAATGCTGTACGGAGCCACCAACGCCGGCGGCGGCTCGGGTTGCTATGATGGCGGTTGTGGCACGGTGTTCTCGGTGCAACCGTGATAACCGTGAGACCCTGACGCGATTGTTTCCCGGTCGAGATAGCGCGGAGCAACTTCGCCTTCATCCGTCGCGCGATTGCGGGCTATCCACGAAAACCAAACGCCTTTCATCCCACTATCGTTCAGTCGTTGAAGGGCAGCTCAAAATCCCCTGTACTTGACGAAAAGCAGATTTGATGCCAGCATTGAGTTCGGCTTGGGCCGTTACTCTCTCACTGAAAATTGAGCCATTCCTGCACGTTTTTGAGCGTGCCGCCGCTTCGCGGCTGACGACTTACCGCGGCTGAACATTGCGAGCCGTTGGAGAGGACGTATGATGTACAATCGAATTGACCTTAAGCCATTGCCCAATCTTGCGAGGCGCAATGGAATGGTGGCGTTGTCCGCAGCGCTTTCCGCTTTTGCCTTCGTCCCCGCGGCGCCGGCTAAGGCAACAATTATCACATTTGATCCGCCGAATGCCCAGGAGCTTCATGTTATCGGGATCAGCAATGCGGGCGTGATCGGAGGCGACTACAATCCTGGCTCGAATTCGCACGGCTTTTTGCGGGCGACCGACGGCACCTTTACGACGTTTGATCCTTCAGGGTCGCAGACGACCTATGTCTACGGGATGAACAACAAGGGCGCGACGGTGGGCTGGTATGACGATCCGAACAGGGGGGCCTTCGCTTTCGTGCGCAGTGCAAAGGGAACGTTCGCCGACATCGTGCCCGCGAATTCCCAGGGCGCCATCGCCAACGCCATCAGCGACGCCAACGTTACTGTGGGAGATTACGAAGATTCCGTCACCGGCGCCTTTCCGGGCTTCATACGGGATGCCCACGGAAACATCACCGAGTACGATGTGACTGGAGACGCGGGCGGCACCCATCCTTTCGGGATCAATACCGGCGGCGTAGTCACGGGATACTATGGTGACAAGAACAGCAAGTTTCACGGCTTTGTCCGCGATGCCGGCGGAACCATTACCACCTTCGACTATCCGGGCAAAAGAACAGGCACCTGGGCCGTGGCCATCAACTTCGGGGGCACGATCACGGGGTACTATTTCGACAGCGCGGGCGAGCACGGCTTCCTGCGCTCCGCCGATGGAGCGACATTCACCGCCATCGATGTTCCGGGGGCCAGCGGGGGCACCCAACCTACCAGCATCAACGATAACGGCGACATCGCAGGCTACTACGCGGCACTAAGCGGCGGCGCGTCGCAGGGATTTGAGCGGACCGCCAGCGGAAAGTTCAAGACGTTCGATCCGCCGAACTCCCAGTATGTCATGCCTGGAGGCATCAACAGCCACGGCGCGATTGCCGGAACCACTTCCATTTCCGGCGTGAATTACGGCTTTCTGCGAAGCAGGTAGGGCCAGCTTTTGAGCGTTATGAATCCGTGACATGAGGTGTATTTTCCAAATATGTCGCAGGGAAGAGAATCCGCTGAGGGCTAATACGCCACCGTAACTCGGGCGAAAGATTTGAAAATATATCTCGTGTCACCGGATTGCCGTGGCACGTTCGATGCCGTCAGGGGCCGTCCACACCAGCATTTCCATCCTGCCCGGGGTGCCAGCAAGGCGCTACTCGCAAACTACCGCGTGACCCGATAAACGGTTCCGCAGCCGCCGCTGCAATTGCCCGCGCCGCCGGATGACGTTGTGCCGTACAGTGCGCCGCCTTTCCCGATCACCGGTCCGCTCAGAGGCAGCGAACCGTCGCCACCGCCGGCAAAACTGTGCAGCACCCTCTCGGTCCACGCGCCGTTGTTCTGCGATGCCTTGTAGACACTGCCCTCGCCCGCCGGGCCGCCGATCCCGGTTGTACCGAACAGATTGCTCTGCGAATCCATTATCGGGCCCTGTGGGGGATACACGTCGCCTTCTCCTTCGAAACTGAAAACGACGGATTCCGTCCATGTGCCGTTTCCGCCGGGAGTCAGTTCGAAGACATTGCCGGGGACACTGTCGCTGCCGCTGCTCGCGCCATAGAGATTTCCCTGAGCATCAAATACCAGACCTGGCACGGGCAGCGCGCCGTCGCTTTGATTCTGAAACGCGTAGATGGCGGATGCTGTCCATGAACCCCTTCCGGACGGCGGGGACAGCATGAATACTTCACCGACATTCTCTGGACCACCGAAGGCTGCGACGCAGTACAGGTTTCCCTGCGCGTCAAAAAGCGACGCGGATGACAGGAGTGTCGAAGAATCCGCACGGTATAGGACCTTTTCGCGCCACGCGCCGCCCTTTTCGCGGAGCTCAAAAGCCGCGCCGGCGCACTCTGCGGTCACGTTCTGCGCGACGCAGCTGCCGCCATCGGATGCGAATCCGATGAGATTTCCTGATGAATCGAAAACAAGCGAGTTCGGTTCCGCGGCGTCGCCGTCTCCTTTGCCGCCCGGAACGCCCTGGAAACTGTAGAGCACAGATTCGGTCCATATGGCGTTTCCCCGCGGCGACAATTCGAAGACCGTGCCGCAGCCGACAAGATTCATATTGCTGCAATCGCCGGTGCCGCCTTGCGTTGTCACGCCATAGAGATTGCCCCTGGCGTCCAACAGGAGCGCCGCCGGCGGATTCTGGCCGTCGTTTCCGCCCTGGAAACTGTAAAGGACGGATTCGGCCCATACACCGTTTCCCTGCGGCGATAGTTCGAACACCGTACCGCAGCCGGAACCGTTGCTGCAGCTTCCCGTCCCGCCGAGATTTGTGGTGCCGAAGAGGTTGTGATGTCTGTCGGCAATCAGCGGACCCCAGGGCTGCTCGCCGTCGGGCGCGCCCCGGAAGCTGTAGAGCACTGTGTCTTTGGCGAATGCGGTTTCCGCCAATGAAATGGCCATGACGAAACTTGCGATCGACAGGAGAGCTTTGGCGACAGACGCATGTGCGCCAGGTTGGCGGTGCTGCATGAAAGTCCCCCGATTTGCAGCGAGCCTACGCCGAAACACCCCAAAAAAACTACCCGCGATGCAACCCCGGCAAATCTGCCTGCCAGCGTATGCGCGGGCGATTGCTTCTGGCGCGACAGGCCCGCCCAGCAGGTAGCCGTGATGCGTGTCGTCGTAGTAACCGTAATATCCCACGACAGTACCGGCGGGGCGACATGTCGACGGCATAGTCTTTTCCGCTCCGATTTTCCAGTCGCAGCGCCGTTTACAGGTCGAGACCCAGCTGCACCGGTGCGGGCGCTTCGTCGCGTTCGAATCCCGACATCGTCACGCCGAGCAGACGGATGCCGATGACGGGCGGAAACACCGTTCGTACGAGTCCGATGCTGATTTCGTGCAATGCTTCTTTCGATGCGACATGGGTGCGCAAGGTGCGGCTGCGTGTGGCCTGGCGGAAATCCGCGTATTTGATCTTCACTGTCACGGTGCGGCCGAAGCTCTGCGCCTTCTCGCACCACGCCCACACTTCGTCTGCCATCGCGGTCACGCCCGCTTCGATGGCGGGGATATCTGTCAGGTCGTTGGAGAAGGTTGTTTCGGAGCCCGACGATTTGCGCAGGCGGTGCGGCGTAACCGCCCGGTCGTCTTTGCCGCGGGCGATCGAATAGTACCAGGGTCCCGCCTTGCCGAAATGCTGCTTGAGAAAGCCGAGTGACTGCCGCGCGAGGTCCGCACCAGTGAAAATTCCGAGACGATTCATCCGGTCGGCGGTGACCGGGCCCACGCCATGGAATGTCCGCACCGGCAGCGCGGCGATGAAGGAAATCCCCGTTGTCGGCGTCACCACGAATTGCCCATTGGGCTTTCGGTGGTCGGAGGCGAGCTTTGCCAGGAACTTGTTGTAGGAAATGCCGGCCGAGGCGGTGAGGCCGGTCTCGGAGAAAATCCGCGCGCGGATTTCGCTCGCTGTTGCCGACGCGGAAGGAATGCCGCGAAGATTCCCGGACACGTCGAGATAGGCTTCGTCGAGGGACAGCGCCTCTACGAGGGGTGTGTAGTCCGCAAATATCGCGCGAATCTGCTGCGACACCACGTGATAGATATCGAAGCGCGGCCGCACGAACACCAGCTCCGGGCATTGGCGCATCGCCGTCGTCGAGGGCATCGCCGAGCGCACGCCGAAGGCGCGGGCCTCGTAGCTCGCCGCCGCGACGACGCCGCGTTTCGCACCGTAGCCGACCGCAACGGGACGCCCGCGCAACGCGGGATCGTCGCGCTGCTCCACCGACGCATAGAACGCGTCCATGTCGACATGGATGATCTTGCGGATTTCGGTCACGACAATCGCGGAATCGGTTTTCCGCAATCCTACACCGGACGGGGCCGTGTCCACCAAAACCGAACCGCCAAGCGTCGGGGGCAAAACACCAACAAAAGTGGGCACGCGGAGGCGCGGAGCCGTGGAGCCGTGGAGCCGTGGAGCCGTGGAGCCGTGGAGCCGTGGAGCAACAAGAGTTACCACCAAGAGCACAAAGGGCACGAAGAAAGAGTCGCGCAGGGTGCCGGGTTTAACCCGACCACGTGCGCGCAAACTTCTTTGTGTGCTTGGTGCTCTTCGTGGTGAGCAATCCCCTCGGCGTCTCCGCGTCTCCGCGTGAACCTTTTCCAGGCAAATTCGAACGCCTGAGTCGAATATGCCCACCGGGGCGCACACGCGAAAAAAGGCGGTTCGCTATGCAGCGGCGGCGGCGGAGGCTTCGAGCACGGCACCGACGGCGTTCTGCGCCGGAGTGGAAGAGCGCGCGGCTTTCAGGACGGTCGCGAATTCCTTCAGCATTCCGGCTTCGAACGCAGTCAGCACGGCGGATTGCACATAACTTTTGCGGCACACGGCCGGCGTGTTCTCGAGCGTTTTGGCCGCGGCCTTGATCGCTTCGACGATCTGTTTCCTGCGCAGGCGGGCGTTCTTCGCCGGCTCGATCGCCGCCAGCGTCTCAATGACCTCCGCAGTGCCGCACAGCGTGCGGAAATCTTTGAGCGAAATCGGGCAGCCTGCGATTTCCCTCAGATACGCATTTGCATCGGCGGCATTGGCGGCGCGAACCGCTCCATCCACGCCGCGGAACTGGAACATCCGCGCACCCGGCAGTTCGCGCAAACGCCCGATCGCGGTGCACAGTCTCGCGTGTTTCACTTCCTTGCGGACCTGCTTGCCGCCCTTGGCGCGGAAGCACAGGAGGATCGTGTCGTCCTCGCCGCAGCGGACATTCGCTTTGAGAAGTGTGGCGGCTCCACGGGTCTTGTTTTCGCGCGCATATTCTTCGCTGCCGGCGCGGATGGCGGACGCGGCGATGAGTTCGATGATCGCCGCAAGGGCGAATTCCCGGGACAGCGCGTCCTCGCCCAGTTTCGCGGCGAGCGCGCGGCGAATTCGGGGAAGCACCCCGACAAGATCGATCAGTTTCTGCGCCTTGCGGATGTCACGGACTTTTTCCCAATCCTGATGATAGCGGTATTGCAGGCGCCCTGCCGCGTCGCGGCCGATGGCCTGGATATGGGCTCTGGCGTCGGCAGCCAGGCGCACGTCCTCATAGGCCGGCGGCATGGCGAGCTTATTGAGCCGCAGAACGACCCGCTTGTCGGAGATGCGCCGCCCGTGGCCCGACCAGTAGGTCCAGCTCTCGCCTTCCGGCTTGCGCCGAATGGTGAGCGAAGCCGGCTTCGCGATGTGCAGGCCGAGCCTCTTCGCGAGCGTGGCGGCAGAAACGGGCTTCATTCTCCACCAACGTTCGCCATTCGCGTTCGGTTGCCGCCCTCATACATGCGCGCATCGGCAGCTTCCTCCGGCCGCGTTCGTGCAACCGAAGTTCCATGCCGGCATTTCCGTTCAAACTACATCGCCCGGTACGCAGGGACTTTCGACGGGAGAGACGAGCATGGCCAGATATTCGCGCAGCGCCGGCAAGGACGTGGAACGTGCCATGAAACGGCGCAAGAAGGGCACGCTCAAGCGCGGCAAGGGCGGCCGCGGCGGCACGGTCAAGAGCCGCAAGCAGGCGATCGCCATCGGCCTGTCGGAAGCCCGCAAGGAGGGCAAGAAGGTTCCGAAAAAAGCGAAATCGAGGCGCCGGAAATCGCGCAAGTCGAAGACGTGACTGCAGCCGACCAATCACCGCCGGAGCGCCGCCAGTGGTCCAGTTCTGACAATTGAATCCCCAAAAATTGTCATGGCCCCGATTAACGGGGTCACCCAGCAAGCGTGCGTCCGCGCGTTGAATATGTGCTCTGGGCGGTTTCTCCTGGGTGGCCCGCTCGGAGTTTACACTCCGACCGCGCTCTCGCGCGGATCGGGGTGGCGGGCCATGACAAGTTTTTGGTATGAAGCGTTGGTACTGTACCACTAGCACATCGAATCAGACACTTGGTACTTGCGCTGCCACTTAGGGCGTCCCTTGTGCGCGACCAGTAAATCGCCGAGGCGCCAGGCCACCATATGGACAACGTTTCACGCAGAGCGCGCGAACCCCCGAGATGCCTCTCAATGTTTCCGGGGAGCATCTCCGTTGGGAGTAGAAAGTTTGACCCCGGCCCCAAACTAACAACCGCGTGAGTCGCGGCTCCTCGCCGAAAAAAGAAGCTTCACGCCGCCGGTGAGCAATTTTGCTCAGCTTTCACCCCGGGAGCCAAATATTGGGGCGGCCAAAGGTGTGCACGGCAGCGATAGTTATGATTTTTTCTTGCGCCGCGCGCGAGGTGGTCAAAACTGCACAGACCTCGATTCTGGCCGGATGTATGATTCGAGAATCGCTGGGATGGCGATTAGCGCCGCGATCGGGCGACTGTAGGGAAATATCTTACAGCATGATGTTCGCGATCTGGCGGGATCGGGGAGGCAGGTATGCCGGAATATCGGCTATGTTTTCTGAACAAAGACAATCGCGTCATAACGCATATCGAGCGTGCTTGCGACGATGATTTCAGCGCGTTGGCGAAAGCCTGTACCCTCGCCACGAATTTCGCAGTTGAGATTTGGCAGGAAACGCGTCGCGTTGCGGTCGTAGAGAAGGGGACCGCCCCTCCTCTGGACAATGATTTGAGATTGTTCTAGCCCCGCCACCGGCTCATTTCTTCCCACGAAGCCGCTTCGTAAATCGCTTTCGCCCTGCTTCATCGAAGGGCTCGCGAAAAGCGAAGACGTGAGTGTGACGATCCGCTACGACGCGATGCCGGGACGGTCGTCAATCTCTTTCGAGTCGCTGAGGCGCTCCAGCGACTTGGCCATCCGCTCATAGTCGAGCGCGACCTTCAGAAGCGCAGCCTGGGATTCGTCGCTGATCCAGTCGCGGGCGATTACGCGCAGCTCTTCCGCGTGTCCACGGTATTGTTCGGCTCTGTCCATGCCCATCGCACCCATACCCCTGATTCGTGATCGTACTACAACGCGCGATAGGGAGGAAGGTGCGGCGCTGCAACACCCCACATCCTTCGATGGTTAATCCGGCGTGCCTAGGTGCCCTAGAAGTTCGTGGGCCAGGTGAAGGTGAGACGCGCGGAGCGGCCGTCGACGCTGCCGGAAATGCTGCTGCCAAAGAGACTTACGCCTTCCAGCCGGAAATTCGCGCCGTGCCTGAGGCCGTTCGCGGTCCCTCCAATTTCTGCGCGAACCGATCCGAATGAAATCGATGGAAGCGAAATTCCGGCGGGCGGCGGCCCAGATGGCAGTTTCGCCAATGACATGCTGGGCGCCATGCGGACGCGCGCCGCGTTGGCCGCGATCACGGAAAGGTCGAGCACCGGAGATGTGCCCTGCACCGGGCGTCCGTCGTGAGTGGCCGGTTCGGGAGCATTGAGGGAAGCAGTGCCCGGCGAAGTCGGCGGGGCCACAACAATCTGCGATTGCGCAGCGTGCGCAGTACATACAAATGCTACGGCAACAAGCGGCGCAACGCGCGTGGCACACGCTCCCCCTATTGCCGGTTTAACGCTGCGATCGGGTACAAGTTGCGTGTGCGCAGCTCTGTTGGTGCGCGGACACGCTCGGCTCCTTAACCCAACAGCGCGCACAAGTGCAGCATTTCAATTCGACCATTACGATCGGGCCGCTGACCACCCGGAGGCGATGATCCAAATTTCCCCGGCGCCGCTCGCGCTGCGTGTTGTGTAGCGAATATCTTGCGCCTCGATGAGCCGTCCCCGCCACACCGACGGTGGCGGAGGAACGCCCTGCGAGTTGCACATGTGCGTTCGCAGGATCATCATTCGGGTGCGAGCGACGGGCAGATAGGAGTTGTCATGCGTGCACATGGTTTGATAGCGGCAATGTTCTTATCCATCGCGCTCCCGGCTGCAGCGCAGGTCTCGCCGCAGTCATGCAACCGCCCCGCTTCCGTGCCGAGGCCCGCGCCCACTCCGCAGGTGCTGGCGGCCCGCAGTGTCGAGAGGCAGGCTTGCGCGGCCGACCGGGCAGCGTTCTGCGGCGGCGTGGCGTCGGGCTGCGGCAGGCCCATGCAATGTTTAAGGGCGCATGGCGGCCAGCTTTCGTCCGGATGCCAGACCGCGCTCGAGCAATTGCACGCGGCGGCGCATCCCGCGATGCGATGAAAGCTTTCTAGGCTGGCCGCCGCAACCGCGCGCGTGCGCCGATCAGCGTGAAGGCGAAAACGCCGGCCAGAAGAGACGCAATGGCGCAGGCGATGACGGCGTTGTGAAACGCGCCGAACAACGCTTTGCCCTGCGCCGCGAAGACGCCGCCGAGCAGTGCGGTAGCAACCATGCCGCCACTCCGTGCCACTGCGCTGTTCAGGCCCGACGCCACTCCCGTGTGGTGGGCGTCGACGGATGCCAGCACAGCCGTCGTCAGGGGCGCCGCGACGCATGACATTCCCAACGCGATCAACAGCATCGCCGGGAAGACTTCGCTCCAGAAACGCGCAGCCGGATCGACGCGCAGCAGAAGAACAAATCCCGCTGCCACGATGAGCGGTCCGGCGACCAGCGGAACGCGCGAGCCGATCCGGCCCGCGAGCGCGCCCATCGCCGGCGAAGCCGCAGCGAGCACGAAGGGGAACGGCAGGAGCACGGCACCGGCCATCGTTCCCGAATAATCCGCGCCGCGGATGAGAACGAAGGGCACGAGCACGAGCAGCGCGCCAAGCGCCCCGTAAAGCAGAAACGTCAGACCGGTCAGGCCGACGAAATCCGCGGAGGCGAACAGGGCGAGCGGCATCATGGCGTTCTCGCGGCGGCGTCGTTCGGTCCACAGGAAAACGCAGGCGAGCGCGATGCCGAGTGCAGCGATGACGAGCACGCTGCCGGACCATCCTGCAGCGCCGCCGCCGGCAGTCAGGCTCCAGGTCAATGCCGCGAGCGACGCCGTTGCAAGCGCAGCACCCCACGCATCGAGAGGCTGCTTTCCATCACTGCGCGGCAGATCGCGGACGAAGCCAATCGTGAGCCCGATGGCCACGGCCGCGAGCGGCAGGTTGACGAGAAAGATCGCGCGCCAGCCCACCGTATCGATCAGCCAGCCGCCGAGGACCGGCCCGATCGCCGCGGTGATCGCGCTCGAGGCCGACCAAATGCCGATCGCGCGCCCACGCGCCGCGCCGGAATAAGCGCCGCCAAGCACCGCCAGGCTGTTGGGCAGCAGGAAGGCCGCGCCAATCCCCTGCATCGTGCGCGCGGCCAGCAGCCAGGCGAGACCGGAGGAAGCGGCACAGAGCGCGGAGCCGACGGCAAATATTCCGATGCCGAAGACGAGTATGTCGCGGCGTCCAAAGCGATCGCCGACCGCGCCACCCAGAAGCAGAAGCGAACTGAGCGGCAGCAGATAGAGGTTGATGACCCACTGCAGATCCGCCGCGCCGCCATGGAGATCGCGGCCGATTGCCGGAAGTCCGACATTGACGACCGATCCGTCGACAAAGGCGAGGCTCGAGGCGAGGATGGAGGCGGCCAATACCAATGCCGGATATTCGTGGCGCGCTTCGCCGGCCGCGCGCGCGACGCAAACATCCCCGGCTGTCTGGCTGCTCCATACCAAACAGAAGCACTCCGCCGTTGTGTTGTCTTGCCTAAGCCGTCGCAAGCGGTCGGAAACGCATGAGCGATATCGCGCCAACCGTGACGAATGCAACCAGGGCCACGCCTTGCGCCGCCACGAAGGCCGGCTCGCTCGACTGCGTGGGAGCGAGCGCATGCAGGAACGGCACCTTCTGGAAAGACTGAATGATCAGCACGAAGACGTTGAGATAGAACGAGGCGACAATGCCCACCACATAGACGACGCGCCACGGGCCGCGTGCATGGAACGAATAAAGAGCCACGATCGCGCCGAGCAGAAGCAGAAGCGAGATGGCCCCGACGACATGGGACGGCAGGAGATGGTCGCGATGGAAGAAGAAGCCCGTGACGCTCGTCGCCACCGTGGTGACGAGAAAGAGGAGCGTCACGCCTTCGAGCTTCCTGGCGGCGAGAAAGCCGTAGATCACTACAAAACCCGAAAGAATTGCGATCAGGCTGATTGCAACATGAAAAAACGTGAATGCGGGCGAATCCATGGTGCCCTCCCTCGCTCGGCGCGCGGCAGTTTACACCGTGGCTAGCGTTGGCGCGGATTATTTCACGAATGTGCGTGTCTTCTGCCGATCACCCGTTGCGCCGCTCTTGCGGCGCTTCGGTGCGCCGACGGCGCCGGGCGAGAAGGAGGGTGGATCGCTGGTGGGGAAGCTGTCGCGCAACTGGTTGTCGAGCTTTTCCTCTTTGCTCTTCGGATGCTTGTCGGTGCTGAGGTGCTCCTTTTCCATCATCGGCTCACGGCGAGACGCGCTGCCGCCTTCAAAGGATGAATCGTCCGATTACGAAACCGACCGCAAGCGCGATCGACAGGGCGCGCCAAGGTTGGCGGCGGACATAGGTTTCCACTTCTTCGCAGAGGTCGGGTTCGCTGCCCGCGGCCTCCCGCGTCTCGCCAACCTGTTCTGGATCAAAGTCTGCCGCGTTTGTCATGACGTCATTCCTCCCCCTGCCTAACGGGTGATTGCCGCGCCCGTTCCGGAATGCCCGAACCCACTCTTGCTCATCGCGCAGCCTTCTTGCGCCCCGAGGCCGCTCGCGCCGCGGGCGCGCGACCCTTGAGGCTCTTCTTGAGGGCCGCCATCAGGTCGATGACGTTGGTGTCTTCTGGTTCCGGGGCGCGGACGGACTTGTGCCCCTTGCGCTTTTCGCGGATCAGGGCTTTCAGCGCTTCTTCATAGCGGTCGACGAATTTGCCCGGCTCGAACGCGCCTTGCTGCTGGCTGATGATCTTGAGTGCGATGTCGGTCATCTGCCTGTCGGGCTTCTTGTCGGGAATGTTCCTGAACGCTTCATCAGGATCGCGCACTTCGTTGGCCATGCGCAAGGTATAGGCGACCATCCCCTTCCCACGCGGCTCGATGGCGAGAAGCCTCTCGCGCGTGTGCATGACGAGACGGCCGAGCGCAAGCTGGTTGGAGCGCAGCATCGCCTCGTGAACCACCGAGTAGGCTTCGGTGCCTTCGGCGCCGTCCGGGACGAGAAAATACGGATCTTCCCAGTAAAGGCGGTCGATGTCGTCGGCATTGACGAAGCGCTCGATATCGAGCGTGCGCGTCGTCTCCAGCTTCACGTTCTCCAGATCCTCCGGGGTGAGCAGCACATACTCTCCTTTCGAAACCTCGTAGCCCTTGACCAGATCGGAGCGGTTGACCGGGCCCGTCTCGGGATCGGTCGAAACCATCCTGATCCTGTTGTTGGTTTCGGGGTTTATGAGGTGAAAGGAAATGTCGTCTGTCCGCGTCGTTGCGTTGATCAGTGCCACGGGGCACGACACCAGCGACAGCCTCAGATGCCCTTGCCAAGCCGGCCGGCTGCTCCGGGTGACATTATCATTTGACGCGCTTTTTGGCTTCCTCGACGAGCGGGCTCTCTTCGCCATGGCAGGCTTCCCCTGATTCGCGATTCAAACTCGCCGCCCCGCGGTTGGTTCAACGGCTCTTCGCCTCTTGCGGCGTACCCGATTTGGAGGGATTGTCGGACGAGAGCGGGCGTCTCATTGCAACCCGAAGGCGGCATTCCCATGGCCAAGGTCACGGACCTCGATAGCGTCCGGCGTCACGAGAAACCATCGCTGATCAAGGCGCAAAGCGTGCCCCTCGCCGCGGAGGTGCGGAAAGCGCGCGCGCATAGTTATCGCCTCCGCGGTGAGGAATTGCGCGTCATCGCCGAAGAAGTGATTTCACCGGACACGGCGCGCACGCTGCTCAATCTTGCCGAAACCTACGACCACATGGCGTCGACGCTGGACAATATGCAAACGGTGTAGAGCGCCGCGAGCATTCTGAATTCCGACTGCTCGTTTCGCCAGCTGCATCCTCTCGTTGTCACATCCCCCTATCGAGCGCGCCCGCATTTCTGTGAGAACAAAAAACGCACCGGGCTTGGCCGGCGCGTTTTTGCCAGGCTGAATAGAAAGACCATCGGGCGCGATCGTCTTCCAAACCTCGTCAATCGACGATCTGCACCACCTTGCGAGAGCCGGGATCGACAAACACCACGCGGCCGTTCCAATCGAAATATTTGTAGCGCCGTGCATCCGGCACCTTCGTATAGATCTCTTCCGGAACCGGCTGCAGTTCAACGCCCTGCGGTATGGCCACGCCGACTGAAACCTCTTCCCGCACCTGCGCGGGCCTTACATGCTCCTTCACCACATAATCATGGATGACGGTTCGCTGCTCAGGCGCAATCGTCAGCGTAGTTTCCTGCGCCATCGCATAGCCTCCCGCAAACAGTCCCGCTACTGCCGTACCTGCAATCCATAGGCGTTTCATCACAATCTCCTCTCAGAAGCCCCGACGACCAAAGCGAACTGGGAATGATCGTGCACACGCACGGTTCCGCCAGTACCAAAAGATGTTTGCGATCAAAGAAGTCACCGATCCACATAGGCGGTCGAAGCGACGCACGGAAGCTTTCAGTTATCCCTGATGAGAGGAGCGCCGGGGCAACGGTTGCAAGGAAAGGAGCCGATGCGATGGAAACGCCAGCCGTCCTGTCCCTTGAACGTCCGACGAGGAACGGCAGTCGGCGCGATTGAACCCGGTATGCGCGCATTCGTCGCGTATCATGTCCCCGACTTGCCACCCGTTGTGCGCCGCAACAGGGAACAATCACGGCAAGGCTGCGTTGAAGCCAGGTCACAACTTGTACTCTCGGGGAGTTTGCCATGAACGGATTGATCTATCTCATTGGTCTGATCGTGGTGATCATGGCCATCCTGTCCTTCCTTGGGCTGCACTGACATGAGCGACGTCTACGCGCGCGATGTTGTGCGAACCCAACCTGCCGATATCGTAGCGCCGGTGGTCGACTGGCGTGCCATCTCGGGCGGAGCCGTGATTGCTGCGGGAGTTTCATTCACGTTGCTCGCCTTCGGTTCCGGCATCGGTCTTTCTGTTTCTTCGATTTCTCCCACGTGGCGAGACTCGTCCTCCTGGCTTTGGCTGCTTTCTGGATTGTTCCTTGTTTTCGTCGCTCTGTGCAGCTTCGGTCTCGGCGGTTATGCGGCCGGACGCATGCGTACACCCACGCGCACCACGGCAAGCGCGGAGACCGAGATGCGCGACGGCGTGAGCGGCCTGATCATGTGGGGACTCGCCATTCTGTTGACGACGGTCCTCGCGCTCGGAGCCGCCGCGATTATGAGCCGCCAGAGTGCAGGAACCGCCGGTCCGTCCGCTTCGATCATCGCAGAGAACACACTCGCCTCCGAACTCGACCAGTTGTTCCGCACCGATCGCTACATCGCCGACCCCACCATCGAATATCACCGTTCCGAGGCTGCGCGCATTCTTCTGAAGAGCTCGAGCCAAAATGGCGTGCCTGTCGAGGACCGCGACTATCTGGCAACGCTGGTTCGCACGCATACCGGCATCGGCGCCGGCGAAGCCGATGACCGTGTCAATCGCCTCGTCGCGCAGTCGAAAGACGAGCTGCACCGTGCACGCGTAGCAGCCGTGTTGCAGGCGTTCCTGATCGGAGCTGCCCTTTTGGCCGGAGCCGCGACCGCCTGGTTTTCAGCCACCGAGGGCGGGCGCGACCGCGAGCGCGGCACGATCCCGGTCTGGAACTGGTCGTTGCACAACCGCCGGGCCTGAGTGGCGCGCGTGCTGCCGGATCGGTGATCAGACGTCCAGCCCGTTGAGGTTCTCGGGCGCGGACGCCATGGATTCATAATTCTCGGCGATGCCGCGCAGGGTTACCCGGGCTTCATCGCGAAGGACTTTCTCCGAGATTTCGATCGTGCATTCGACGTCTTGTGGCAGGTATTTATGACTTACCTTGCCCGAGCCGTATTTCCTGACGCAACCGTTCCTCGCTCGCCCGGAGCGACTCTTCCATGCGGCGCCTCTCGGTCACGTCGACAAAAGTAATGACCACGCCATCGATCTTGTCTTCGCTCGTGCGGTAGGGCCGGATGCGCATGAGATACCAGCCGCCCTGCTCGCTCGGCAGCTCGCGTTCGACGGGCGTCAGATCCCGCAGAACCTTTCGGGAATCCGCGGCCAGGTCTTCATATTTCAGCCGGTGCGTGAAATCGGTGATCGGGCGCCCGATATCATTCAGGGTAATGTTGAAAAGATCGTTGGTACGCGGCGTGAAGAGTTTGATGACCAGATCCGTATCGAGAAAGAGGGTGCCGAAATCCGTCGCGGCCATCAGGTTCTGAAGGTCACTGTTGGCCCGCGAGACGGAGTCGAGCTTGAGCTTCAGCTCGCTGTTGACGGTTTGCAGTTCTTCGTTGATGGACTGCAGTTCCTCTTTGCCGGTTTCCAGCTCCTCTGCCGTCGAGCGGTATTCCTCATTGATGGACTGCAGCTCTTCGTTCGCCGCGCGCAATTCTTCCGTCGCGGCCTCCGATTCGTCGCGCTTGGTCCGCAGATGGAGATTGGCAAGGTCCAGCTCTTCCTTCAGACGGCGGACGGTCTCGCTTCCCGGCGGACCGGAAGCGGGTTCGGACAAACCCGTGTGCTCGCCCACTTCGCCTTCGATGAACAGGACCAGTGCGCGCCTGGCCTGGCTTTCGTGACCGGGAATTGGCTTGACCTGGACGTAAACGCGCCGCGGCGTGCCGTCGAACTGCACAAGTATGGCGGGGCTTAATGTGCTTTCCCTGTGTTCGAACGCGCGATGCAATGCCGCGCGCAAATCCTGCCTGATCTCTTCGCGGACAAGATCGGTAATTTCGGAGGTCAGGACCCCGCCTGGAAAATGCAGAAAGCGTCCGGCGTTTTCCGAGAGGTGCACCACCCGGCAATTGCTGTCTACAACTGCGCTTGGAGGGGAAAGCGATTCCAGTGCCTCGCGATGCAGGGCCCGCGGGCCGCCGCGCACACCTGCCTGCGTCTCCGCCGCCTTCCGCTCGCCGATATGTGTCATACCGAGAAGGCCTGGCAACGGAGGCGGCCTCCTGCCGGACAATCCTCTCGACTGGTAGATGCGCGACTCCCGATCTACGGCCTGGAACAAATGCTCCGTGTGATCGGCATTCTCCGACGAACCGAGGAAGAGATATCCCGCCGGATTGAGCGCGTAGTGCAGAGTGGCAATCACCTGCTGCTGCAGCTCGCGGTTCAGGTAGATGAGAAGATTCCGGCAGGAAACGAGATCGAGATGCGAGAATGGCGGGTCCTTGAGCAGGCTGTGGCTGGCGAAAAGAACCAGGTCGCGGAGCTCGCGCTTGACGCGAAAATGTTCGCCGTCGCGCTGGAAGAATCGCCGAAGGCGCTCCTCGCTCACGTCGGCTTCGATGGCCGCGGGGTATCGGCCCTCGCGCGCAATTGCGAGCGCGCGGGAATCCATATCGGTGGCGAAAATCTGCACCTCGGGACGAAGATCGTGGCGCGAAGCTTCCTCAAGGATCAGCATTCCAATGCTGTAGGCCTCTTCCCCGGTGGCGCAGCCGGCCACCCAGATGCGGATCGGGTTTGTCGCATCCTTGTCCTCGAAGAGCTTGGGTATTGCGAGCTTTGCGAGTTTTTCGAACGATCCGCCGTCGCGGAAAAAGGTCGTGACGGAAATCAGCAGATCGGTCAGCAACAGCTGGGACTCGTCCGGATTTTCCCGCAGGTATGCGAAGTACTCCTCGAGAGTCTCCCGGCGCGCCACCTGCGTGCGCCGCACGATGCGCCGCAAAACAGTGGAGCGCTTGTAAGGCGAGAAGTCATGTCCAGTGCGAACGTGCAGATGAGCAAGTATGCGGCGAAGAACTTCTTCCCCGCCTCCATCGCCCAACCCGGCTTTTGCCTGACTCCTCGCGTGGAGGAGCTCGACGAGACGTTTTGCAAGCTGTTGAATCGGCAGGACGAAATCCGCGGCCTCGGTCGCAATGGCGGCAAGCGGCATCGATGGGTATTCCGCCTCTTCGGGATCCTGGATGAGAACGATGCCGCCCGACTCCTTGACCGCCTTGACGCCGATCGCGCCGTCCGAGCCGGCACCGGTCAGGATGATCGCGTATCCGTCGCCATGCTGTTGCGCGAGCGAACGGAAGAACAGATCGATCGGCGTGCGGTGACCCCGTGCTTCCCGGAACGGCACGGCGGCAATCTCGTCGTTGGATATTTTCAGCTGGCGATCCGGCGGAATGACATAGATGCAGTTGGGTTTCAGCCGCGACGTTTTGGTGACCTGCTGCGCCGGCATTTTGCAGCGCGCCGCCAGTATCTCGGGGAGCTCGCTGCGGCTTTCGGGATCGAGGTGGACGATGACGACGAATGCCACCCCCGGCTCGGCGGGCAACGCCTCAAAGAATCGTTGCAGCGCCTTGATGCCGCCGGCCGAGGCGCCAACGCCGACGATCGTGGTGCGCGGCTCTGCGGCAACGGCTAGATTGCCGGTCGTGTTCTGCTGCTCGCTTTCCGCATTTGACACCTTGCCGACGCCCCTTTTGATCAACTGAGGGTAACAGCGCGCGTTGCCCCTCACCAACAGCCGAATTGTCTTAAACCTCTGCCGGAGAAGCGCCGCAGGACGGGGATCCATAAATGCGAAATTGGTCGAGACCCCCGCCTGAGCCAAACATTCGACGGGAATTGCCGCCGGTGCCGGGAGCGGCGCCTCGGATTGACGCGCATGTGATGGAGGCTTCCGTGCCCAAATTCACGAAGAACGCCGCGGCTCTCCTGGCCGCCGCGCTCCTGGCACTGCTGATCACCGCTTATGGCCAGGGGCTCTGGGGCCTGATGGTGATGGCCAATCTGCGACTGCATCCCGAGCTCCCCTGGGCCGCCGCCGTGATGGCTGTTCTGCTGGCGCTACTCCTTATATATCTCTCCGGCGCCGGCTGGCCGCGGAGTACGCGTGCGACGCGCCAAAGCCTGCTCAGATGGAACCCGATCCCGCTTCCGATTTTCGGTTGGGCAATTCTCACCGGGCTTCTTTCCCTTGTTGCAATGGGTGGCGCGTGGATCGCCACGTCCGATTTCATCCACATTCCGCCCGGCATCACGCCAAAATTGGCCGGCACTCCACTGGTAACGGTGGTGTCATTCCTGATCATGGGATCGGTTGCAGCGCCTCTGAGCGAAGAGGCAGCGTTCCGCGGCTATGCGCAGGGCATTCTCGAGCGCGCCTGGGGATGGGCGCCCGCTGCCATCGTCGGATCGTCGATCCTGTTCGCGGCCGTGCACTTCACGCAGGGTCTGTATCTACCGAAGCTCGGTCTCTATTTCCTGGCTGGACTGATCTTCGGCACCATCGCGTATCTGACCAATTCGCTTTATGCGGCGATGGTCGTTCACAGTCTCGCCGACTTCGAAGGTTTCCTGTTGCTGTGGCCGCACGATTCGCATCCGCACAGGCTGGTCACTGAGGGCGGACACGATCCGCTCTTTGTGCCCGCCGTTGCGGCTGTGGCGATCTTCGGTCCGCTCTGCATCGTCGCGTTTTGGCGTCTGGCAAGGCTGACGGCGGAGCGGCGCGCAGTTCAACAGAAGGGGTGAGCCGCAAGTGTGCAATGCCTGTTGTCAGCCGAGCCAGATCCGTCCGAGCGCGTTCGTGAAATTTACGCCAAGCACCTTTTCGGCAACCGGCACGCCATATCCGCGTTTGAGCAGCGCGTCTGCGATGATCTCCGAGCGGCGCGGAGTGTTCAGTCCGATCACATAGGGCGGCCGGTCTTCGCCGGGCGCGGCCAAGCCCGTTTTGCGCCGATGTTCCTGCGCCTTGTTGAACTCCGTCATGGCCATGGGCGACGTATCGAAAGGCCCCAATTGGCTGTCGCTTCCAATCCCCACATGGTCCTGGCCACAGATTTTCAGCGCGTGGGTCATGTGCGCCATGTAATCGTCCAGCGTCGGCTGTTTCGGACTCGCGGTGAGATAGGGCAGATCGTATATCCCGACCACGCCGCCTTTTTGCGCCAGCGCGCGCAGAAGAGCGTCGCTCTTGTTGCGCGGATGGGAATAGACGGCCGCGCAGCCGGCATGGGTGATAAGCGCGGGTTTCGTGGACGCTCTCAATGCATCGAACGACGTCGTTTCGTTCGAATGGCTGAGATCGATGGCGATCCCAAGCTTGTTCATCGATGCAACCGCCTTATGCCCGAGCGTGGTCAGTCCGTCATGCGGATCTCCGAGCACGCCGGTCCCGAAGGGCGACGCCCTGTTGTAGGAAAGCTGCATGACGAGCACCCCAAGCCCGCAGAACAATTCGAGACGGTCGAGCTTGTCCTCGAGCATGGTGACGGCCTCGAAGGACAAGACGATTCCCATCCGCTTCTGGCGCTTGGCGTCTGCGAAATCGGAATGCCTGCGCACCTGCATGTACACGTCCCGATATTCTTCGCACAACCGCTGCACGAAAGAGATTTCGTCGACCGTATCCTCGAATTTCTCGTCGATGCCGCCGAGTGTGGTCTTGATCGCCGTCACGCCGGAATGCCGCGCCAGGTCGAGCATCGTCCTGGGGAATGGAAACTTGTCCTGAAGAGGCGGAATGAGGTTCGCATCGAACACCAGCGCGCGGTCGTAGAGACTCGCGGCTTGGGCCGATATCGCGCCGTCCGCGCGGGCATCCAGTGGAATCCTGGCCGCAGCCACTGAGGCAATCAGCGCCGCAAGAACTTCTCTTCTCTTCATATCGCTTTTCTCCGTCTTAATTGAGCCAGCGATGCCACGGAGGTGCCCCGATGCCAGATGCCCCAATCCGCACGCACAGCTTCGGCTGGTGGCAGCCGGCATCGCCCGATTTCTGAGCGCTTACGGCGCAAGCCAGTCCTTTTTGTCGCCGTCCGCCGCCATGTCCTGCTGTTGTTCATACGCTTCAACGAAAGCGCGGTAGACTCGCGCGAACGGATCACCCTTCAGCGCTTCCAGATTGCGCGCGATGGTCGCTGTGTCGCCGCGGCTAAGCGGACCCGAAAGCGGCGCGCCCGTTTCCGCAAGACCGCGCGCCACGGATTCGAGATAGGGCAGTGCCTGTTCGCGCGGGATGCCGTATTGGCGATCGAGCTCGAAAAACAGCTTTCTCCACAAAAGCGTCGTGAAGTTTCCCGCGAGCACGCAAAGCGCATGGTAGCGCGCGCGCTGTTCGGGCCTGATGAAGAAGGACGGATTCGGCAAGCCTGGAATCAGCACGGAAAGCGGGGGAGCGCCCTCGTCGATGACGAAGGGAATCCGCTCGTAGAGTTCGCGCTCGTAAAGCGCATTGGCGAAGCTGAAGAGGGGATGCGCGCCAATGGCGAGAGGCGTCGCCAGGCCGCCGGAGAAATGGATGCGAACGGTCGGGTCCAGCTCGGGATGTCCGGAAACGAAAGTCTCGATCGCGCTGTCGCTGATCGCCAGAAGCACATGCGTCTGCGGGCGGACGAGCGTGGCCAGGTCGGGACATCGCCCTTCGTCATGCATGCGCCGCGACCAAGCGGAATGGCCCATACCAAGCTGCGCGAAGTAGCGCGCGAGGTGGCGGGCGAGCCGGCCATCGCCGATCAGAAGCAGGTCAGGTACCTCGTGCATGGATTCGATCTCGCCGCTCATATTGTTTTTAATCGACATCCTTTATGTCGACCATCCGAAAAGTGAGGGCACGGACAAGTGGACGTCGGACCCTAATCTGGCGACAGGCGACCATGCTGAAACAACAACGCGGTGGTGTCGAAGAAGGCCTGGTGCTCGACGATCTTGTTGTCCCGCACGCGCCATCGGATCGCGCATTCGAATTTCACCGGCTTCGGACTTTGCGAATCCGATCCGGCTTCCCGGAAATCGGCTTCGATCTCGAACAGGCCCCAGACGATTTCTCCGCTCGACATGATCTCTTTTGGTCTGAAGCGACGGAACGAATAGGTCATGGCGATCTGGGAGGTGACTTCCAACACGCCATGATAGTCCGTGTACTCTCCCCCGAAGCGAAAGAAACCTGGAACGGTCGAGCCCGATTTCCAGACCACCTTGTTGTCGATGGCTTCGAGGAGCGGCCGCAAATCAGAATTTTCGAAAGCTTCCGCGACATCTCGCATCAGCGCCTCTGGAGTCATGTCTCCCTCCCGCGTTGCCCTCAGCGCGAAGTCCGCTGCCCGAATTGACCGATGCATAGAGCCTAGCAGATTGTGCCCGAAGAGCGTGCGACCTGCCCGCCAAATTGCGACACCAGATGTGAATTTGCCGCGGCGGCGGGTGCCAAGGCGCCGAACGGTCCCGGTTTGCCACGGGTCATGGTTTTCGGCCAAACGCGCCGCACAGCCAAATCGTCACCGGCGCCGGCTTTTTCTGTCAGACACTCACGCAACGCGCTATTGTTCACGCAAAGGCAAAGGACGCGTACATGATTCTGACCAGAGGAATTGCGGCAGCAATCGCGATCTTCGTCGCGTGCCTGATCCTGTTGGGGCTCGCGAGCAGTTTCCTCGTCGACTGGGCCTGGTTCTCCTCGGTTGGCTATTTCGCAGTGTTCTGGACGATCATCAGCGTGAAGAGCGCGCTGTTCAGCGCCGTCTTCGTGGCCAGCGCGGCGCCGATCTGGCTGAGCGGAGCGCTTGCGGTGCGCTTTGCGGCGCCCCGCGCTTCCCGGCGTCCGGCGAACATGCCCTGGGAATCGCTGGGCAGCGAGCAGTTGCTGGCGGTGATCGAGCGCTTCATGCGCCGCCTGCCCTGGCGCCCGGCCGTCGCAATTGCAGCCATCGTGCTGGCGACGCTGGTCGCGCTCGGCTGGTCCGACAACTGGAATCTGGCACTCAACTATATCTTCCAGACGCCGTATGGACGCAGCGATCCGCTCTACGGCAATGATTTCAGCTTCTATCTGTTCGCGCTTCCCCTGTTCGTTGCGTTGAAGGACTGGCTTTTGCTCGTGCTCGTGTTGAGCGCAGTCGTCGCCGGCATCGTCTATTGGGCCTGCGGCGGGATCGCGTTCGATGCGCGCCGCCGCTTCGTCTCGGCTGCCGCCGCCGCGCACGGCTCCGTCGTGCTCGGGCTCTTCTTCGCCGTCGAGGCGTGGTCCTTCGATCTCGACCGCTACCTGCTTCTCTATGGCGACAACGGAGTTGTCGTGGGCGCGAGCTATACCGACGTCCACGTCCGGTTGCCGATCCTGACCGCGCTCATCGCGCTCTGCTGCGTTGCCGCCATCGCCTCGTTCGCGAATGTGCGGCTGCGCTCGCTCCGCATACCGATCGTGTCCGCAGCGCTGATCCTTGGAACGTCCCTGGTGGTTTCGCCGCTCGCCACCGCACTGTTTCAGCGCGCCTATGTAAAACCCAACGAACTGCAGCTCGAGCAACCCTATATCGGGCGCAACATCGCATCGACGCGCGAGGCCTACAATCTCAGGAACATCGTCGTCAAACCCTTCACCGCGGACCTGTCGCTCACCAGCCAGTCGCTGGAAGACAATCGCGCGACGATCGACAACATCAGGCTGTGGGACCGGCAGCCGCTGCTCGACACCTACGCCCAGCTCCAGGAAATCCGCACCTATTACAAATTCAATGATGCCGATATCGATCGCTATGTGCTCGGCGGCTCGTACCAGCAGGTGATGCTGTCGACGCGCGAGCTGGAATCCACGCTCCTTCCACCCAACGCCCAGACCTGGGTCAACCTCCACGTGCTGTTCACGCATGGCAATGGCGTCGTGATGTCGCCGGTGACGCGTACATCGCCCGAAGGCCTGCCGATCTTCTATCTGCGGGACATTCCACCGGTCATCTCCGGCGGGCCGCCGGTCGGCGAGCCGCGCATCTATTTCGGCGAGGGCGATGCGCCTTACGTGATCGTCAAAAGCAGCACGCCGGAGTTCGACTATCCAAAGGGAAACGACAACGTCTACCGGGCCTACAATGGCGCGGACGGGGTCTCGATCAGCGGCATAGCCAGGCGCGCCCTGTTCGCCTGGTATTTCGGCGACTCGAATATTCTGCTCAGCCAATACGTTACGGCCGAAAGCCGGATCATGTTTCGCCGCAACATCCAGGAGCGCGTGAGCGCCATCGCACCCTTCCTGGGCCTCGATCACGATCCCTACATCGTCGTCAGCGGCGGCCGGCTCTACTGGATCCAGGACGCCTACACCACCAGCAGCTGGTTTCCCTACGCCCAGCGGATGGAAGGCGACCCGACGAATTACATCAGAAATTCCGTCAAGATCGTCATCGATGCTTACAATGGCAGCGTGGACTTCTATGTGACCGATCCCGCCGATCCGATCGTCGAGACTTACCGGCGCATATTTCCCACGCTGTTCAAGCCATTTGCCGCGATGCCCGCCGATTTGCAGAAGCACACCCGGTATCCCGAGGATCTCTTTCTCATCCAGGCGCAGATCTATCGCGTCTATCACATGAACAGGCCGGAGGTTTTCTACAACCGCGAAGACCTTTGGCAGTTTCCCCGTCAGCCCAACGGCATCGACGACACGACCGACAGCAAGATGTCGCCTTACTACATCAACATGCGCTTGCCCGGCGAGACGCACACGGAATTCGTCCTCATGCTTCCCATGGCGCCGAGCCAGCGCGAGAACATGATCGCCTGGCTCGCGGCGCGTTGTGATCAGCCCGACTATGGCAAGCTGATCGTCTATGAGTTTCCGAAGGACAAGCTCGTCTACGGGCCGTTCCAGATCGAGGCGCTGATCAATCAGAATACCGAAGTGTCGCAGCAGATCACGCTGTGGAATCAAAGCGGCTCGCGCGTCATTCGGGGGAATCTCCTCGTCGTCCCCATCGAGAATTCGATTCTTTACGTCACGCCGCTCTATCTGCGCGCCCAGTCGGGCCAGCTGCCCGAACTCAAGCGGGTCATCGCGGTCTATGGCGACCGTGTGGTAATGGAAGAAACCCTGGCCGGCGCGCTGGCCGCGCTCTTCAAGCCAACGACCCAAACTGCGCGCCCGCCCATGGCTGCTTCTACCGCGAACATCCCGGTCGGCCCACCCTCCGATCGCGCCCGCGAGGCGCTCGCCCGCTACGACCGCGCGATCGCCAAATTGAAGGCCGGAGACTGGAGCGGCTTCGGCGCGGAACTGAATGCTCTCCGCCCGCTGCTCGAACAGTTGAATCAGCCCGCCGGCGGTCAACCGCAGCGATGACGGCTCCCTCGGCATGAACGCGGGAAAGTTAGAAACGGTTTCAGATTTGATAGACCCAAACTTCATTGTCGTGGCCCGCGCAAGCGAGCCACCCAGCTGAAACCGTTACAGCGCTGGAGATCGTAGTCGTGCGTTTGTCAGTCGAGAAACGTCGGGTGTCAACTGGGTGGCCCGCTTGCGCGGGCCATGACAAGATAAATGCGTACTTCGAATCTGAAATCGCTCTACATTGCAGTTGCCGAAGCCAGGGCTTCCGTATGAATTCCGCATTCCGTGCGGCCTGTTTCTCGCCAGCGGCCGCCGCGAACGCCTTCGTGTTCACACGCCTTCGACGAACACGGCAAGCATCCGATAGAGGTGTATCCCGCTGCCGCCAGAGGATGGCGTGGGAGAGTGCGGAAGATCGCAGCGACGGTTTTTGGCGAAACGCGCGCCAGCGGATTGAATTTCAGGCGCGGGCCGTCCACCTCCACGATCGGCAACGAAGTCCGCTGTCCACCTTCATATCGCTTGCGCCCGGTGATCCAGGCATCGAACGGCGCGAGAGCTGCAGCGAGGGGTGCGACCTTGCGCAGGTTGCAGCAGGCCACGGAGTCGCGCGCCCACAAACTGTAGTCCGGATCGGACTCTTCGATCGCAGCCTGCGCCGGGCGGATCGTGCGCACGTCGGACAATTCGAGATGTGCGATCAGTGCGTCGCGATAATCGAGCGTGTCCTGGAAAAGCCAGCCGGTATCGAGAAAGATGACCGGCAGGGACCTGTCGACGTCGGAGACGATTCTCAGGAGCGCGGCCGATTCAATTCCGAACGAGGAAACCACCGCCAGTTTTCCGCGCGGAACCGCGCGAATGGCCTCTTTGACGATCTCGTGCGGCGCGGCGTTTGTCAGCAACGCTTCGAGCGCCGCGGCGTCAGGCCTTGGTATATGGATTTCCTCGCCCTGCGGCCGGTAGACCTTTAAGCGCAACCGCGCGATGGGGTCGCGTCCATCGCTTGCGGGTTGATAGAAGTCGCGGTAGCGGCCGATGGCTTCGTGGAAGCGCGCAACGTCTTTGTCCTTGCGCAACTCAAAGGAATCGAACCCCGCGCGAAGCATGAACACAAGCTGATCGCTCAGCACGTCGCCGGTGGCGCGCAATTCGCCGCGATAGAAGTGGCGCTCGCGCAACAGCCGCGCCTGACTGTAGGACCTTCCGTCGCGAAAACTCGGAAAGTCGAGAGCGACGAGCGCAAGCTGGCCGAGATAGGGAACAAGCTCCGCCACATTGCGATCGTTCGGCCATGACACGCCGACGCGGCTTCCTTTCAGCTCTCCGGCGCGCGTCATGAACTGCACCGCGGTCAGCAGAACTGGAACCTGTCCAGGAATTGCCGCGCCGTCTGGAACTGGCACGAAATCATCTTCAACGGCCTTTGCGTCCCTAATGAGCGGCATAGATGCGGTCCTTGAATGGTTCGAGACCGACGCGCCTGACGACATCGACGAAAAGTTCATCGGGGCCGGCGCGCAGGCCGAGATAGACATCGACGATGTCTTCGACCGCGTTTGTCACTTCGGCATACGGAATCGCCGGACCCACGAGCGCGCCCAGCGCGGCTTTCTCGTCCGAACGGCCGCCGAGCGTGACCTGGAAGTATTCCTCGCCATTCTTTTCCACCCCGAGCAATCCGATATGGCCGACATGGTGGTGGCCGCAGGCATTGATGCAGCCCGAAATGTTGATGTGCAGACGGCCGGTATTGCGCGCCCGCGCCAGATCGCGAAACCGGCGCGTCAGCTCCTGCGCAATCGGGATCGAGCGGGTATTGGCGAGGCTGCAATAGTCGAGGCCAGGACATGAGATGATGTCGGACGCGAGCCCGATATTCGGCGTTGCGACGCCAAGCGCGTCAAGCGCACGCCAGAGATCGCGCAGATCGCCCAGCGCCACATGCGGCAGGACGAGATTCTGGTCGTGGCCGACGCGGATTTCGCCATAGCTATAGCGGTCGGCGAGGTCGGCGATCGCGTCCATCTGCTCCGCGGTCGCATCTCCCGGCGGTCCGCCTTCCGGCTTCAGCGACAGTGTGACGATGGAATAACCAGCTACCTTGTGCCGCGCGACGGAATTGGCGCGCCACATCGCGTATGCGGAGTGGCCGGCGAAGACCGCGTCCCGCGCCGGTGCCGACCTGACCGGCGCATAGTCGGGATAGCGGAAGCGGGAGGCGACTTCCTCGACGACCGACGGATCGAGCGCCAGTGGGCCATCCTTGATCGCGAGCCACTCGGCCTCGACGTCGCGCGCAAACACCTCCGCGCCGAGTTCGTGCACGAGGATCTTGATGCGCGCCTTGTAGATATTGTCCCGCCGTCCGTACTGGTTGTAGACGCGCAGGACGGCCTCGATATAGCTGAGGAAATCGCGCCTGGCGAGAAACGGCCTGATCGTCTTGGCAAGGAAGGGCGTGCGCCCCAAACCGCCGCCCACCATCACTTCGAATCCCGCTTCGCCTGCGTCGTCGCGATGCAGCCGCATGCCGATGTCGTGAATCCGCACCGCCGCGCGATCGTCGTCGGAGGCGGTGATCGCGATCTTGAACTTGCGCGGCAGGAACGAGAATTCGGGATGAAGGGTCGTGTGCTGGCGCAGGGTTTCGGCCCAGATGCGCGGGTCTTCGACCTCGCCCGGCGCAACGCCGGCCCATTGATCGGTGGTGATGTTGCGCACCACATTGCCGCTCGTCTGGATGCCGTGCAGGCCGGCGCGCGCGAGATCGGCCATCGCGTCGGGCAATTCCTCGAGCTTGATCCAGTTGAACTGGATGTTCTGGCGCGTGGTGAAATGCCCATAGCCGCGGTCATAGCGCCGCGCCACATCGGCGATCGCGCGCAATTGATCGGACGACAGCGTGCCGTAGGGAATGCCGATGCGCAGCATATAGGCGTGAAGCTGTAGATAGACGCCGTTCATGAGCCGCAACGGCTTGAACTCGTCTTCCGTCAAATCTCCGGAAAGCCGCCGCGCGATCTGGCCGCGAAACTCCGCCACGCGCTCGGCCAGAAACGCGCGGTCGAACTCGTCATAGAAGTACATGGCGAGGAGCCCTTTCCCGCGAATTCGGCTGCGCGATCGTCGGGCCTTCGCTGCGGATGCGCTCACGCAGGTTCGCCGGCGAAAGACGCGCGCGCGAATCGATCCGCACGGATGCGACGTAGGCGCCGACGGCGCGTAGTTCGTCGGACAGCGCTTCGCGAAGCAGTTGCGTCGCGTCCGCCGCCGTGGTCACGACCCGGGCAGATTGAAGATTTGCACTCCAGCTGTTGTCGCTCGCGCGATAGACGACGGCGCCGTCGCCAAGCCGGTTCGCCGTCACGATCACCGGGCCGGTAACTTTCAGCTTCTGTTGCTGGGGCGCGGTCATGCGACTGCCGGAATGTCGGATTGCAGCGCGACGTCGCGCCACGATCGGGAATGGGCGACTGCGTCGCCGATCACCAGAATGGCGGGGCCGTCACCCGCTCGCGCAGCAAGTAGCGGCAATTCGTCGAGCCTTCCGACCTCGGCCCGCGCGTTCGCACGCGTGCCGCGTGCCAGCACGCAGGCCGGCGTCGCCGGATCGCGTCCGGACGCGATGACGCCGTCGCGCACCATCGCCGCAGAGCTTTGCCCCATATAGACAACGAGCGTCGCATCCGCGCCGCCGGCCTTCGCCCAGTCGATGGGCGGCGCGCTCTGCGAACGATGGGCGGTGACGAACACCAGGCTCGCCGCTTCGTTGCGGAAGGTGAGCGGAAGTTCAGCTTCGGCGGCGCAGCCCAGCGCGGCCGTGATGCCGGGTACCACGGTGAAAGCAACGCCGGCTTCGCGCAAAGCTTCGATTTCCTCGCCGCCGCGGCCGAAGATGAAGGGATCGCCGCCCTTCAGCCGCACCACGCGATTGCCGGCGCGCGCCGCGGCGACAAGGCGCGCGTTGATCTCGCTTTGGGTCTCGCCCGGCCTGCCTTTGCGCTTGCCGACAAAGACTTTCACGGCCTCGCGCCGCGAACGCGCGAGGATTTCGGGCGTGACCAGATCGTCGTAGAAAATGATGTCGGCATTCTGCAGCGCCTGCAGCGCTTTCAGCGTCAGCAGGTCCGGATCGCCCGGGCCCGCGCCGACAATGGCGACCGCGCCCCTGGATTCGCTGCCGGATTTCCCCAGTGCCGACATCAGTTCGTCGGCTTCCCTCTCGCGGCCTTCCAGAACCTCTGCGGCAATCGGACCGTCGACGATCCTTTCCCAGAACGCGCGGCCGGACGCGAAATTTTCATCGCCGCTTTGTTTGAACTTCGCTCGCCAGCGCCCAAGAAAACTCGCAAGCTGCCCGATGCGGTTCGGCAGCAGCGTTTCGATCTGCGCCCGCAGCCGCCGCGCCAGCACGGGCGCCGAGCCTCCGGTGCTGATCGCAACCACGACGTTGCCGCGGTCGACAATCGCCGGAAAGATAAAGGAGGAGAGGTCAGGGCGATCCACGACGTTGATCGGCATGCAGAGTTTGCGCGCCATCCGGGCAATACGCTCGTCGGTCCCGCCGCCCGCTGCCGAAATGATGGCAATGACGTTCGCAATATCCCGCGCGGCGGGTTCGCCTTCGACAATTTTGAGAGGACTGTCACCATCCGGCGCCGGGCGAATGGTTGCTGCGCCGTCACAAGGAAACCAGCGGACGCTGGCGCCGAGATCGCGCAGGATCCGCAACTTGCCGAGCGCGGCTGGAGTTGCGCCAACGACCGCGACGAAACCGCGGTTCAAGTCCAGAACGATGGGCAGAAATCGCATCAGACCCTCGGCAATCCGTGGCAGAGGGTCATTGTTATAAGCACGATTTTCGCGCCGTAAAGAAGAAGAAATATCTGCTGTTTTGCGAAGTCGCCATGGAAATTCGTGCTGTCGGCGAACGCGCGCGCAGAAGCCCTATCACGCGGAGAACACTATCTGGTTTGGGGCTTGCACAAATCGCTCCCCTCGTGCGGGGCTCACAAATGTGGCTGGCTTATCGAGCGATCGGATTGAATCGCCTCCCCCAAGCCGGTCATCCCCGCGCTTCGCAGGTCCGTCCGGGGAAAAATATCGAATCCGTTTACAGGTGCTTGATAGAGACTGGGATTTGCACAGTAATGCGTGTGCTCGACTCGGGACTGCGTATGTGTCGAGAAAAGGTTCACGCGGAGGCGCGGAGCCGCGGAGCAACCAGAATTACCACCAAGAGCACGAAGGGCACGAAGAAGGGGTCGCGCGCGAATGCGCGCAAAACACCTTTGTGTGCTTTGTGCTCTTTGTGGTGAACAACCCTCTCCGCGCCTCCGCGTGCCCATTTCTTGCGAAAACAAGCAGCAGTGCTCGCCATGCCTGTTTTCCCCGGACAGCCGTGCGCGAAAGCGGGAACCCAGATGTGCGCGAAAGTTACGTTAGCGGAAGCACTGTGGTGGATTTGATGCGCTCCATGGCAAAGCGCGACGTGACGTTCTTGAGCGGCACCGCTTCGATCAGCCGCTTGTAGAACGCGTCATAACCCTGAATGTCCGCGGTCACGACGCGGAGCATGTAGTCGACGTCGCCGGCCATCCGGTAGAACTCCATCACCTCGGGCATGGCGCAGACGAAGCTGGCGAAATGCTCGAGCCATTCTCTGGAATGATCTCCGGTTTCGATGGAAACAAAGACGGTCGTGCCGAGCCCCACCTTGTCGGGATCGATCACCGCAACGCGACGGAGGATGACACCGTCTTCCTCAAGTCGCTGGATGCGTTTCCAGCATGGCGTGGGAGAAAGGCCCACGCGCTTGCCGACCTCGGCAAAAGACAGTGAGGCGTCCTCCTGAAGGGCGGCGACGATGCGCCGGTCGATGGCATCCATGATTGTGCTGGTCCGTTTGTGAGGCGCTCAGTAACCCGTCCGAATAGCAAAATTCCTCGAATCCATGCAAAGGTCGGAAGGCTGTAAAATTGGTGCCGCTTGACAAGCGAAGGCGATCGCATCCGCATGCGGCGTGGATTCGCTTGACCCCAAACACCGCATCCTGAAATCCGTCTTCGGCTTCGACGCGTTCCGTCCGGGCCAGGAGACGGTGATCGACGCGCTGCTGGAAGGCCGGCATGTGCTCACCGTCATGCCGACGGGATCGGGAAAGTCGCTCTGCTTCCAGGTGCCGGCGCTCATTTTGGGCGGACTGACGATCGTGGTATCGCCCCTCATCGCACTGATTCAGGACCAGGTTGCAGCCCTCAGGCTCGCCGGCGTGGCCGCCGAGACGATCAATTCCGGCCAGTCCGACGAGGCCAATGTCGCGGCATGGCGGCGCGTGGCGCAAGGCGAGACGCGGCTGCTCTATCTCGCGCCCGAGCGCTTGATGACCGAACGGATGCTGGACGCGCTCAGGAAGCGCGACGTGAAACTGATCGCTATCGATGAAGCGCATTGCATCTCGCAATGGGGGCCCGCGTTCCGACCGGACTATCGCGGCCTCGCGCGGCTGCGCAATCTCTTCTCGAACGTGCCGATCGTGGCACTGACGGCGACAGCGGATGCGGTCACGCGGACCGATATCGCAGAGCAGCTTTTTGCCGGCCATGCAGCAAGCGTCGTCCTCGGATTCGACCGGCCCAATATCCGCCTCGCAGTGAAGCCAAAGCAGGATTCCAAAAAACAGCTGCTTGCCTTTCTGAAGCATCACAAGGGCGAAAGCGGCATCGTCTACTGCCTCTCGCGCAAGCGCACGGAGCAGACGGCTTCATACCTCGAAGCGAACGGCATCCGCGCCCTGCCCTATCACGCCGGCATGGGCAAGGAGGCGCGCGAGGCCAACCAGAACCGCTTCATGACCGAGCCCCATCTCGTCATGGCGGCGACCATCGCGTTCGGCATGGGCATCGACAAGGCGGATGTGCGCTTCGTGTTTCACATGGATCTGCCCGCGAGCCTCGAAGCCTATTATCAGGAGATCGGCCGCGCGGGACGCGACGGCAAGCTGGCGGACGCGCATCTGCTCCTCGGGTACGGCGACATCCGCATGCGGCGGATGTTCATCGACGAGGAGGACGCAGGCGAAGACCGCAAGCGGCGCGAACATCAGCGCCTCAATGCGTTGATCGGTTATTGCGAGGCGACGACGTGCCGGCGGCAGATCCTGCTCGGCTATTTCGGCGAGGCGAGCGAACCTTGCGGCAATTGCGATGCCTGCCTCGAGCCGGTGTCGCTCGTCGACGGCACGCTGCCCGCGCGGCAGGCTCTCTCCGCAATCAGGCGCACCGGCGAGCGATACGGCGCGGCACATATCGTCGATGTGCTGCGGGGCAACGAGACCGAGAAGATCGTCGCCGCCGGACATGACCGGATTCCCACCTTCGCCGTCGGAGCCGAGCGGCGGAAAGAGGAGTGGCACGCGCTGATCCGCCAGCTCGTCGCCGGCGGCTGGCTCGCGATCGACATCGCCGGATATGGCGGGCTCTCAATCACCAAGCAGGGCGATTTGCTCTTGCGCGGCGCGGAGACGTTTCACTATCGCCCCGCAGAGCCGCGTCTCCGCCGCGAACGTGTTCGCGTTGGCGACCTGCCAGTCGACAATAGCGACGCTCCGCTGCTTGGGGCTTTGAAGGCGTTGCGGCTCAAACTCGCGAAAGAGCGGCGGCTGCCCGCCTATCTCATCTTTTCCGACCGCACGCTTCTCGACATGGCGGCGCGGCGCCCCCGCAATGCAGATGAATTCTCCGAGGTCAACGGCGTCGGCGCCGCCAAGCTCAAGGAATTTGCCGCGCCATTCCTTGCGGAGATTGCCATGCACGAAGAAAGCGAGGGGGTTTGAGACGAGCGTCGGTGCCATGAGAATTCGAGGGAAGGCGCCCCCCAGGTCGGCGGTGCCAGGGGATTGCGCCAAAGCAAACCCGGGAAGCGCGCAAAATCCGCATCCGCGCTGGACAGAACGAGTCCGTGGTCCATCGCAAGCGCCACCAGATATGCATCGGGCACGAGGTTGGCGTCTACACTGGCCTGGCGCCAAAATGATGGGAGAGCGCTTTCAACTGGTTCAACACCATGACCCTGAGCGCATCCGCAGCCGGTGACTCAACACCCGCAAGTGCTTCGAGCAGCTGGAAGAAATTCTGGCGGTTCGCGAACTGGACGAAATCGAACACCTCATCCAGGTCGTCGAATCCCGCATGCGCCATGGCGCGGCGAAAGGCTCCCTGGGGCAGGCGCGGAAAATTCTGATGGCCGAGAAGCAGATAATTCGCCACAACGCGATCTCCCTCGATTGCAACCCTGGGAACAAATGGCAGGGACGCTTCGTCGAACTGCCTTCCGATTTCGAGATTCCTGCGGGAAGGCTTCACCACCATCTTGATACTGAATGCCGTTGGTTCATTGGGGGAGAACATCCAGTTCAGAAACATGTCATAGGAATCGGTGGGCCTGGCATAGCGGACGAGCACCTCACCCTCGAACAGACCTCTCAACGCGACGCCCGACTGCCTGTCGTACGCGACGTCGCCGCCGTGGTTTGCCAGCTCGATGATCGGCATGATCACCCGTCCCTTGCTGGTCTTGATGTCTCTGCTTCCGAAGAACCATTTCTGGATCAGTTGCGGCGAAACGGGATTGAAAAATCTTCCGAGGTCGAAATCCCGGATGAGCATCTCTCGCACGCGTTCCGGCAAGTCGAGCATGGCTGCCAGGAAGCGCTCAGTTTCCAGATGCCCCGGTCCCCAGGCGAAATCCTGTTCATAGCGTTCCAGGAACGCGCGTTCGCGCGCCCCGACCTGGGCCTCGGGGTTTATCCGGAAAGCATTTTTGTCGACGTCCACATCGGACGAGGAGACAAGCAGGTTGTCCGGAACGATGATTTCTATGGGCTTCGCCGGATCAATCGGGAACAGGCCACGCCCGAATGCACCATGGCCAAGGCGGATATTGTCTGCGACCCCGCCGAGCGCCCGAAATTCGTCAAGCATTTCGCTCCATGCGGGGTCGGCGTTCATGGTGCGGAATGCTTACGTGAGGCTGCCGCGGTGGCAGCCGCTGCCGAACAGACGGCATGGCACGCGGACGATTTCAGGGAAAACCGAAAATCGAGAACCATTACGGTCGGCGACACAGCCGCGCCAGCGGCGGACCGGAAGTTATAGCTGGCGAACGGTCTTCGCGTCATCACAAAGAACGAGAAGCGCATCGCGAGCGAAACGGATCGCGAGCACACCAGATGCCGAAGGCAAAGTGATTCCGCGACGAATGGGGATGCATAGTGAGCCCCTCTTTCATTTCCGGAAAGCTTCGTCACGCCCGCGGTCATGTGTCGACGGTTTACAAATCACTACACATGGCGCGAGCTTGTCGAACTCTATCGCATAACCGAGCCCTACATCCAACCCATTGCCAGTCTCGAACCGCGCTTCAACTTCGCGCCCCTGCAACGCGGCGTTGTGGCGCAGCTCGACAAGGAAGGCCGGCGCGAATCATGCGCTGGGGCGTTCCGCTTCACCCGGAGCTCATGACGAACTGGTTCCCTTCTGAGTCCTTGAAGATCGCGGACGTGCCCCAGTCCTCTCGCTTGGGCGGCTTCACGAATTCCACGCCCTTGGCCGACAGCTGACGCCATGTTGCTTCCACGTCGTCGCATTCGAACGAGCCGTTGAAGAACGAGCCGATGCGGTCTTCCTGGCCCGGCGGCGTGAACAGCACGATGCGCGTGGTGCTGGTACGGATCGAAAGCTCGATCCAGCGCTGTTCGCCCATCGGCTGATCGGTGACGACCTTGAATCCCATCTTCTCAGTCCAGAACTGCACGGCGCGATCCTGATCGCGTACTGGTATTCCAGCGAATTTCAGCTGTGTGATCACGTCGCGTCTCCGCCTGTCGAAATGCGCGGCAAATCTGGCGGCAGGATTCAGGGGAGACAAGCCGAACAACGTTTACTATAGTAACGGTTGTCATGCAGCTCGACCCGCACATCGTCGACACGCTGATGCGCGATCTGGTCAGCCACGATCGCGCGCCCTCGGCGTTTCTTCTCTATCTCTTCCTGTGGCGGCAAACGCGCGGCGAAGGCCGCGACGCGTTTGGCGCGAGCCTTGCTGAACTGGCATCGGACACCGGGCTGTCAAAATCGTCGGTGCAGAATTCGCTGCGCCGGCTCAAGCGCCGCGGCCTCGTTTCCGCACGCCGGCAAAGCCCGACCAGCGCGTGCTTCTACCACGTGCACGAGCCGTGGCGGCGCGGTGGAAAATAGAAAGAGGAGTTGAAAGGCGAGACGTCATCTCGACGCGATCTCCACGAGTTTGGCAACGGTGTTCATATTGCGCGCCGTACCCATCTTCGCGGCTGGAATCCTCAATTTCGAGCCGCCCATGCCACCCGGGTAAAGTACGAATATCTCTCGCTTTCCAAGACGCATGTCTTCGTCGTTTCGTCCCCGCGCATGGATCAGGGAGTCGGAAGGCGGCGGCTCGTCGAGAAATATTGCATAGGTAAGTCTCGGGTCGGCTTTCGGAAACGGATTGGCGTCGAGAACGGCTTGCATCTCGGAAGCGCTACGCACGACAACCCCTATTGGTTTGCCGGCATGAGCCTGCAATCGAATCTCAAGCTCCGCCTTGACCTTCGGCGCCGCAACTTTGCTTTCAAAAACGACATTGCCGCTCGCGATATAAGTCTCGACGCGGACGAATCCCGCGTCGTGGCACATGGCGACGAGGTCCGACATGAGTAGCCTGCCAGTGCCACCGACGTTTACGGCGCGAAGAAGAGCCACGTACCTGGTCATGCGCAAACATATCACGTGGGTTCAGGATTTACTCCGTGCCCTACCCAGTCATGGACCTTACAACCACCGGGGTTGACAGGAGCTCCTTTCTTTCTGATACTTTCCTATATGGTGAACTATCACGAACGGCTTGACCGGACTTTTGCGGCGCTTGTCGACCCGACAAGGCGCGCGATTCTGGCCCGGCTCGAGCGCGAAGATGGCGCGTCGATCAGTGCCTTGGCGCAGCCCTTCGCGATCAAGCTGCCGGCGGTGATGAAACATCTCGACGTGCTCGACGACGCCGGCCTTGTCACCCGGTCGAAAATCGGGCGCACGGTGACGGTACGGCTCCGGCCGGAGCCTATGAGAGAAGCAATGAATTGGCTGCGCCGATACGAACGCTTCTGGTCGAAGAGCCTCGATCGGCTTGTTGCCTACGCCGAAAGCAGGGAAGCCGAAGCGAGGAAGAAAATACGATGACCAGTCTGACGCTTGTGCGCCGGATCAGGGCGCGGCCCTCGATCGTCTTCGATGCGCTCACCACTCCGGAAGGCATGTCATGCTGGTGGGGCCCTGACGATGGCCCCGTGCTCGAAGCAGAGAGCGATCCGCAGGTTGGCGGGCGCTTCCGGGTCCATTTCCGCATGCTCGATGGAAGCGAGCATGAGTGCAGCGGTGAATATCTCGAAGTCGTGAAGCCCGAGCGGCTGAGCATGAGCTGGCGCTGGACGGGCGGTGTCGAGGATCCCGGTGAGTCATGCGTCGAAATCCGGCTTCGTGCCGTTGCCGAGGGTACCGAACTCACATTCACCCATTCGCGCCTGCACGACGAGGAGAGCCGCCGCGGCCACGAACGGGGCTGGACCGGATCGCTCGACAAGCTGGAACGGCATTTTCTTCGACCCGAACATTCCTCGAAAATACCAAAGGAGCACACCACATGATCACGATCTCCGCTTTCAAATGGGTTCCCGAGTTTGCACACGGCCTGGTCCGCGATCTGCGTGCGCGCTGGGCGCTGGAGGAAGCGGGCCTGCCTTACCAGACGCGCCTCCTCGAACAGGGCGATCAGGACAAACCCGATTATCGCGCGCTGCAGCCCTTCGGCCAGGTGCCGATCCTCGAGGATAATGGCCTCGTGCTTTTCGAATCCGGCGCCATTGTTCTGCATATCGGCGAACGCAGCGAAGCACTTCTACCGAAGGATGCGGGCGCACGGGCCCGCGCCACGCAATGGCTGATCGCGGCGCTCAATTCCATCGAGCCGTTCGTCATGGACGTCGCGCGGATCGATATCTTCTACCCGAATGAGGAATGGGCGAAATTGCGCCGCCCCGGGGCGGTCGAGTTCGTGCAAAAGCGCCTCAACGCGCTCTCCAAATCGCTCGGTGACAAACCCTGGCTCGATGGCGACCGCTTCACCGCGGGCGACCTGATCATGTCGACGGTGCTGCGAATCCTGAAGCACACCGACATCGTCACCAGCGACAAGCGCCTCGCCGCCTACATCGAACGCTGCACCGCGCGGCCGGCCTTCAGGCGCGCGCTCGATGCGCAGATTGGCGATTTCAGAAAGGCTGCATAGGCCGGGATCGGGCAGAAATCGGGAAAGAGGCAATGCATTTGGCGTCGCCGCATTACAACATCTGCCTCGGCGGCTCCGATAAATTCGGACGCCGAAGGCATTTCAGACGATCCATGCCTTGCTGGTCCACTCCTCGTAATCGGCCATCTTTTGTGCGAGGTCGTGACCACAGAAGCGTTCCGTGATCCGAAGGGCCAGGTCGATGCCCGCCGTCAGGCCCGTGGCCGTGGAGACCGATCCGCTTTCCACGAAACGGACTCCGCGGACGAGCTTCACCTTTGGAAAGGTCTTTTCGAATCGGTCATACGCGTTGCGATTGGTTGTGGCAGAATGCCCGTCGAGCAATCCGGCCGCGCCCAGCTCGAAGGCGCCGACGCAAACCGACGCGGTCAACTCCGCCTTTTGCGCGGCGTGGCGCATCCATTCGTATTTTCGCGGATTCACCGTCGCTTCGTCGCGCTCGCCCTGGCCGCCAACGAGTGTGATGCGAGGTTGCGGCGCGTCGTCAAAGGTGAAGTCAGGTATGACCGTCAGGCCGCTAATGGGTTTGAGACCGGCGACGCTGCTGCGGCCGTCGTCGCAGATCACGGGCACCCGGGTGTTCGCGACTGAATAGACGTTGAAGCGGCGACTGCTGCTCAGGATCTCCCATGGGCCGGCAAAGTCGATAAGCGTATTAAAGGCGCCCAACACGACGGCCACGTTGACCGGATCCTGGCTTGAGGACGCGTCCTTGAGCGGCGGTGCCTTTGGCGATGGCGTGGCGGCCCTGACGGGAGCCATACCGGCGCCCGCCCCCAGGCCAGCTGCCAGCAATCCTGAGACCGCCAACCAATGACGGCGTGTCCAATTCGGGTCGGCGAAGTCTGGGATCGTCATTGTGGGAGTCTCCTGCAAATCAAGTGAAGTGGTCCCGAAGATGGCTCCGGCGGGAAGAGGCCCCAACCTTGGCGAGCGGGCGAGACGTATTTAGGCTTGGGAAGGAGTGGCGGAAATGACAAATGTATCGCAATTTACGCCATGCGTTACGCCAACTCCCTATCGCGTCGGATCGTGCTGATCGGCTATCCCGGCGCCCAATCACTCGATCTGGTCGGCCCGTTTGAGGTGTTCTCGATGGCCAATCGATCCGGCGATCCGGGCGCCTATGAGGTGATCCTGGCTTCGGAGGACGGTGGCGAAATCATCTGCAATTCCGGTTTGCGCCTTGGCGGCGCTGTGGCTCTCGCCGATCTGCCTGACGAAATCGACACCATCCTCATATCGGGTGGTGTCGAGGATGCCGTGCGCCGCGCCCGCGAAGGCGCGCTACCCGCCTGGCTTGCGGGGCGGCACAGCCAGGCGCGACGTGTCGGAAGCGTCTGCTCGGGCAGCTTCGTTTTGGCCGCCGCAGGCCTGCTGGACGGCCGCCGCGCAACGACCCATTGGGGTTTTTGCGACGAGTTTCGGGCCTTTCGCCCCGAGGTGCGGCTTGAGCCCGACGCCATTTTTGTCGTCGATCCGCCATTCTACACCTCCGCCGGGGTGACGGCGGGCATCGATCTTTGCCTGGCGCTGGTCGAAGCCGATCGAGGGGCGGAAGTGGCCCTTGCGATAGCACGAAATCTTGTCCTGTTCTTGCGGCGGGCCGGCGGGCAGACCCAGTACAGCACGGCTCTGTCGGTGCAGATCAACGCGACAAGCCGGTTGCGCACTCTGATCGCCGAACTCAGCGCCGAACCGTACGGCAACCTCAGCCTGCCCAATTTGGCAAGCCGGGCCGCCATGTCGGAGCGGACGTTTTCGCGGGTATTCAAAAAAGAGACCGGCGTTTCACCAGCCGCGTTCGTCGAGACGTCGCGCGTCGATCGGGCCAAGGCTTTGCTGGAGTCTTCGGACTGGACCCTGGATCGCGTGGCCGAACGCGCCGGCTTTGGCGACATCTCTGGGCTGCACCGGGCCTTTCAGAAGCGGTTGGGCGTGACACCAGGGGAATATCGCGCGCGGTTCGGTCCGTCCCGGAAATCCGGACGCACGTAATCCTTTTACCGTCGCCGCATCCAAATCAAACAGATCCCTCGCGCCTCCAACAGAGTGTTGCTCGAGTGCGTGACAGTCAAAGTCGGCGTCTGTCATGCTTTTGGTGTTCGACGCTCATCTGGACGAAAACTACCGTAGTCAATATGGCTGCCTGGATTGCTGTTGCAGCAATAAGCGTTAGTTACCGTCGAGATGTTTATTTAAGAGTATGTGCAGTTGTGCGTCAAATATTGGAACGTGGTCTTTATAAAGCAAATAATAATTGCGGCTTGATATGGTCTCAAGCGCATTCAATGTCAGGTAATTTAGGTCTTAGCTATGTGTTATCATCATTAATACTTTAGGCAATCATAGAAATAACAGTATAATCATGGATCGAATGCATGAACTCTGCGTTTTCATTTGAGCCACAGTGGTGCGAGCAGCAAGATTTCCTTTGAGCCGCCCCTGGCGTCGAGCACCAAGAGGAAATCGGCTCATGAAGCGACTATTGATAGCAGGAACAGCGATCGCCGGGCTTTTCGCCAACGGCACCGCAATGGCGCAATCACTCACAAACACTCCGGCTTTGCTCGGCGGACCCGCCGCCTATGCAGACGGAGAGAGTGAATCCCCGGCAGTATTTCCCGGGTTCGATCCTACGGCTCGGGTAGACCTTGGAGGAGCCGGCCACTTTGTCATTCTGTCGAAATCGGGAATTACAGATGTCCCGGCTTCGGACGTTACGGGAAACGTCGGAACGAGCCCCATCACCGGTGCCGCCGACCACTTATCCTGCTCCGAAGTCACCGGAAAGATCTACTCGGTGAATAAAGCCGGCCCTCCGTGCAGCATAAAGGCCCCCAGCAAACTGACCAATGCCGTACAAGACATGCAAACCGCGTACACGGACGCCGCGGGACGGTCACCTACGATTACCGAACTGGGCGCCGGGAATATCGGCGGGCTCACGCTTGCCCCGGCCGTCTACAGTTGGAGTACGGATGTAACCATACCGTCGGATGTCCATCTCAGGGGCGGCTCACATGCGGTTTGGATATTTCAGATATCAAAAAATCTCATTGTAAGCAGTGGCAAGGCTGTTGTGCTGCGCGGACACGCACAGGCCCAGAACGTATTCTGGCAGGTCGCCGGTAAGGTGGTCCTTGGAACAACCTCGCACGTTGAGGGAATTGTCCTGTCCAAGACGCTGATCGCCGTGAAAACTGGCGCATCCATCAACGGCAGGCTGCTCGCGCAGACCGCGGTCACATTGCAGATGAACAAGGTCGCCGCCCCTTAGTCCAGGAGCGTAGTACGATTCAGCGGCCAAGTGCGTCCATACTCAATGAGCTTGAGTGGGTTTTGACGGGAACAGGAGGGGTTGCATCCGGTCCTCGATAGGTGCCGAGCATCCGATCCCAGAAGAAGTCGATCACCGCGAAATTGCAATCCGCATGCCGGTGGTGAGCGAAGTGCAGCTCCTGCTTTCGTCTAAACCATGCAAAACGCTCAAGCCGCGAGCCTTCTACGTGGTACTCCTTGTCGAAGAAGACGTGAGCGCAAAAGGACACCGCGCATGCGATCGCCTGAACCACAAAGAGATCGACCGGCAAAACGAAGTATGTGCACGCCCCCACCAGAAACACGGGAATGAAGAAGAAGGGCGTAATGTTACCCTCGTCGCCGACATACGTCCGTGAAACAAGATGATCTTTGGAATAGAAGGTGTGATGGAATTTGATGTGGTTGCGAAACAGCAGACCGCCCATTCGATGGTGGGCGAGCTTGCAATGCATCAGCGTCTGCGCAAATGACATGACCAAATGCGTAACAACGGCGGTGATGAGAAATAGTGGAAGCTCTCGAAGGAACCACGGTACCGTCTGATACATCACGTCTCGCTCCGGCCCTTAAGGAGCCACTGTAGCAGATATATTCCATGCCGACAGCTCCGTGATCTCATGGCCGAACTGGTGACGCATTTACCGTGCCGCACTACGGCGAATTTGGATGCGCCAGAGCGGGATCCGATCGGAGTTCTCATGCTTCGATCCGCCTTCGCCAAGGCTCCGGCGGACAAGAGTGAAGAGCAGACCCGCCGAAGCTTCAGTGCAGGCGGGCAAGCTCAGCATGAGGGTTAAACAAGTTCCTCGCCCTGAGCCTGTCGAAGGGCGACTCGACTCGAAATCATTCCGCTCCAGCTCGCCCGCGCACCGGCGCGACGATCCTCATTGACGCAGTGCTCCCCTCCGTTTCCATCGCGAGATCTCCGCCCAAGAGTCGGCGAGCAAAGCGAGCCGACGGAGAAGAAGGCGCTCGATTCAATCTGAACGAGTCTTGCTTTAACCGCGACCTACCTGCCCGATGAGCCGCATACCCTGGCATGCGAGCATAAGGGCGAACCAGGACGAGGTCGACCGCTTCCGGGAAGCGTTGCGGAAGTTGGTTTCTTGAACGGAACGACGACCTTTCGACGGTGCCGGGTCATGGATTACCTGTCGCCGTGGCTGAAATAACCGTTTGTTGATCACGTTTGAAAATACATTCCTAAAGTCCGTCGCGCACACTCGCGCCGGGATGTGGGAGTTTACGCCGATGACTGAAGTGATCGTGATTGCCGCTGCGACGTTCCTCGTCGTCCTGGCCGTAAACGGTCTCTACAATTGGCTCATCGAGCTCTGGCGCCGATGCGATCAGGCCGCGGCCGATGTCGACGTCCAGCTGCGGCAGCGCAATGACCTGATCCCCAGCCTGGTCACAGTCGTCAAAGGTTATGCCGTGCACGAACACAGCACGTTTGAGGCCGTCGCCCGAGCCCGCAGCGTGGCGATAGCGCCGCCGGACGGCGTCGATCAGAAGACGGCGGAACTCGCGCTCGGATCCGCGCTTGGCCGTCTGTTCGCGGTGGCCGAGCAGTATCCGGACCTCAAGGCATCGGCCGCGTTCCGGCAATTGCAGGGCGAGATCGGCGACATCGAAAACAAGATTGCGGCGGCGCGCCGGTTTCTGAACAACGCCGTCGCCGAATACAACATCACGCGCGCGCAATTCCCCTCCAACGTGTTGAGCCTGATCTGCCGGTTTCACCAGCGCGACCCGGGGATCGTGCTGCCGCAGAACCGCGGCACGATCGACACGGCGCCATCAATCGCTTTCTGATCCATGCTGAGGGCCTACGGCCTCTACGGCCATATCCGCAACAATGATCTGAGAGCGACGGCGCTCCTTGCCGGGTTTGCGATCTATGTCGGGTTTTTGTGGGTCGCTGCCTGCCTGGTCTATTCCGCGACCGGTCTCGAACTGCGCGTGGTCTCGGCCCAGCTCGAAACCGGTCACCAGCTCAAGACTTCGCACGCGGCGTTCGCACTCCAAACGGCGCAACACGTTGCGATCGCCTACGCCTGGGTGCCCGTGCTGCTTGCCCTGGGATGGCTCATCTACGCCTGGGCGATGCGAAAGCAGCTGGTTCGCGAAGGCACAGGCGCCGAATTTACATCGCGATCGCTCGAGCCCGAGCTTTATAATATCGTGGAGACGCTGGCGATCGGCGCCGGCCTGCCGATGCCGGCGGTCGAGATCATCGAGACGAACGCCCTCAACGCCTACGCCACCGGCTGGACCCCTGCCGATTCGGTTGTGGGTGTGACGCGCGGGCTGTTGCGGAGCCTGTCCCGGGATGAGCTCGAGGCCGTGGTCGCGCACGAAATCACGCACATCCGGTATCGCGACATCAGGCTGATGACGGTGGCGGCGGTCTTTGTGGGCTTTCTCACCAGCGGGGGCCGCATGCTCGGTGGCGGGCGCGACGCGTCGGACACCCGCAACCTGCTGTTCCGTACAAGCGGCGGCGCCGGCATTGTTTTCGTCGCGGTCGCCGCGGTCATCGCCGCGCTGGCCTCGGTTCTGGGCCTGCTCAGCCAGCTCGCCTTGTCCCGCACCCGCGAGTTTGTGGCAGACGCCGGCGCCGTTGAGCTGACAAAGAACCCCGACGCCCTCATCAGAGCGCTGCAGACGATCTCTGCGCATGACGAGGTGCTGGTCGTCCCGCGCCAGCTTCGCGCCATGATGATCTCATCACCAACCGGCGACTGGACGTCCGCGCACCCGTCAATTGAAAACCGGATCGCCGCACTCGAGATGTATGCCGGCGGCAAGCGTCCTGTTGTGCAAGGCTTGCCGTCGAGTCCGCAGCGTACCGGCGCGGCGGTGGGCAGCACAGGCGCGTTCCACAATGGCCGCAACCAGGCCCGACCATTCGGCCGCCGCGCTCCTGGCGCCACGAACGCGTAGTTTTTTCGTATCGCAAATCGGGAATGGAAATCCGGGTCAAGGATGGCGGAAAATAGTCCATTTCCAGACTTTTGCCTTAAGCTGGCCCGGCGACAAAGCCAACGTGCCGACGTTGCTGCAATAAATTAGGCGTCCCCTGATTCCCGGGCCGGTTTTGAAATCGTTGTTGTGCAAGATTCCGGATTTTGGCATCGGCCCGAATGGCCGTTACTGGCCGAATTAGGCCACTCGAAATTCAAAATAGGCCACGCAGTGACACATCACGTGCGGTTCCGTGTGCGGGACAATAATCGCGCAAGCCGTATCTCATGCCTTACGCGCTGCTTTATCGATGGCGCCCGAAATTGGTCACTCTGATTACTACAATCGGCTACATCCTTGAAGTGACGAATCAGCCATCCGTTGCTGATTCTCCATATGGCATCAATTCGCGGTCCTTTCAGGACAAGTTCGTACTGGACTACTGCCCTTCGCCTTCCACCCGGTGGCTTTGGCAATGGAAGTATCAGTGCCACACATTCAGGGACCACATTGCGATACAGCGGTGCTAGTTCGGCGAGGAGGGCTGGTGTTGGCGCGCGGCCATGCAATTCCCGCTTAATAATCGCCAACACTGCTTCAGCATCAGGCGACAATGTTTTCGCTCTAATCGCGGCCTCCTTTAATTACTGTGAAGCGGCCCCCGAGTGGACTGGATCGTGTCGGACGGGTCAAGATTTCTGGGAAGTTCGGGACCGCTGCCGCTCGGCGGTTCGCCGTGAAGCGCAGCGTCGAGCAATTCCCCGGTGGTCCAAATGAATGTTCGCGTGTCCGGGGTCAAAGTCGAAACTGAACTTGCCACAGCGTCGACTCTGGCCGCGCCCGTCCTGCGATGGCCCCACGAAATCGAAGCGGCTCAAGTTACAACTCTGACCCCGCAATTGCTGTTGCCGCTTCCTGACTCCGCACTCGCTGCTGCCCGCTTCCGCCGGTGCTTACGGGATCAGTTCGAACACCGCGCCATAATCCTGGGAGCCGCCATTCACCGAGGTATCGACGAGCCTGCCGTCCGGCATCGCCAGCAAAGGCGCAACCGGCTGGCCGGCGCCCGGGTAGCTGAATGTGTAAAGCACACTTTCTTTCCAGGAACGTCTGGATGGAGCGAGCTTGAAGACAACGCCCTCATGTGCGCTTCCGCCGTCAAAGGTCGTACCAAGGAGATCGCCCTGGCCGTCCATGATCACAGCCGCAAACGGCATCCCGCCATCGTCGCCGTCGCCGAAATTGTAGATCACGCTTTCCTTCCACCCGGCCTTTCCGGGCTTCAGGCGGAAGACGGTGCCGCAGCCCGGAGGCTCATACAGGACATTGCAGTTTCCGCTGCCGCCGTAAGACGTCGTGCTGTACAGATTTCCCTGGCTGTCGAAGGTCACGCTTCCCTGCGGGTAGGCGCCGTCCGTGGCGGAAAATGTATGCAGGACGCTTTCGCTCCATCCGCGCCTGCCCGGAGAAACCTCGAATACGACGCCACAGCCATAGCCGCTGACGCAGCCGGTCGAGCCGCCATAGACGGTCGTTCCATAAAGATTTCCCGCCGCATCGAAGACGAGATTGGCCTCTGAAACCCCGCCATCGCTGCCGCCGGTAAAGCCGTAGATATCCTTCTCCTGCCAGCCATTTTGGGTCGGAGAAAGTTCGAACACGGAGCCGCCGCAGCCGGCAGCGCTGCAGCCCCAATAGGTGGGCGGGCTGGCACTGACTGCCGTCCGGCTGTAGCGCGGGCCGCCGCTGACGCCCGGCGCATAGGTTGTCCCATACAGGTTTCCGGCTCCGTCGAATACGAGGCCGCCAACCGGCATGACGCCTTTCACCTGTCCCGGTACGAAACTGAACAGTACATTTTCCTGCCATGTTTTGCCCGACCGGCTGAGCTCGAATACCACTCCACAGCCGTACCATTGCGTGCCGTTCCAGAGACACTGACCCTGGCCGCCGCTGATCGTCGTTCCATAGAGATTGCCTGAGGCGTCGAACACCAGACTGTCCAACGGCCCGCCGCCGTCCGCGCCGCCGGTGAAGTTGAAGCGCACCTTCTCCTTCCAGCCGCCGTTCGTGCGCGACAGCTCGAAAACATTGCCGAATCCATAGGCGCCGCCGCCGAGATATGTCGTCCCGTACAGGTTTCCCTTCGCATCGGCGACAAGGCCACCCTGGGGCGCAGCTCCGTTTGCCCCATCGAAGAGGAACAGATCCTTTTCCCGAACCGTCGCTCCATGTGCGGCGCCGACAATGCCTGCGCCGGCCAAGAACGCGCAAAGGGCCATTGTGATGTATCGGTGTTTGCCAGTAACGCTTGTTATGATGGTGTTGGTGACAATCGCTGTTTCACGCATGAGGGTGCCTCGCTTCCCGACGATACTTCCCAAGGACGAACCGATCACAACCCTCCCGACACCAACCTGAACTTTTTTTTGAGATCACGAGTTTCCTCCTCGACGGGCACTCCGGTTGGGGGATAGTTCCACGCCTCCGCTCGATGCCACTGTATCAAGCGATGGCCGGGCGCCGCAATTTCGCTGGGGCACTTGGTCGCTTTCGTGCGGCGCGTGAGCATCTCGCGGTGCGCGTTCGCCCATGCCACATTAGGACCATGCTCCAAGGACCCCAAGGGTCTGCCGGATCGGACGTCGCGGCTCCGCAGAGCAAGCGATGACCGCATGCGCAGGTTGTTGACCCGATCCGTTCTCTCCGTTTTCGCCCTCGCCGTCCTCGCAGTGACATGGATCGTTGCGGGCCCCTGGTGGGCGCAGGCGCTCGACGCGATCCACACCACCCGATTGGCGACCGTGACCTCCTTATCGATTAGGCAATACAGCGGATTTTTCCGGTTCTTTCCCGGCCGGGACGGCGCGCCGCTCCCCGAAGCCGAGGGGTTCACCTGGTACGACTGGGGCAACCCGCTGGAACGCGTCGGCATACAGCTTGATCCCGGCGGCGTCCTCGTGCTCATCGACGGTGACCGTCGCTTCGTCCTCGGGAAGTGTCCCGGCGTGGTGGCAGACCACGGCTATACACCGCCAATCGAGCCCGAGCCCGGCGATACAACCTCGATCACCCTCGATCGCGGTGTGGCGAGCTCGCCAACACCTTTCCATATCGCCTGCTGTGGCTCGCTGGGCGGCGGCAGCAGCTGGTATCCCTGGGCGCGCTACCTTTATTGGCACCTGTCATGGACCAAGGTCGACGGTGAGCGGGTCGATATGCTTGCCCGTTTCCGGCAGAACTATGAGAGCGGGAGCGGTTGGAACGAACCCGGCGCGGCGAGTTTGGTGCGACTCAACATCCTATAAGTTTGTGTTCGGAGTCCGGACTTGTAAGAAGTTCGGATTCAAAGTCTCAGCCGATCCTACCAGAGCGTCAGCTGCCGTTCGTCGGCTGCCGTCTTGGGCTGCGGGCCGGGCCGCAACTCAGTAGCGCCGCGCGCAAAGAAATAAAACTCTGACCCTGATCTCACGGCGCTGCTCCCTCATCGCGCGATAAGTGCTTTGGCGGACGGCCGCGTCGAGTTGGCTCAACGGCCAAAAAAATCGGCTCTTGCTCCTTTTCCCTTCCTAAGAGCGTCCCCAATTCCAGAGTGGGGTTGAACGGACGCTTGTCAGCCGCGTGTGGCGCATGGGACCGATTTAAGACTCAGCGCATGACCGAAACTACGATCCATGGAACACTGTCCTTAAATTCCTGCCGCAATACGATTTCCCGACCTTGATCCATTGGCTCGCAGTTCGGTTCCACCAAATCGACGCTCACCCCACCGTGAACCGGGCCAAGGACCCCGTCCGGAACCTCAACCATCCCCGACCACTCTGCCGGATTGCATTCCATTCCACCTCGCGTCCCATGGCCCGCAAAGATGCCCATATGCTCTGCGCCACGGAACTCGCCGTTCAGGGGCTGGCGCATGGGAATCGGCAAATGCACCATGTCGTAGCTCTTGTGATGTAGGCGACCCTTGAGATGGTAGCTCGCATGAGGATTCCATTTCCTATCGCCGCGAGGAATCAAGACGAAAACTTCGCCCCTTGGTGAACGGCGAACCCAAAGCGTCAGCCAAAGCCCGCGTTCATTTCGGATCGCAACGGCGTATCTATATTCGCGCTCCGGGACTTGCCCCAACTTCATGCGGGCTTTGGGAGCGGCCAAGCTGGCTTGCTTTCCCTCGTCGAACAATCCACGCCACATCTCCAGTTGTTCAGCCGATAATGTGGACTTTTCAACGCCCTGGTATCGCAACCATCCATCGAACGTGTCGAGTTCTTCTTCGCTGATGAAAGACGACATTGGTTCTATCCTGTATGTACAATAACCCGCTCTCACCAATCGCTCAAAGGTAAGAGCCATCTACCCATCCGACGCCCCGCCATAATCCTGCGCTTGGCATTCCCGTTGCGAGGGAGTAGCCGCTCTATATGAGAGATAGCATGGCAAAGCCTGGCAGCACGATGAGACGCTACGCACCACAAGGCGTTCCCTTACTCGGTGGCTGAGCCGTTTCCCGGTTTCGCGGCAGGCAGGGTAGCGAACGTCAAATCTGCTTCACTAACCCCCAAAGCCTAGCGAACTTTGTGATGTACATTGCAGCAATGGTGGGCCCAGCAGGACTCGAACCTGCGACCCGCTGATTAAGAGTCAGCTGCTCTACCGCCTGAGCTATGGGCCCGTCCGGGACAGCGTGCCGGAAGGTGCGCGCCTATAACAGAGCGCCCCTGCCCTGTCCACGCGCGCGGGTTGCGCCCCGATCGCATGGGCTTCGGCTTGCAGCGTTCACAGCCCCGTGGCTTGCGCACGATCCGCAACTCCGCAAGATTGCTGGGGGCTTTCGAGGGCTGGTGAAACCGTGAGCAGCGCAAACGCAGCCACTTCCGCCGTCGCAGACGCAAAGGCGAGACGCGATACCGCGTTTCTCGGTCATCCGGTCGGACTGGGCTGGCTGTCGGGTTCGGAGTTGTGGGAGCGGTTTTCCTATTACGGAATGCAGTCGCTGCTGGTGCTCTATCTCACGCACAGCCTTCTGCATCCCGGGCATATCGAGCATGTGTGGGGATTCGCGACCTTCCGGCGCGTGCTCGAGAGCCTTTACGGCCCGCTCACGCTGCAGGCGCTCGCCTCCAACATCAACGGCCTCTATGCGGGGCTCGTCTATGTGACACCGCTGGCGGGCGGGTTTCTCGCCGATCGCGTCATCGGCCGCACCAATGCGGTGACGATCGGCGCCATTCTCATGGTGATCGGCGGCTTCCTGATGGCCGCGGACGCGACGTTCCTGCCGGCGCTGCTTTCGCTGCTCCTCGGCGTCGGCTGCTTCAAGGCCAATATCGCGAGCCAGGTAGGAGACCTTTACGCGATCGACGACCCGAGGCGGGCGAGCGGGTTCCAGATCTATTTTCTCGGCATCCAGCTTGCGGTGATCATCTCGCCGCTCATCTGTGGAACGCTCGGCGAGAAATATGGATGGCATCTGGGCTTCATGGCATCGGGCGTGGGCATGGTGCTCGGGCTGATCATCTATCTTGCCGGCCGCGCAACGTTTCCGCCCGAGCCACTGCGCCGGAAGGGCGACCGTGTCGAGCGGCCGCCATTGACGAAGCGCGACTGGCGGACGGTGACCATCCTCGTTGCGTTGCTTCCCGTGCTCGCAACCGGGCTCATCAGCAACCAGGAAATCTTCAACGCCTATCTCGTCTGGGCGGAGAAGAACTACCAGCTCGTATTCTTCGGCCAGACGATGCCGGTCACCTGGATGCTGTCGGTCGACGCGATTGTCAGCACCGGGCTGATGGTAGCCGTGATCGCATTCTGGCGATGGTACGGGCGCCGTTGGACCGAGCCGTCCGAAATCACCAAGATGACCATCGGAACCGCGATCAGCGCCTGCGCGCCGCTGGTGCTGGCGGCCGCATCGGCCGTGGTGGCACAAACGGGACATCCCGTGTCGCTCGCCTGGGCAATTGCGTTTCATGTGATCAACGATCTCGGCTTTTCGAACGTGCTGCCGGTAGGCCTCGCGCTTTACTCGCGCGCCGCGCCCAAGGGTCTCGGCGGGATGATGATCGCGGTCTATTACCTGCATCTGTTTCTGGGCAACACTCTCACCGGCTATCTGGGCGGATTGCTGGACAAGATGTCCGCGGTGTCGTTCTGGCTCTTGCACGCGGGACTGATGGGAGTTGCGGCAGCGGTTCTTTTGGGCGCGCGCATCGCCTTCGGGCGTTTCCTCGCACCAGAGAAGCGGGCGTAACTGTTATAGGTTCCTCCCCCGCGCTTCGCGCGGGGGAGGAACCCCTGCTGTGCAATCACTTCGGCGCGGGTGAGGGGTTTTCTGCCGGCGCGCGTTCCTTGGTCAGGTTCGTCGTCAGCGCCGTGACGCCGGCGAGACCACCCAGCTGCATGGATTCGACCGCTGTGCTCGGCACGATGACGATGGTGGCGTTGTTCTTCTTCAGTCCCTCGTAGAGCATGTTCATCGCCCGCAAATGAAAGGCGGTCGGATTGTCGGCGTAGGTCTTGGCCGCCTCGCCGAATTTTTCTGCAACCTGGCGCTCGGAATCGCCGAGAATGACGCGCGCCTGACGCTCGCGTTCGGCCTGCGCCTGCATCGACATCGCATCCTCGAGCGCCGAAGGGATCAGCACATCCTTAACCTCGACCGAAATGACATTGATGCCCCAGGGCTCGGTGCGTACGTCGATGATCCTCTGCAGCTCCTCGCTGATCTTCTCCCGGCCTTCGAGCATGTCGGAAAGCATGGTCTTGCCGATGACGTCGCGAAGCGCGGTTTGCGCAGCCCAGTTAATGGCGCTGACATAGTCGGCGACGTCGAGTGCGGCCTTTTTGGGGTCGACGACCTTCCAGAACAGCACGGCATCGACATCCACCGGCACCGTGTCCTTGGTCAGCGTCTTTTCCGCCTTGAACGAGGCTGTGATCACGCGGATGTCGATCCAGTAGGCGACCGTCTCGATGATGGGAATGATGAAAAACAAACCCGGGCCTTCGAGAGAACGGAAGCGGCCCAGCCGCAACACCACCACGCGTTCCCACTGGTTGGCGATCTTGATCGCGTAGGAAACGACAAAGGCGATGACGGCGGACACGACGGAAATGAAAAAGCTTGCGCCGTAGTCCTGAAATGCGAAGGCCGACCAGGCGAAAGTCAGGCCGATGCCGAGTATGACAACGAAGATCAATCCCGGAAGTGCATTGGGTTTTCGCATTGCCAGTTCCTCGCGCCCTCGAGTTTCGTACGCAAAAAACAATTGTCATGGCCCGCGCAAGCGGGCCACCCGGATGAAACCTGAACAGCACCGATTGTACGCGCGTTCTTGCGAGCTTCCCAGCACCAAACCGATCGTGTCTGGGTGGCCCGCTTGCGCGGGCCATGACACTATTTAGTGGGATCAACCCAATTTCGAGCTGACTCTCACAAAATCGCGCCGGGCTTGCGCGGGATCTCGACCTGCTGGTGGACGTGCACGCTCATGAGCAGGCCGAAGCCAAACATCACGGTCAGCATCGCGGTGCCGCCATAGGAGATGAGCGGCATGGGAATGCCGACCACGGGAATGAGGCCCATCACCATCGCGGCGTTGATCATGATATAGAAGAAAAAGTTGAGCGTGACGCCGATGGCGACGAGGCGACCGAACTGGCTGCGCGAGGCCATGGCGATGCGCATGCCCAGAAACATCACGATGGCGAACAGGACGAGCAGCGCGACGGAGCCCATGAAGCCGAACTCCTCCCCCAATGCGGAGAAGGCGAAATCGGTGTTCTTCTCCGGCAGAAAATTGAGCCGGCTCTGCGTGCCCTGCACGAAGCCCTTGCCGTCCATCCCGCCCGATCCGATGGCGATCTCCGCCTGGCCGATGTTCCAGCCGGCACCGAGCGCGTCGGATTGCGGATTGAGGAAGGTGAGCACGCGGCGCTTCTGATAGTCGTGCAGGAAATGCCAGGCGACGGGCACCGCGGCGACGAGCCCCGCGAAGGAGGGGAGAATCCACCACCACGACAGTCCGGCGAGAAAGAGCAGCGAAACGCCGTCGGCGAGAAGGATCGTCGCCGTGCCGAGATTGGGTTCCTTGAGCACAAGAACGGCAGGCGCGGCGATCATGACGAGCGCAACGAGAAGCCGGTGTGGCTTCGAAATATCCTCGACGCCCAATCCGTGCAGGTAGCGCGCGAGTGCCAGCACGAGCGAGATCTTCATCAGCTCCGAAGGCTGGATCTGGATGGGGCCGATCTCAATCCAGCGCTGCGCGCCGAGACCCACATGCCCGATCATCTCCACCGCAATCAGCAGCAGGAACGAGATGGCGTAGGCCGGATAGGCGAGCGTCATCCAGATGCGGATATCGACCAGCGACACGGCCATCAGGATCAGCAGCCCGATGCCGAAGCGTTCCATCTGCGGCGCCGCCCAGGGATAGAAATGCCCGCCCGCCATCGAATATTGCATCGCGCAACCGATCGAGGCGATCACCGCGATGAGCAGAACGAGTCCCCAGTTCACGCGAAGAAGTTTCTCGAACCAGGACGGAGGCCGGCGCGAGGGTGCGTAGGAGTGCGTCATGCAGCGCGTGTTGCGGACGCGCCGCCAAGCGACGCTGCATTGACGGGATAGGCGGGCGTGAGTTTCAGCGGGTCGCGCTGCTGGGCAAAGATGAGGATGTCGCGCACCATCTCGACATGGGGATGGCCGATGGCGCCATGCTCAAACACGATGGCACAGGCGTAGCGTGGTACCGAAACCGGAGCGTAGGAAATGAAGAGCGCGTGATCGCGCAGTTTCCAGGGCAGGTTCTCGTTCTTCGTCACGCCCTTCAGATGTTCCGCGCTGCTGATTTTGCGGACCTGGGCCGTCCCGGTCTTCCCCGCCATCTCGAGGCCCGGATTGGGAATGCGAAACCGGAAGGCCGTGCCGCTGGGATCGTTGGTGACGGCATTCATGCCCGAGCGCACCGCCGCAAGCGCATTGTCGGCAAACGCAAGACGCTTCAGCGCGGGCCGCGCCTCGACTTCCTTGCCCACCACGCGGACGATCCGCGGGCTCACCTCGTTGCCGCTCGCGATGCGCGCTGCCATCGTGCAGAGCTGCAAAGGGGTCACCAGCACATAGCCCTGGCCGATGCCGGCGTTCAGCGTCTCGCCTTCAAGCCAGGGAGCGCCATAGGTCGCCTCTTTCCAGGCCCGTCCCGGGATCACGCCCGCGCGCTCGCCTGGAATTTCGATGTTCGTAAAGTGCCCCAGGCCGAGCTTGTGCGCGCCCGCTTCGATGCCGTCGATCCCGAGGCGGCGCGCCACATTGTAGAAATAGACGTCGCAAGACTGGGCGATGCCGCGATGGAGGTCGACGTGGCCGTGCCCGTGCTTCTTCCAGCAATGAAACACGTAGTTGCCGAGCGCGAGCGAGCCTGAGCAATTGACGGCGAAATCCGGCGTGATGGCGCCCGCGTCGAGCGCCGAAAGTGCAACGGCCGGCTTGAAAGTCGATCCCGGCGGGTAAAGCCCCGCAAGCGCCTTGTCGATGAGCGGCTGATGGTCGTCGGTCAGAAGGCCGCGCCATTGCGTCGCGTTGATGCCGACATTGAAGAGGTTGGGGTCGTAGCCCGGCGTCGAGGCGAGTGCGAGTACGTCGCCGGTCTGCACGTCCATCACGGCGCAGGCGACGCTCTCCGCGCCGAGCCGCTGCACCACGAATTTCTGCAGTTCGCGGTCGATCGTGAGCCAGACATCGGCGCCCGGCGATCCGGGATCGCGGCTCAATTCGCGGATCACCCGGCCATAGGCGTTCACCTCCACGCGGCTCACGCCCGCGTTGCCGCGCACCTTCGCGTCATAGGCCTTCTCGATGCCTCGCTTGCCCATGCGAAAGCCCGGAAGTTCGAGAACCGGGTCATTGTCGCGTTCCTCGTCTTTCGGCGAGACGGCGGCGACATACCCCAGTACATGCGAAAGCTCGTCGCCGAACGGATAGTCGCGCGTCTCGCCCGCATCGGGCTGGATGCCGGAAAGATAGGGAAGGTGCATGTTGACGCGCGCAAATTCTTCCCAGGTCAGGTTTTCGGCGACCGTCGAAGGAACAAACTTCTTGTTCTGCGTCACATCTCGCAGGATTCGCGCGCGGTCGCGGTCGGTGAGAAGGATAATGCGGCCAACCGTGTCGAGCGCCGCCTCGACTCCTTCCAGCGCCTGTTCGGGAATAATCAGGACGCGATAGTTGCGGCGGTTGTTGGCCAGTGCGACGCCGAAACGGTCGAAAATACGGCCGCGAAGCGGCGCTACGAGGCGCGCGCTGACGCTGTTCTGCTCGGCCCTGGTGCGAAACTGTTCGCCCTCCAGAATCTGGAGCTGGTAGAGCCTGACGCCGAGTGCTCCCAACACGGCGCCGACCGCGCCGCCGGCCATCAGCGTGCGGCGGGTGAACGTCGCGTAACGGCTCTTGTCCTTGCCGTCGAAGAGAGGCATCAGAGGCCACTCCGGATCGCGCCGATCAGATGGTGCTGGGCGAAATTCATCAACATGAGCGCCGGAATGTACCAGATAACATTGACGGCGAGATCGACCATTACCGGCGCGGGCGGCGGAATGCGTAGATAATAAAGTGCGACGATCGCGTAGGCCGTGCCGAGGGCCACGAGCAGCGCGACAGCAAAGCCGAGAATGGCGCCGAGACCCGCGAGGCCGGCAAGGGAATCCCGCTGCCGGTCAACGAAGGCATAAGAGGCGACGAAAGACGCCGCCCATATGCCTGGCGGCCCACCCGAAAGCAGATCCTCCGTGAGGCCGATCGCAAAGGCGACCCAGGGCGGCATCAGATCCGGCCGGAGCAGGCCCCAGAAATAGACCGGCATGAGCGCGAAAAGCGGGGTCGGCAGAAATCCGCCGGTGAACGACACCGGAAAATTCGCGATCATCGCGCCCAGCAGAGCGAAACCAAACGGCACCATCGCCGCGAAAACACGGCCGATCGAAGCGCTGAATCTCTCCTGCATCACCCCCTCTCCCCTGCAGGGCTACGAGATTCACACATCCCGACTGTCATAGGTTCCTCCTCCGCGCGAAGCGCGGGGGAGGGGGACCGCCGAAGGTGGTGGAGGGGGCGGCCGCCTGCGCGATAGTGACAAGCATGTTCTCGATCGCTTCTTCGTTCAGAATATCCCGTGCTGGCTCGCAAAATGCGGATCCGGTTCTCCCCAAGCCAGCGATCTCTGCGCTTGTCGTGGACCCACCGCGATTCGTGGTCGTGCGCGGCACCATCGATCTCGACGGCCAAGTGCGCCAATGCACAGTAGAAATCCAGAATGTAGGGACCTATCGGGTGCTGCCTCTGGAATCGCAATCCATTCAATCGGCCACCGCGAATCCGTTCCCAGAGCAGCGCTTCCGGCAACGTCATCTCGCGCCGCAATTTGCGCGCGCGTTTGAGCGTCAGCACCGGTGCGCGCATCTGGATTCTCTACGACCTACTCTGCTCGGCGTGATTTGCATCTGGCATATATTCAAACGCTTGTGGGCTGCCGCCCCCTCCACCGCCTTCGGCGGTCCCCCTCCCCCGCGCTTCGCGCGGAGGAGGAACCTGCGCCGTGCCCGTTGAGAAGCGTGAATAATCGTAGCCCCAGGGGGGAGAGGGGAAAAAGACTCGAATACCATCAACACGTCCCTACTGGTTGTCGGCGTTTGGGTCGTCGGTGTTGGGTTGTGCTTGCGGTGTGGTTGTGGGCGGCACTGCCGGCGCCGTGGTGGACGGAACCGTCTGCATGTTGCTCGTGCCCCGCGCTTCGCCGTCCGCGGCCGATGTATCGACAGGTGGAACCAGGATTTGCGCGTGCAGCGTGTGCACGCGCTTCGGTTCGGTGCTCGGCTCGCCTGCCGATGCGACACCGGGCGCAGGCACAGGCGGATTCGCGGCCGTCACCTTGGGCGCAGGCGGAGCAAGAGGCGGAAGCCCGGCCGCGGTGACAGGAAGGTCGCTCTTCGTCGCCAGGGGCGGCTGCTCGGGAATCACCTTGAGGTCCAGCACCCGCACGTCGTTGCTCCGTCCCGCATCGGCGAAAAGAGCGGCGCGGAAACCGGCGCCGTCGCGAAAAACCTTGCCCACCAAAAGGCCGGGCGGGAGAAGCGCGCCATCTCCCGAGGTCACAATCTGCTCTCCGTCCGTGACCGCCGCGCCCTGCGCGGAGATCTCGAGTGTCGGTGCGGACGAATTGTCGCCCGCCATGATCGCCTGAATGTTCCCAGGCTGGATGGAGACGGGAATACGGCTGTTGAGATCGGTGAGCAGGATCACCCAGGACGTGTGATCGCCAGCGAGAAAGATGCGCCCAATCATGCCGCGCTCGTCCACGACCGCTTCGCCGGGTTTGACGCGATCGCGCCGCCCCGCATCGAGAATCATCGTGCTGAGAAACGGCCTGGTCGAGCGGCCGATGACATGGGCGGTGACGTTGGCCGTTTCGGGATTCGGCACGGCATTCAGGAGAAGCTGATAGCGCTTCAACCGTTGCTCAAGCATCAGGGCAGCGTTCTGCCATTGCCTGAGACGCGCGTTCTGCTCCTTCAGACGGAGGTTTTCCTGATAGACCGTGAAGAGCTGTGCCAGGCTGCCCGTCCACTGAACGGTGGTGCGCACCGGCATGCGCAGGGTTTCAAGAATCGGAGCGGTGCGATCGGAAACATAGGCACGCCCGCGGTCGAACAGGGTTGGCTGCACCCGGCCGAGGAAAACGATGGTGAGCGCAAGGACGGCGAGAATGGCGAGCGACAGCTGATTGCCGTTGCGGCCGCGTGCAAGTCTCAGAGTCCCGTTCGCCATCTCGTCACCAAACCGTCAGGCACACCCCCCAGGAATCAAAACGAATCAGAACGCCGTCGTCAGAACGTGACGCATGATTTTCGCGTTTTCGAGAACGCGCCCTGTCCCCAGCGCCACGCAGGAGAGCGGATCGTCGGCGATGCTGACGGGCAGACCCGTTTCTTCGCGCAGAACCTGGTCGAGATTGGCGAGCAGCGAGCCGCCACCCGTCAGCACGATACCCTTGTCGACGATGTCCGCGGCAAGTTCCGGCGGCGTGGCTTCGAGCGCCACCTTCACCGCCTCGACGATCTGGCTCGTCGGCTCCGCCAACGCTTCGCCGATATGCCGCTGGGTGATGGTGATTTCCTTGGGCACGCCGTTCAGCAGATCGCGGCCCTTGATCTCCATGGTGACGCCCGTTCCGTCGCCGGGCGGCGCCGCTGAGCCGATCTGCTTCTTGATGCGTTCGGCGGTCGCTTCGCCGATCAAAAGATTCTGGTGGCGACGGATGTACGCGATGATCGCTTCGTCCATCTTGTCGCCCCCCACGCGCACCGAGCGGGAATAGACAATGCCGCCAAGTGAAAGCACGGCCACTTCCGTCGTGCCGCCGCCGATGTCGACCACCATCGAGCCGGTCGGATCGGAAACCGGCAATCCCGCGCCGATCGCCGCCGCCATTGGTTCCTCGATGAGGAACACGCGGCGCGCGCCGGCGGAAAGCGCCGATTCCTGAATGGCGCGCCGCTCCACCGCCGTCGATCCCGAAGGCACGCAGACGATGATCATCGGATTGGCGAAAGAGCGGCGGTTGTGAACCTTGCGAATGAAATGTTTGATCATCTCTTCCGCGATTTCGAAATCCGCGATGACGCCGTCGCGCATTGGCCGGATCGCCTCGATATTCCCCGGCGTGCGGCCCAGCATCATCTTCGCGTCGTTTCCGACGGCGCGCACCTGCTTCTTGCCGCCGCGGTTCGTAATCGTCGCCACGACGGACGGCTCGTTGAGAACGATACCGCGCCCTTTCACATAGACAAGCGTGTTGGCCGTTCCGAGATCGATGGCCATGTCGCTCGACAGGATGCCGAGAAGGCTTCCGAACATGCTCTGGGTGCCCGTTCCTTTCCTACCGGCCTCAGCCGGTCTTCGATTTCGTGAGGGGGCACCCCTGCTTCGCCCTCCTCCGTTCATTTGCCGGGATTCCCCAGCCGGGAAATGCCCGTTTAGAGTGTGCTCGTCCCGAAACGCGAATCTTGCCGAAATTCGTTAAGGATCGTCACGGCATCGCGGCTTTATTTTAAAGGCCAGATCGCCCTGTTTCGAAAATCCTCTGGACAGGCCCGCCCGTAAGAGAGGCGAACTCCGCGGCTCGGGGGGACGCACCCCAAGAGCCCCGAACCGGAAGAGGGACCTGAAACCGGAGCTACGGAGAGAGGGAGGTCTTGCGGCCGCACCGGTCCGCGCCTGCCCCAGCTCACTCCCAAGCGCCGCCTCCCGGCGCCGGACCGCCACTATGCCCGGAGAATCTGTGTCGCTCTTCTTCGCGTGAATTCACGCATCCGTCGCGAGGCTTTTACGCCCAAGGCGAAGCGCGGCGCAATAGTTTGCAGCATCGGTTTCGACGCATGCGGCATGTGTCGGCACACCACGCGATTCGATTGATCGTCGCAAACGCTCATCCAATCGCGAAGCATTGCAACAAAGGCGAATTTCCGGCACGAAAAAGAAAGTTCCGACCTGGGCCGCGCAGGAGCTCGCGGGCCGGTCCCACCGGCCAAAGAGCGCGAAGGCCCGCAGATGAAAATCCTGCCGCCCGTCTCGATCAGCGCCCGCGGATTTTTGCCCGGCCGCTGGGACGTGCTGGCGGCGATCCTCGTGCTCGGCGCGATTGTCGTGCTCAGCGACGAGAGCCGAAGCCTGGTTGCCCCCCTTTCGACACTCAAATCGAATCCTCTGTCGCTCAGCCCCTGGGCGCTGCCTGTCTATGCCTTGCGTACCACCTTGCGAATGATGGTCGCACTCGTCGTCTCGCTGCTCTTTACATTCACCTATGCGACATGGGCCGCCAAGAGCGCACGGGCGGGGACGCTGCTGATCCCGTTGCTCGATATTCTGCAATCGGTTCCGATACTGGGCTTCATCTCGGTCACGGTTGTCTTCTTTCTCTCGCTTGCGCCCGGCCGCGTGTTTGGAGCGGAGCTCGCGGCGATCTTTGCGATCTTCACCAGCCAGGCCTGGAACATGGCCTTCAGCTTCTACCAGTCGCTGCGCACCGTGCCGCCCGAGCTTGAGGAGGCCGGCCGCGTATTCGGCCTCAGTGCCTGGGCGCGCTTCTGGCGGATCGAGACTCCATTCGCGATGCCCTCGCTCATCTGGAACATGATGATGTCGATGTCGGGGAGCTGGTTTTTCGTCGTCGCATCGGAAGCGATCAGCGTCGGTCACACCACCATCACGCTGCCGGGAATCGGTTCCTACATCGCACTCGCCATCGCCCATAAGAAGCTCGGCGCGATCCTGTGGGCGATTCTGGCCATGCTGATCGTGATCCTTATCTACGATCAGCTGCTTTTCCGGCCGCTTGTCACCTGGGCGGACCGCTTCCGCTTCGAGCAGGAACAGAATGAGGAGCCGCCGCAATCCTGGATGCTGACGATGTTCCGCCGCTCACGGCTGATCGACACCGTCGCCTCGCCGTTCAAGGCCGCGCTGCGCTGGTCCTATCGCCTTTCTCCACCACCCACGGTGCGGATACCGGTGCCGCGAAGCCCCCTTTGGAACCGGGCAACTGACATCTTCTGGTACGGAATTCTTTTCGTCCTGATTTCCTATTCCCTTGTGCGCGTCGTCCGCTTTGTCTCCCAGAGCGTTTCATGGCCGGATGTTTTTGACGCGGGAGCCCTTGGACTGGCCACGATGCTCCGCGTGCTCGTTCTTATTGCCGTCGCCAGCGTGGTGTGGACGCCCATCGGCGTCTATGTGGGGCTGCGTCCCAAAGTCGCGAGAATCGTCCAGCCGATCGCCCAGTTCCTGGCTGCCTTTCCCGCCAACCTTCTGTTTCCTGTCGCGGTCTCGGCCATCGTCACGTGGCATCTCAATCCTGACATCTGGCTGTCCCCGCTCATGGTGCTGGGGACGCAATGGTACATCCTCTTCAATGTCATCGCGGGAGCTTCCGGGCTTCCTTCGGAATTGCGCGACGCCAGCGCCAACCTTCAGGTGCGTGGCTGGTTGTGGTGGCGCAAGGTGGGCCTCCCTGGAGTCTTTCCCTTCTACGTTACGGGCGCAATCACGGCGTCGGGTGGTTCGTGGAACGCGGCCATTGTCGCGGAATTTGTGACGTGGGGAGACCACACGTTGCGCGCCCACGGGCTTGGCGCCTACATCCAGGATGCGACGAACGCCGGCGATTTTCATCGCATCGTCCTCGGCATCGCCGTGATGAGTGCCCTCGTGACACTCGTCAATCGCATATTCTGGCGGCCGCTTTACTGGTATGCCGAGCGCAAATACCGGCTCACGTGAGCGGCGAAGGAACTCCGATGGAATCTCCGGTTCTGCTAGACGTCCAGGGCGTGTGCCGTGCGTTTCCGAAGCCGGGTGGCGGCGAATTGCTGGTGCTTGATGCCGTTGATCTCACACTGAAGGAAGGCGAAATCGTAGGTTTGCTGGGACGATCCGGTTCCGGAAAATCGACGCTTCTGCGACTCATCTCCGGACTTGCGCGCCCTAACGGCGGTAGCATCACCTATCTCGGCAATGCAGTCGACGGTCCGGCGCGCGGCATCGCGATGGTGTTCCAGAGCTTCGCGCTTTTTCCCTGGCTGACCGTGCTTGAGAATGTGGAATTGGGGCTGGAAGCGCTCCGGCTTCCCCCTGACGAGATCCGCACGCGCGCACTTGCCGCCATCGATCTCATCGGCCTCGATGGTTACGAATCCGCCTATCCGCGCGAGCTGTCAGGCGGCATGCGCCAGCGCGTCGGGTTCGCGCGCGCGCTGGTCGTGCATCCCAACGTGCTTCTGATGGACGAACCCTTCTCGGCGCTCGACGTACTCACCGCCGAGAATCTGCGCACCGATCTCCTCGAATTGTGGTCGGAAGGACAGCTGCCAATCAAAGGGATCATTCTCGTCACGCACAATATCGAGGAGGCGGTCCTGATGTGCGATCGTGTGCTCCTCTTCTCGACCAACCCCGGCCGCATCGTCACGGAAATCAAGGTGCCGCTGCGCCAGCCGCGCGACCGGCAGGATCCGAATTTCGCAGCCCTCGTGGACCGCATCTATGTGGAGATGACGGCCAGGCGCACCGACCGCCTGGCGCCGAAGCTCGACCGCATTCCAGGCACGGGATTCGCGATGATCCTTCCGGAAGTTCCGGTAGGTCTTATCTCGGGACTCGTCGAAGCGGTGTCGGCTACGCCCTACAACGGCAGAGCCGACCTTCCGGATATTGCCTCCGATCTCCAGATGGAAATCGACGAATTGTTTCCCGTCGTCGAGACATTGCAGCTCCTGCGCATGGCCGAAGTCGAAGGCGGCGACATCAAGCTGACCGAGACCGGCAAGCGCTTCGCCAACGAAGAGACCGACGAACGCAAGCGCATCTTTGCACGGCTCCTCATCCGATACGTGCCGTTCGCCTCGCACATCCGCAAGGTGCTCGACGAGCGCGACAGCCACACCGCGCCCAAGTCGCGCTTCGTCGACGAGCTCGAGGACCACATGACGCCCGACATGGCCGAGCAGACATTGCGGGCGGTGGTCGGCTGGGCGCGCTTCGGCGAACTCTTCGCCTATGACGACGACACCGCCATGTTCAGCATGGAAAACCCGGCATAGCACCACGCTTATTTCGCAGGACTGTTCAGAAACTGGTTCAACACGCAGAGTGGGTCCACCATCGGGACGACAACGGCCTTCTGCGCGCCAGGGCCGGCGCCCTCGATGATCTGCCCCAAGCCGACGCAAGGAATGCGGGGCGGCTCGCGTCGCGTCGCCAAAGCAGCCGCCCAGCGGGCGGCTTGCAGCGCTCTCGACGTCTTGGGCATGCCGATTTCGGCGGCGCCCGGTGGCGGAGCGGCCAGATGACGGCAATGCGCGCGCTCCTCGGGCGTTACATTTCCCGAATTCCCGAGACCGCAATTGAACAGGGATTCTCCGAGGCCCGAGAGACCGGACCGCGAGGGCATGGGCGAAGTAACGGGCGGCGCCGGATAGACACGCGCGACGCCCGGGGCGACGGGCGGACTCTTCGGCGTTTCGAAAGCCGGCTCGATCGGCGCAGGCGGCGCCTTTGCCTGCAGCGAGCGCTGAAGAGAAATAGTGATCTCACGCACCGGCGGCGCAGTGCCAATTGTGATCTTCGGATTGAACAGAACAAGAAGAAGTCCGTGAACGACCAGCAGCAGGAAGACAGCCGCCGTTCTCTCGAACAGCTTGTGCGGGCGTTCTCGCCTTGCGATGTGCGCACCCGCAAATGCGATCCGCTGATCTGACGTTTCTTCATCCTCCGGGTGCGCATCGTAGAGGCGAAAACCAGACACAGAGCGCATCGGCACGTCGGTCGAAGCGACAGCGGCATCCTACCAAGACCACTCCTCGCGGAATGTGGTTGGGCCGGTCCATAACATCACATGTGCGAAATCACGTGTGCAAAGATTTCGTCTCCGTCTTCCGCTTCGATCCATGTCCAGTCCGCCATGCGGTGACGGAACCAGGTGAGCTGGCGTTTTGCGTAGCGGCGCGTTGCGGTTTTTGCTGCAGTCTTTGCGGTCTCGAGGTCCATTGCACCGTCGAGCACGCTCCAAAGCTCGCGCAGTCCCAGAATTTTGGCTGCGGGAACAGCGGGATCCAGACCGCGGAGCCCCGCAGCTTCCTCAAGCGCGCCGGCCGCGATCATGGCTTCAAAACGCGCATTGATGCGCCGATGCAGTTCGCTTCGCGCGGGCGACAGCACGAATCGGGCGAGCTTCATTCCGTCCAGCGGCGCATCGCCTGCGATGCGTTGCCATTCCAGGATTGGGCGCCCGCTCGCTTGCAGGACTTCGGCGGCGCGCAATACACGTTGCGTGTCGCCCGGGCGCAGAGTTGCGGCTGTCTCCGGGTCCCTCGCCGCAAATTCCGCGAAGAACGCACCGGCGCCGAGCCGCGCCCGCCGCTCACGAACCTCATTGCGAACCTGTTCGGGCACCGCCGGGATTTGCGCCAGACCTTCCGTCAACGCGCGGAAATATAATCCTGTACCGCCGGCCAAGATCGGCACGCGACTCTGATCGCGCGCCTTTTGGAGCGCAGCGCGTGCATCGCTCTGGAATCGCGCTGCGGAATACACCTCTTGCACGCTCACATGGCCATAGAGATCGTGTGGTGCGCGCGAAAGCTCCGTGTCGCCGGGGCGCGCGGTGAGAATCCGCGCTTCGCGGTAGACCTGCATCGAATCGGCGTTGATAAGCGCTCCGCCGATTTTTTCGGCGAGCCCCAGAGCCAACCCTGATTTGCCGCTCGCTGTCGGACCGGCAATGAGTACCGCGTCCACGGTCATCGATACGGGAACGCTATCCCGCGTCGCCGAGACTCACTCCGACGTAATTTGCCTGGCCGTCGCGGCTCACGAGCAGAAGCACCGCCTTGCGGCCTGCCTTTGCGCCGGCATCCACGCGCCTGGTGACGTCGTCGGGCGTTCGGACGGCTTCGTTCTGCACCTCGAGGATCACGTCTCCCGGCTGCAGGTTTTTTTCCGCGGCAGCGCTGTCAGGATCGACATCGGTGATCACGACGCCCTGCACGTCGCTTCCCAGCCTGTATTTCTCGCGCATCTCGCGGTCGAGGGGCGCCATCGCAAGGCCAAGACGGGAGAGCCTCGATACAATCTTGGGCACGGAAAGGCTGGATATCTTCGCCGGACTTGTTGCGGCGACGGTTTCGTCGAGCTTCGCCACGGTGACGCGCAGATCGTCCGTACGATCCTTGCGCCGGACCTCGACATCCACTGTTTTTCCAACCGGCGTATCGGCAACGATGCGCGGCAAGACACGGGAATCGGAGACCGGCTTTCCATCGAAACGCGTGATCAGATCGCCGTTTTGGACGCCCCCATTCGCCGCTGGACCGCCCGCTGTCACGTCTGCCACCAGCGCGCCGGTCTGGGACGGGAGGCCAAGGCTGTCGGCGATGTCGCTTGTGACCTGCTGGATACGCACGCCGATCCAGCCTCTGCGCGCCTGTCCATACGCGCGCAATTGCGCGATTGTCTCGCGAGCCATGTTGGACGGAATTGCGAAGCCCACACCGACGGAACCGCCGCTCGGCGAAAAGATCGCCGACGTGATACCGACGACATTGCCATCCATGTCGAAAAGCGGGCCGCCCGAATTTCCGCGATTTATCGGCGCGTCGGTCTGAATGAAATCATCATAGGGGCCGGCGGCAATGTTGCGGTTGCGCGCGGACACGATGCCGGCGGTGACTGAGCTTCCCAGGCCGAAAGGATTGCCGATGGCGATCACCCAATCGCCCACCCGCGCGCGATCGGAATCCCCGAAACGCGCAGCGGGTAGAGGTGACCTGGGATTGACACGGACGAGCGCCAGATCGGTTTTCTCGTCCCGGCCGGCAACCGTGGCCGGCAGCACGGTGCCGTCATTGAAGGTTACTGCGATCTGGTCGGCTCCGTCGATGACGTGGTTGTTGGTGACGATCAGCCCGGAGGCATCGATGACAAAGCCCGAACCCAGCGCGGTCACATGGTGCGGCAGGTTCCTGTTCTTCCGCTGAAAATCCTTGAACAGGTCCTGCAACGGAGAGCCGGGCGGCAGATCGGGAAGCGCGGCCTGCGCCGTGTCGGCCTTCAGCGTCTGCGTGGTCGAAATGTTCACCACGGTCGGCAAGAGCCGACTGGCGAGATCCGCGAAGGAATCCGGAACACCCCGGGCAAGGGCCGGAGTCCCCAGAAGGGACAAAAGGAGAAACGGGATCGCCAACAATGCCAACCGAACTGGTTTCGTGTGGTGCCTTGCCATCGTGGTCAATCCCATTTCGATCAGTCCCGAGCCAGAAACCGCCGGCGCTGCGCCATCGCCCGCTCACCTATGCAAAATTCGGGCGCGGAGCTTCCCTCAACGACACTGACCTTGCAAATCATACCAATACAGTCTACAATAGAACCATAATAGTTCAAGAGAAGGGGGCATGCCGGGGTGAAAGCCATCGGTCATTCCGCTAACGCGGAACTCCACATGGATGCGGCGATCGCGACGCTTCGTCAAACGCTACCCCAATTCGGATTCAGGATCGTGATGCCACCGCCGCCGCTCCGGTTCGCCATCCCGTCCGAGGCGTGTGCGTCGATCTGGCGTCACGGCGAATCGCAAGCACTGTCCTGGCACACAGCAACTCCTGCGCTCGCCCTACTGCGCGCAATCCGAAACGAACTTGATGATCGGCTGGAGGCGCAATTGCTGCGACGCTGTGCGCAATGCAACGGCATCGGGTGGTACATCGCTGTCAATGGCGCAAAACAAATGTGCCAACACGCGCGCCGCCCGGTTTAGGACATCGCTTCCGCAAACAGACACCGCTCCCGATCGGTTGATCGGGAGCGGTGCTGCCATACGGCTCGCGCGCATAAAAGCGCGGGGCGGGGAGGGGGCAGCGCCTGACGAGCCGGATGGCCTACCCGGAAATCGAACGTCTCCTTTGACTTACTTCGCGACCTTTATGAGGCCCACCAGACCATGATTTTCCTTCCTTGGTCCGGCCGAAAAAGTGATATCGCCGCCTGGGACCGCATCGAGGCCCCAGAGTCCATCGATCGCGATCGGGCCCTTGCTCGTGCTCAGCGGACCAGCATAGGTGCCGGTGGTCGGATCGAATGCATTGACCCACCCATCGCCGAAATTGCCGACAAGCAAATCGCCCGCAAAGGAGCCGAAAGTCGACGGAGCGATCGCCATTCCCCATGGCGCGTTGAGCGGCCCCTGACCTGTCAGCTGCTTTACAAGGTTGCCCTTCTCGTCGAACACGTCGACATAGCCGAGCCCCGGCCCATCGATCTCATCGTGCTTCGCGCTGTCTTGCTTCGCAAACGTTACATAAACACTGCCGTTGATGACCGCGACGTCGAACGGCGCATAGCGCTTCGGCAGGCTTTTGTCGGTAAAGGCGCCAACCAGATTCCAGTTGCTGTCGAAAATCTGCACCTGGTTGTTATGGAAATCGGCCGCGAACAACAGCTCGCTCGACGTATCGATCGCCAACCCCTTGTAAACCGAGCCCTGTGCGGATCCGTCATAGGCGATAATGGCATTGGAAGAGTCGACCGAGAAGTTCCAGCCCGAGATGATGCCTGCCTCGGAATCGAAGATGAATTGGGCAGCGCCGCTCTTGCCATTTTCTGAAATTTTAAATCCGCTGATGTTGTATACGGTGCCGGTCGGGACTCCGCTGGGAATGGTCACCACAAGGCCGGTATTGACCCCCGTGCCCTGGTTATAAACCGTGGAGAGGCCGGTCCCGTTGTCGGAAACCCAAAGAGGTCCGCCGGGCGCCTGGGAAAGGCCCCAGGCATTGACGAGATTCGTATCCGCATTCTTCGCTTTTCCCGCCTGGTCGGAGACCAGCTTGGTGATTTTGAAAACCGGCGCTGCCGGGATGTTTCCGGCCCAGGCCGTAGACGCCAGCAGAACCAGGCCAAAAGCGATACCAATTTCACTTCGCATATGTAACTCCGTGAGTTTGATCGTGGTGACCGGCGATGAGACCCGCGCCGCATGGCGATCCCTTGTTCGCCGCATATAAGTTAGACGAACCGAGTCCGCCAATTATTCCGTAGAAAGATTTGTTTCATGTCGATGCCGATCACCCGATCGCGAAATTGACTGCTGATGACCGCGCGGTGTCGTACCTATCGACGGCAATAATGCATGAGGAGCATGAACGCGAGCGCCGCGTTGATGTTCTGGCGGTGCATCCATCGGGAGTGGATTCAGCTTCGTCGGATATAAAAAAATGCGCACCGCTCTCCGGCTGACGGATGGGAGCGGTGCGCAGTCGCGCCATATTTTGCGGCGGGGGTCGGCCGCCCGGAGCAGGAGGATCGTCTCCGGATCACGTCATGGCGGATGTCACCTGGCAACCTTGATGAGACCAATCAGGCCGTCTGCATAGAAATTCGGTCCGGAAGAGAAAGTTATGTCACCGCTCGGAACTGGGTCCAGAGCCCACAGACCGTTGATCTTGATGGGCCTGCCGCTCGGCTTCTTCAGCGTTCCAAGAAGGCTGCCGCTGGTTATATTGAATGCGTTGATTTTTCCATTGGCGAGATTGCCGACGAGCAGCGCATTGGCAAAGGATCCAAACTTGGACGGCGCGATCGCCATGCCCCACGGCTGATCGAGAGGTCCATTGGCGATCAGCTGCTTCAGCAACGTCCCGCTCTCACTGAACACATCGACATAGCCGGGACCTCCTTTTGGTGTTCTATGGACTTGGGCGCCTCCTCCCTGAGCGAACGTCACATACACATCGCCATTGAAGATCGCCACATTGTACGGCGCGAAGCCCTGAGGCAGGCTGGTGTCGGTGAAACTGCCAACCTGATTCCAGGTATTGTCGAAAACCTGCACCTGGTTGTTCGCGAAATCGGCAGCAAACAGAAGCTCGCTGGATGTATCGATCGCCAAGCCCGTGTAAGAAGAACCATTCGCGGAATTGTCGACGGCGACAACGGCGTTAGTGGCGTCTACCGACGAACTCCAACCCGAGATCACGCCGGGGATCGAGTCGAAAATGAACTGGGCATCACCGCTCTTGCCGTTCTCAGAAACCTTGAAACCAATAGCGGGGGCATAAACGGTCCCGGTCGGCGACCCCTTCGGGATCGTGACGACAAGGCCTTGGATCTTGCCCGTCCCCTGGTCATAGAGCGTGGACAGGCCCGTTCCATTGTCGGAAGCCCAGATCGGCCCGCCACCGGACTGCGACAGGCCCCAGGGATTGACCAGATTCGGATCGACGTTTGGCGCCTTGCCGGCCTGGTTGGAGACCAGAGGCACGACCTTGAACACCGGCGCAGCAGGGATTCTACCGTGCTGCGCCACCCCGGGAGAGGCAAGCAACACGAGACCAAACGCGAGAACAAGTTCCTTTTTCATCAGTTTCTCCCTGAGTTTCGCCGTGGCGGGTGGCATCAAGTCAGCAACCGCAGGCCCACGCGCCTGAGTGCCCCATGTCAGCTAGACGAACCTGGTCTACTGCTTATTCCCCTGATGCTGATCTGAATTTCTGCGTCCTGCCAAATTCGTCGCACCGGCCGCGCCGCCAACACGGGGGCCATCGAGGCGGGACGTGGTGGTCCGTGCATGCCTCAGGCCGCCTAAAGCGTGTATAGTCGACACGAAACCAACAAAGGAGCGAATGCACGCCGCGGTATAGGGAAGCACGTGGATATAAAGCTGCCGTGTAGTTCGTCCGCCCTGTCATTCGTTCATGGACCGAGCCGGACACGCGCGTCGCGCAAGCAAAGGGAGTCAGCACCATGAAAATTCTCATCTGGGCATCTGCGATTCTTTCCGCGGTCTCATCGGCCATCGCGGCCCAGGCCACCGAAAGCGTGGTCACCTATCACAATTCGCTCGATCGCCATGGCGCCTACAAGGTTCCCGGCCTGACCCTGGCCGCGGCAGCCGGCATGCACATGGACAAATCCTTCCACGCCAGTTTGAGCGGGCATGTCTATGCCCAGCCGCTCTTCTGGAAGCCGGCCGGCGCAGGCGACGGCGAGGTGATTGCGGCGACCGAATCGAACATTGTCTATGCCCTCGACGCCAAGAGCGGCACCGTGGTGTGGCACACGCAGCTCGCCAAATCCGTGCCGCTCAGCGACCTGCCGTGCGGCAATATCGATCCTGAAGGAATTACCGGCACGCCGGTGATCGATCCCGCCGCGGGCGTGCTCTATCTGGACGCACTGACGAAAACCACGAAAGGCCCGCGCCAGAAATTATATGCGCTCTCGCTTGCCGACGGATCAGTGGTGGCGAACTGGCCGCTCGACGTAGAGGCGGGACTGGCGACTCTGGGCATGAATTTCAGCTCCTCCACGCAGGGGGAACGTAGCGCGCTTCTTCTCTTCGGTGGGGCGCTCTACGTGAATTATGGCGGACGCTATGGGGATTGCGGCACCTATCACGGTACTGTCGTCCAGGTGAACCCGACGACGCGGGCATTTGTTGCGAGCTGGGCAACGCGGGCCAATGGCGGCGGCATCTGGGCGCAGGGCGGCACAGCGGGAGACGGCGACGCCCTTTATGTCACGACAGGCAACACGTTCAACGCCACGAAATGGAGCGATGGGGAGGCCATCATCCGGTTGCGTCCGGGCCTCGCCCGCTTCACGAACAAGGACACGAAGAACTATTTCGCGCCCACGAACTGGATGACCCTCGACAACGAGGATGCCGATCTCGGCGGAACGGAAGCGCTGCCCCTCAACATAGCAGTGCCGAATTCTCCGCCGGCAAAGCGGGTCATCGCCCTCGGCAAGGACGGGAATGCTTATCTGGCCGACCGTGGCGATCTGGGCGGAATAGGCGGCGCGCTGGCTGTAACGCAGGTATCGAACCAGGCCATCCGAACGGCGCCGGCCGTTTACAGCACGAGTGCCGGCACGATGGTGGCATTCACCAATTCCGGCAGTACCAACTGTTCGGGCAACAACGAGACAATGCTCAATGTGGCGGCGAGCGGTAGTTCCCTGATCACCGAGGCCTGGTGTACGGAATTCAATGGCGGTGGCGCACCAATCATCACAACGACTGACGGCACTGCAAACCCCATCGTCTGGGTTGTGGGAGCCGAAGGCGACAACCTGCTGCACGGTTTCAATGCGCAGAACGGGAAAGTGGTGTTCTCCGGAGGCAATGCCGTGATGAACGGCCTGCATCATTTCCAGACCATTCTGGCAACCGACCGCCGCTTCTACGTGGCGGCAGATAATAAAGTCTATGCGTTCACGTTCTGACGAGTGCGATCGAAGCTCCAGGGTCTGCTCGATTTAAGCAATGGTTGCGCCGGGCGCCCCAGTGCGGGGGCCGCCCGGCGTCGACTGAGCGGTGCTCCCCGCAAGCCGGGGTCGTCATCGCCAATCTGTCCATTTCCATGATTTTTCTCCATTGCCGATTTCGAGCCGGCGCCGCGGCAAAAGCCCGAACCGGGCAAAACCAGAGATAACAGGACGCGCGGCCGCAGGGACTTATTCCCCTATCGCACCTTGATTCCAAAAAAATGTTTGCACACCCGTTCCGGAATAACGGCGCGCGAATCTGCGTCTTATTTTCAGGATCGCAAAGGGATCGATGCAATGTTCCGGTCAAAGCTGGTTTTGGGCGCGTTGCTTGCCTGTGTATGGACGCAGGCGGCAGGTGCAGCCGAGTTCGAAGTTAGAATGCTCAATAAAGGCGCGAATGGCGATATGCAGTTCGAGCCGCAACTGCTGAAGGTCTCGCCGGGAGATACCGTACATTTTCTCGCCGTCGACAAGGGACACAATGTGCAGTCCATCGACGGCATGATCCCCGATGGTGCAAAGGTTTTTTCGGGCAGCATCGGCGAGAATCTTACCGTTACTTTTACTGTCCCCGGAATATATGGGTACCGCTGCGCCCCACACGGCATGCTTGGCATGGTCGGGCTCGTAGTCGTTGGAACTCCCGCCAATGAAGCTGCGGCGAAATCGGCTGCCATGCCCGGCCTGGCCGGACGCGTGTTTGCGAAGCTGTTCGATACGCTTGACTCAAAACGAACCGCACAGAACTGAGCATCCCCACAGACGAAGTCCGGTCCCACAATCTTCCCGCGTCTCATGACTTCAAATGTCTGCAGCCGGACCATGACGTCCGCGACCGCCGGAAAATGGGTCGCGCGCGCGCTTGCAATGTCGGGCATTCTTGCCATTGCGCTTGTGGAATCCGGCAAACCGGCCGACGCCGTTCCAAGCTTCGCGCGGCAGACCGGGCAGCCCTGCGCGACGTGTCACGTCGGCGCCTTCGGACCCCAGCTCACCGCCTATGGCCGACAGTTCAAGATGAACGGCTATGTGTGGAACGATGGTGGCAACCATGTGCCGCTCGCAGGCATGCTCCAGGCATCGCTCACGCATACCTCCGCCGACCAGCCGGGAGGAGCGGCACCCGGTTTTGGAGCCAATGACAACCCCGCAATCGACCAGACATCCCTCTTTGTCGCCGGTCAGATCTACGATTCGCTCGGCTCGTTCGTGCAGATCACCTATGACGGCATCGCCAAACAGCTGCACTGGGACAATCTCGATGTGCGCTATGTGCAATCGGGCAAGCTGTTCGACAAGCCGCTGCTGTTGGGCGTGACGGTGAACAACAATCCTACGATTACGGACCCCTGGAATTCGACGCCGGGATGGGGATTCCCATTTGCTGCTTCCGGACTCGCGCCCTCACCCGCCGCCGGAACGATCGTCGATGGCGGCCTCTCGCAGACGGTGCTGGGAACAGGTGGATATGCGCTCTGGAACGAACTCGTCTATGCGGAAGTCGACCTCTACAAGGGGCTTGGACGTGACGTGCGCAACGCGCTCGGCGTGGTGCCGGTCAGCGGCTCGAACTCATTCGACGGCATCATGCCCTACTGGCGGGTCGCGCTTCAGCACGATTTCGGCGATCACTATTTCGAGCTCGGCACCTTCGGACTCGATAGCAACGTGTTCGTCGGGGGCATCGACACCACCGGGCGCTCCGATCATCTGACAGACGTGGCCCTCGATGCGACGTACAATTACACGGGCGATCCCGACAACATCCTGACCGGCTACATCACCTATATTCACGAAAACCAGGACTTGAACGAAAGCAGCATTCTTATCGGCTCGAACGCGAAGGATAATCTCGACACGTTCCGCATCAACGGCTCCTACAGCTATCAGAACACATACACTCTGAGCGGCCAGTACTTCCAGACCACAGGAACTTCCGATATGGCGCTCTATGGGGGGAGCCCGAACAGTTCGGGCTGGACATGGGAAGTCGCCTACGTGCCTTCGGGAAAGAAGGATTCGTCGTTCCCGACCTGGTTCAATCCGCGCCTGTCGCTGCAATACACCTTCTACAACCAGTTCGACGGCTCGAGCAGTCACGCCTCCGACAACAACACGCTGTTTCTTCTCTTGTGGATTGCCGGATGACCACGGCGCTTATGTTCCTGCGATACCCCAAAAAGTTGTAAGAGTGACGCCGGATTGCTCACGCAGCTGTTTTTCTATCGCTCCGCAGGAAAGAGGAGGAGCAGAAATGATTGATCTGATACGAGGAGCCGGGATTGTGGTGAGAAATGTCTGTTTGGCGGCCGCGATTGCCGGTCTGATCTCCGCGCCAGCGCTGGCGCTGCCCTCCGCACCCAAGGGCACATATGCGCTTGATCCCCAGCACACGCAGATCCTGTTCGAGATCAAGCACATGGGAATATCCACCTTTTATGGGCGATTTGCCAATGTTTCGGGCAGCATCAACTTTGATCCGTCCGCCACTGAAAACAGCACGCTCAATGTCCAGATCGACATGCGCGCCATCGATACCCATGTGCCCGAACTTGACAAAACGTTGAGCAAGTCGGTCTTTCAGGCCGACGCGTACCCCGTCGCCAGCTTCATTGCGACCAAAGTCACGCGGACCGGAGAAAATACCGGCGTAGTTGTGGGAAACTTGACAATCGCGAATGTGAGCAAACCTGTCAGCCTGAATGTCACATTCAATGGAGGCCGCGGATCTGGAGAACCGATGCAGCCCTACCGAATCGGCTTCGACGCCACAGCCATGCTCCGGCGTTCGGATTTCGGACTCACGCAAATGATATGGTCTGGTTTCGTGAGCGACGACGTGCAGCTCGTTATCGAGGCCGAAGCTGTCAGACGATAGACCTGGTATTCCTTCGGCGGAACATGTGGCACGTGCAATGCGGAACGGAACGATGCCGCCACCTGGCGATTTTTCGCCTCGCCTTCGAGTCAAAATGTTCGCTGGACGCTAACCGAGATGAAATCCCGGTCGGCGAAGGGTTGCCGGTCCACTGGACCGATGAAATGCGTGAACGTTACGGATCCTTCCCAGACCGTGCGCCACGTTGCGGTCAGCCCGAGCTCTACGTCGCCTGCGCCATAGTTCATCGAGGAATTGACGCTCGATCTGCCGAGAAGGTCGTAACCGAGACCGATCGGCAAGGAGATATCGAGCGCGGGCAGCACCTGGAAGTAGTGTGGCTCAAGGACAGCCCGCACAGCAGCTGCGAGCTGGTCGCGGCCGGGGGCAAGTTCTGCGAGGCCGCTTGTGACGCTGAGCCGGTCATTCGCTGCCAGCTCGGCGCTGAGATCGGCGCTGTCCCACAACGCACCGGGAGAGAGAGTCGATACGCTCGAAAGTTGCCCCTGCAGAGTGTCGCCGACGGCATAGGAAGTAACGGAGGAAATGTTGCTTGTGGTCGCGTTGTATCCAGGCGCGCGCGCTGCCGCGTAGACGCCACCGCCATAGCCGCCTCCGCTTCCTCCCGGCAGAGAAAACAACGTCTGGCTGACCAGGGGCATGTTGCGCCGGACGGAGATCTCTCCTGCAAGCGTGCTGTCGCTTATGTAGGTGCTGAAGCTCGCGCCATAGGTCTGGATTCCGGAAGGAAACACGAGCCAATACTCGCCCACATTGTCGCCGCCCGATTGCGGGGCGGTGACAATGAATATCTGCGGTTCCTTCGCATTGAAGCGCAAGGCGTACAGACCGTAGTCGACATCGCCGAGCGTGACATGCATCGCCGCGCCGTATTGGCCGGACGCAGGGGGCACGACGTCGGGCGTGCGGTAAAGAAACTGGTTCGGGGCGACGATCAGGCGTTCTCCCCCGGCGTCGAGATAATCGGCATCACTGAAATAACTGCCGGAGCCCGGCAACCGCGTTCGCCGCCACTCGAACTGGTCGTACAGGCTGAAAGCGAGCCAGGGCCGCGGCTGAATCGTGGCCGAGGCCTGCCCTACCGGCAGGAACAGTTCTTTCGCTTCCGCTTCCGGCTGGGTCGCCGCCTTGATGGCGTCGATGGGCGCCTGGCCGGCGGCAATTCCATTGTCCGCAAAGAACAGGCTTTCGCCCCACAGGAGCGTGTGCCGTCCGACGCGGAACGAGACCGGCATGTCATCAAGATCGAAGCCGCCATAGGCAAACGCGTTCAGCAGGTCGGCGTCTTCGCCGTGCAGGATTTCGACCGCGTGCGTGAAGCGGTCGTGCGGAACGCTGTATGGATTGAACGTGGCCGGCGAGTCGTTGCTGTTCGTGCCGTGATAGACGGTGTCGTACCAGGCCGCGGCGCTAACCTCCACTCCGAACGGGCCATTCGACAGATCCAGTTCGGACAAGAGGTCGAGCCGGTTGGAAATCAGTCCCGGCGCGAAATTGCGGTCGCCATCATCGGCATTGGGATCGGCGACCAGCGCCTGGTCGTAATGAAACAGCCGGAACGCAGCCGTGTATCTGAGCGTGTTGTCCCAGCGCAAATCCCAGCCGTCACTCTGAAGAAGCTCGGCGGCACTCGCAGGCATCGCGCTTGCGACGATGGCGGCAAGCAGAAACGCGCGCCACGCGCCACGGTGCCTGCGCCGCGATCGCCTGCATGGTGTCGCCGGCGCAGGGGCCGTCTGTTCCACCCTCGTCCCCCGAATTGGTGTCCGCGCTGGTGCGATGCTGTATAAGCGAACATACAGGACTTGCGGATTTCCCCAAAACACCGGAAAGGACGCCGATGCGGTGCGTTATTGCCCTCGCTCTGTGCGTTGCCGTGGCCGCGTTGATGTCGCCCGCGCCGGCCTGCGCCGAGGTTTCGGCCGGGCAAGCCGAGCAGCTGAAGACGGTCCTGACGCCTCTCGGCGCCGAGCGCGCCGGCAACAAGGAGCAGACAATCCCGCCCTGGACGGGCGGCTACACTTCTGTTGCTGCCGGCTATCGCGAAGGCGACGTGCGGCCCGATCCCTTTGCGGGCGAGAAGCCGCTATTTTCCATCACGGCGAATAATTTTGACACCTATGCCGGGCGGCTTCCCGAGGGAGCCCAGGCGTTGTTCCGCAAATATCCCGACTACCGGATGGATATCTACACGACCCATCGCAGCGCCGCCGCGCCTGCCTCCGTCTATGCCAACGTGCTTTTGAACGCGACGCGCGCACATGCCGCTCCGGAAGGCATAGCTTACGGAGTCGCGGGGGCGGCCGGCGGCGTTCCATTCCCAATTCCGCAAAACGGTTTCGAAGCGATGTGGAACCATCTTCTCGCCTTCTGGGGGCCGGCGCGCGAGCTGCATCTGAAAACCTGGGTCGTATCGGCCGATGGCACGATCGAACTCGCGAGCGGATATCGGGAAGTCGCCGACTTTCCCTATTACTATGCCAGCGCGACGCCCGACTCCTATGGAGGCTACTACTTCAAGACGTTGCATCTCGAAGATGCACCGGCCTCAAAGGTGGGTGAAGGCTATCTGGACTGGCAGCCCATCGATATTGCACGATTCAATTTCGATGCCTGGCGCGTTCTGCCTGGGGAACACCGCGTGCGCCGCGGTCCCGCCATCTCCTACGACACACCTGACTCCGATGCCGCGGGATTCGAAAGCCTCGACGAATACTACATCTTTTTCGGCGGTCTCGACCGCTTCGATTTCAAGCTGCTCGGCAAGAAGGAAATGTACATCCCCTACAACAACAACCGCTTCTATACACGTCCGACAACCGAAATCCTGGGACCTCGGCACGCCAATCCCGACGATCTGCGCTACGAGCTGCACCGCGTGTGGGTGGTCGAAGGCACGCTGAAGCCGGGAGCCCATGACGTCGTCACCCGCCGCCGCCTCTACCTTGATGAAGACACCTGGCTCGCTGTCTGCAGCGATTCCTGGAACGATCGCGGCAAGATCTGGAAGTTCGGCCAGGGCACGATGTATCTCATGCCCGAAATTCCCGCTGTCATACTCGGTAGCCAGTTCGTGTATGATCTCGATCTGGGCGGTTATGTTTTCGGCTTCGCCTTCAACGACCAGCCGGAAGCCTACAAGGTGACGGTGCCCCATCCCGCAAGTCTCTTCACGCCGGAATCCATGGCCGCGCATGCGGTGCGGTGACACAAGTATCCCTGCGCTTCCCCCAACTTGTCATGGCCCGCGCAAAGCGGGCCACCCAGTGGCGACCGCTCTTCGCTTGCGAGCGGAGATGTATACGATTGTCACTTCTCGGACTGATGTGGGTTCATCTGGGCGGCCCGCTTGCGCGGGCCGTGACAATTTAAGGGAAGACGGCGCGCGGATCGCCTAGCGTTTCCAAATTTCCTTTGACCGATTTGCAATACGAACTACGTGTGCGGCACCTCGCCCTCGGGCGTAGCGCGTCCACCGCGCGGGTCGGCCCGAATAACCAGAGAACTGGAAAGACCCGAGAAGCAAGCAAAGGGGATCGGCGATAGTTTCAGAGATAGACCCGCAATGACAGCTGCGCCTGCGTAGTGGCCGCGTTCGGGGCAAGACCTTCAATGACGCGTTCGTCACGCGTGCTGTCAATATAAAGAACTTCGCCGGTGACGCGCAGCCAGTCTTTCGGCAGCCAGCTTGCGGCAAAGGTGAGCGCGTAGCCGTTTTCGCTGAAAAGCGCATTGCCGCCGGTGTGCGTGCGGAACAGGTCGGCCCGCGCGGCCAGCCGCCATTCGCCGCGCTCCCAACCCAGCAGGCCGTAGGCAGAGTCGAAATCGGTGACGCTGGAAAATCCGGGCACAGGTGTGATGATTGTCGTGCCCATGAGACCCTGGGCAAGCACGGTGAATTCGCCCAGCGTCTTCGATGCTCCGGCATCCCAGAAATCGGTGTGCCAGGCAAAATAGTCGTTCTCGTGGGCGGACGAGTTGGCGTCGTTGTCGTAACGGAAGAGCTGGAGTTTCCAGTCATCGGAGTCACTCCAATCAAGGCCGCCATACCAGCCGACGCGATGATCGATCTCGTCGAAAATTTCTGTGGTGTCGGGATAGGGCCGATGGAACAGAATGAGCGTCGCATCGGGCTCGCGCGGATTGTCGAACAGGGCGGTCGGCCGGTCGTCCATCGCCCAGCCGCGGTCCGCGACCAGCACACCCGCGGGATCGTTCCAACCGAACAGCGCTCCCCTGAGTGCGAGCGTTCCTTCGCCGGCACGCCATTCAAGGTTCCCTTCGCCGCCGATGGTGCGCAATTCGTCGCCGAACCAGCTGTTGATCGCGGAAGGCGTGAGCGTCCAGTAGCTCGTCCAGCCGACCTCCGTATTCTCGAGCGAGAACGGCGGAAAAAACGCGCCCGCCTTCACCGACCAGCGCCACGACGTGGTCGAGACGGGCCGGTAACGTACGTATGTCTCCATCGGCAGGAGGAATGTGCTTTGGGATGGGTCCGCGCGAAGGACTGCAATCGCCACAATCTCGGGGGTAAACAACACACTGCCCTGCCCGACCGCGCCGGCGAACTGGAAGTCGGAGTTACCGTCGCCGTAACGCAGCTTGCCCAGTCCTCCGTCGAGCCAGGAACGTTCGCCGTCCGGTGCCACAAGGCGAAAATCGGCAAAGCCGTCGAACTCGAAATCGATTGCAAACGCGGGCGCGGCCGAAAACACGAGAGCGAGAACACCAAGCGCTATCACTGCGCTTCTAGGCAGCATGGCCAATTGCTCCTGCCGCAAGGGGCAGTTCGATCGTCACTGCCGTACCGTTGCCGACCGTGACCGCCTCCCGCGCGCGCATTCGTTCTCGTGGAATCCGTACGGTGACGACGGTTCCCGCGTCGACTTCGCTGTCGATCTCCAGCTTCCCGCCGTGGAGTTCGACAAGGATTTTCGCCAGCGGCAGGCCGAGACCGACGCCGTCATATTTGCGCGCCAGGCGGCTGTCCACCTGCCCAAAGGGTGCCAGCGCGAGTTCGATCTTGTCGGCGGGAATGCCGATCCCGGTATCTTCGATACGGAACATAAGATCGCCACCCCCATCCAGGCCGACCGTCAAGGTCACCGTACCAGAAGGCGGCGTGAACTTGACCGCGTTCGAGAGCAGATTGATCAGAATTTGTTGCAGCTTGGTCGGATCGGCGAAGACGAGCGGAAGCCCCTCGTCGATGTCCGGCACGAAGGCGACATCGGCCCCCTGCGCCATCACCCGGATTATTTGTTCGCAGAACGAAACGACATCCGCAATTTCAACCTCCTGCTCGTTCAGCGTCAACCGGCTGGCCTCGGCCCTGGTGAGGTCGAGGATGCTGTTGATGATCGTGAGAAGATGCGTTCCGCTTTCCTCGATCACCTTCGAATATTCTCGGTATCTGTCGGGCATCGGTCCAAACATCTGCTGCTGCATGACGTTGGAGAAGCCGATGACGGCGTTGAGCGGCGTGCGCAGTTCGTGACTCATATTGGCGAGAAACTGCGACTTCGCCTCGTTCGCCTTGACCGCTTCGACCCGCGCGAGTTCTGCCGCCTCCATGGCACCGATGAGTGCGGCCTCGCGTTCCGCGATCGCCCGCGTCATCGTCGCGATCGCTTGCGTCAGATGACCGACCTCGTCCCGGCTCGCCGCAGGCAGTGGTGCATGGGCGTAGTCGCCCGCGGCGATACGCTGCGCAGCCGACGCCAGCGCCTCCAGCGGACGGGACAGACGCCGGACGATGAGCGCGGCGCCGCCAGCTGCTGCGAAAAGAGCCAATCCCAATACCAGCAGCATCGGCACGATGAGGCCGCGATAGGCCCGGAGCGCCTCCGCCAACGGGAAGTAGATCACCGCGACAATCGGGTGGCTTCCGGCAGCTGCCCCAAGGGGCGCGACGATGGCGAGCGTTCCGGACTCGCGCTGCGTAACGACGGCAGCGATTCCGGCCCCGCTCCCGATCGCGGGCAGGATGAGGCGGCCATCGCCGTGCGTATGCGCCGCCACGCGCCAGCGGCCGTCGGCCGCTCTTGTCGCCAGCACGATGGCGTGCGGCGAAGACGATATCCGCCGCATTTGTTCGACCAGGCCATCATCCAAGGGGATGCATGCGGCGACGAACGCAATAGTTATGGGCGCGCGCATCGGAACCACAACGATCCAATAGATGCTGTTGCCGAGTGTGATGAGCGCCGTTCCGCGATCGCGAGCGGCGGCCGACTGAAGCAGCGACGGATACGGGAAAGCGGCGCCTGCGCGCGTCACCTGTGCGGTGTCGGCGGCTATCGACCCGTCGAGCGTGACAAGCATCATCCGCGCCGCGCCGATCCGGTGCCCATGATTGCGCAGGACGGAAAGTTCGGTGTCGTGGTCGCTCTTGGCAATGGCCGCCCGAAATGCGTAATCCAGCGCCAGCACCTGCACGCCATCCGTCGCGCGTTGTGAAAGAAAATCGAGCTGCCGCGTGAAGGATTGCATCGCGGCGGAAAGCTCGCGCTTGCCCTGTTCCACAAGCTGCGAACGCAGCCAGGTGTAGGCAAAGATTGCCGTCGCCGCCTGCACGCAGACGAGCGTGACCATCAGAAAAAGTGCGAGGCGATTGCGAAAACTCATCGGCCGGCTTCGCCCTCAATACATCTGCATGTGCATCGGCTTCTTTGCCGTTGCAGCCGTCACAGGTATTTCGACAGACGTTTTGGTGCTGCGGCCGGAGACCACAAGCGCAAAAGAAATCGGAGCCGCGCCCGCCGGGAGTTGGGGATGCCATACGGTACCGCGGTAATTGCCGACGGGCAGTCCGTCGATGATCGCGTGTCCGGATTTGTCGGACAGGGCGGCCCAGGGCTGCCCAGCGACATACACGTAGGTGATCATGTGATCGTGGATGTTGCAGCCGATCGCGGCGATGCCGGACTTTTCGAATATCACTGGCTGGGAGCGTTCCCCCTGGTCGATTTCGAAAGCGAATTGCTTGATCGGCGAGAACGAATAGACCTGGTGCATCGTCGTATCGTTGTTCTTGAAGATCACATGCCCACCCTGGCGGATGATGGTAACGAGCGGCAGGAACGTCTCGTGGCGCTGGTCGATGACACCCTCAAGCACGACTTTGTTCGCTGCACCGGCCGCAACCGGCTGAGCGGGCGCGAGTTCGACAACGGCATCCGCGAGGGGGCGCCCATGATTGTCGGCGACATCTATTTCGGCAGCCGCCGCGAAGGCGCTCGGCAGCCCGAGGAACAACATGGTTAAGCCATTCAGCCACAGCTTACGGTTCATGCGCGGAAAGCTAGGCGAATTTGGTTACTTTCCGATTGGTGGGCGCCTCGCGCGGCAAAGAAAATGAGGGTTGCGCTGGCGGGCTGCGTGCGGGCGGGAGCCACTGCATCTTCGATAACAATTTCAATTGGTTACAAAAGAGTCGCGGCGTTGGTTCGACGCCCAGGGAAGAAGGGGCATCAGCAACGGCCGAGCCAGCCAGCCTCTTTGCGCCGGAATCGATGGCCGATTCCGATTCCCCTCTCCCCTCGTGGGCTACGACATTCGCACATCGTGACTCCTACAGGTTCCTCCTCCGCGCGAAGCGCGGGGGAGGGGGACCGCCGAAGGCGGTGGAGGGGGCGGATGCCCACGAGCGGTTTGAACTTGTGCGAGATGACTACAGCGTATCGGCGCGCGTGGTCGTCGAGATTTATGGTGCCGGACACGACCTTGAATCGCGGTGAACTCAGGACAAGCGCAGAGATCGTTGGCTTGGGGAGAACCGCATTCGGGTATGGCGAACGCCGGCGAGTGAAATTCTGAGTGACGAAGCGATCGAGGGTATGCTTGTCAGCATCTCGCAGGCTGCCGCCCCCTCCACCGCCTTCGGCGGTCCCCCTCCCCCGCGCTTCGCGCGAGGGAGGAACCAAAACAATCACGATGCGTGAATCCCGTAGCCTCGTGGGAGAGGGATGCAGTTACGTGCAATGATTTCTGTTCCGGCGTGGTTGAGGGGCCTCTCGGGCTGCGTAATCTTGGCGCCTATGCTCTTGCGCAGGCCATGAGGCAATTGAGCGCGTAAATTGAAGCCCAATTACTCTTATGCGGGCGGCACCTCGCCTTCGGGCGTGAGCGCGTCCACCGCGTGCGGAAGGACCTGCGCGAGCTTTTGCGCCAGCTCCTCGGTCGACATTCCCGACTTCGCGGCGAGTTCGCTCATCGTCTGATCGCCGAATGCCCGATGAACGTCTTCAGGCGCCACCGCCGCATTCGGCCCTTCATTGACCCATGAGTTCACCGTCGGGCCAAGGCCGTTCGATCTCAACTGGTTGACGACACCCTGCACGCCGCCATGGCGTTCGATGAGTCCATTGACCACCGTCGCCATTTCCGCGCCGACAATTCCACCCAGCAATCCGTCAAACAGTCCCATCGTTTCCTCCCTGGTAATCTGGCAGTGCGTCTCTGCGTAGTTTCCCCGTTCGAAACCTGACCCTCGCCACGCCAGATCCTTATGCCGTCTTCTCCCCTGCCTGCTCGGCGTACGCCTTTGCGCGCGCGCGGAATTCCTCGCGCGTGTTCGAGCGCGGGAATGGTTCTGCCGGAACGGAAAGGCCCAGCGCCTTGCAGATCGGCTCCCAGCCCTCACCCGTCCGCCACACCAGCAGACGTTCTTTCGGTACAGTATTCAGAACCTGCGCATTGTGCGCGTTGTAGGCAGCAATCGACGCGTCCCGATCGTTCAGGTCGGCGCCCCAGCGCGTTCGGAACATGTCTGCGATCATGGCCTTCCATTCCGGCGACGCATGGGGATGGCTCTGAATGGAAGGAAAGATCGTCTGGCTGGCGCTCGCCCACCAATCCTCTGCATCGCGAAGCGAAAGGAGCACGAGCGCGCCAGGATAGGCCCGCATGAGCTCCGGCCAGAACGCGGATGCCGGCCAATCCACCGCGGCAGCGTAACCCGCGAATAGCGCGTCCCAATCCGTCTCTTCGCCCAATGCCGCCTTGCGCCAGATTGCGGAGTGGTCAGGATGCTGGAACACTTCGATCATGTGATAGCAGGGCGCGCCGAGCAGCCGCTCGAGCGCGAATTTCAGCGACGCGGTGCCCGTCCGCCCGCATCCCGCACCGACTACCCGCAAGCTCATCGCCGTCCCCTGCCCTGCCGCGCGAGCCTCCTAGCATGCGCGCGACCAAAGGGGCAGCTTGTCTGCGTCACGCCGCGCCTTTTCTTTTCACGAATGACCAGCCCACGAGTCCGATGCTCAACGCGATGCAGATCCATCCGAACAGGTCGCCGATGCGATCGTAGAGGGTGTTGCCGCCCGGTCCGCCGAGCGGAAGATCGCCGATCAGCGTGCGGAATCCGCCGCGCGTGCGGGCTGCGGCAACGATGCGCCCATAACGGTCGTTGAGTATCAGCAACCCGTCGCGTGCTGTGCGCGCCATGGGTACGCCGTTCTCCACGCTGCGCAGCACGGCCACACGCGCGTGGCTCCAATCGTCCTTGTCGAAATCCCAGGCGGGCACCGCGAGCAGCGCCGGTTTCGTGCGGGTTTCGTCAGCGCGGATCATCGCCTGGAAATCCATGTCCTTGCAGATTTCAAGGCCCGTGCCGTCGGAGAGCACTTGCGGACCTGGGCCGGCCCTGTAGATGGAAGATTCGAGCACCGGTACCAGCTGCCGCTTTATATAGGTGACAGGCCGCGACCCGCCGGGCACGAATGTCCAGGAAACATTGCGCTGCGCGCCGTCGAGAAACGTGTTGAAGCCCGCCACGATGGTGGCGCCGACGTCATTCGCCGAAGCGGCGAGTTTCGCCTGCGCGGCACTTCGCCAGTCCGGTGCGATCTGCGCGATATTTTCCGGTAGCACGATCAGTTTTGCGTGCGCGCCATTCAGCTTCGCGATCTGCGCTGCATAGGCATCGATATCCTTGAGCGCCGCGGCCCTGTCGCTGCGCCCTGTCGGCCCCGCGACGTCGTCGCTGTCGATCAGCGCGACACGGATCGAGCCCGTGGGCGGCGTCGACATCCGCCAGATGCCATAGGCCGCGTTGGCGGCGAACAGCATCAACGCAAGCGCGGCAGGCACGGGATTGCGAAGCCGAAGGCTGAGCGCAATGCCTGCCGAAACGAACCCGAGCAAGAAGGTGATTCCCAGATATCCGACCAGCGACGCGCTCTGGATCAGGAAAGGAGCGCCGACCTCGGCCGCGGCCGGTGTCGCAACCGATCCCCCTCCGCCATCGAAGGACGCGAGAAAATCGAATGCTGTCCACAACGACGCGAAGGCGAACATCGCCAACACTGCGCCCAGCCCACGCTGCACGCGGCGCGCGCCCAGAACAGCGAACGCGAATGTCAGAGCGGGCGTACAGATGGAGAGAATGAGAATGGGAACCGGCAGCAAGCCCGCATAGGCGCGCAGGATGCTGCTCGCCCCGAGTGCACAGGCCGCAAATGCCGCGACGAAAACAGTCCACGGCCTGCTATCGCCGAATGCGAACCACAGGACGGGAACGGGCGCGAGCCAGGCGAGCCACCACAGATTGCCAAGGCCGAACGAAAAATAAATTCCGGCCGCGCTCAGCAACGCGCAGGCGATTGCGATCATTTAGCGCCCGATCAAAGGTTCGGAACTGTCTATAAAGCGTGTCATTCCCGCGCAAGAGGGAACGGCGCTGCGCTTTACGCACTGGGTCCCCGCTGGAGTTTACGCTCCGGCCGCGCTTCGCGCGGACCGGTGGCGCGCATAGGCGCTAAGTTAAGCATATCTCCAAACTCAAACGTGTCATCCCCGCGAATGCGGGGACCCAGAGGGAACGGCGTGGAAGGGGTTTGCGCGGCGGCAAAATGATCTTGTCACCGCTGCGGACGCTGGGTTCCCGCTTGCGCGGGAATGACACGCTATGGGAGCGCGGAAATGACAAGTTCGACGTCGGTGAGTTACCTATTTCACCGCCCTTGCGCGCAGGCGGCCCACGATATCGGATTTATCAGGTGAGGCTGGTATAGACGGCGCCGGCCAGGCGTTCCATTTCGGCGCCGGAAACCGGGCCGGCCATCACCGTTGCCATGACTTCGTCCTGCCAGACGCACACGTGCAAGCCTTTTTCCTCGAACAGGTCGAAGCGCGGCGCTCCGGACGAACGTCGAAGATAGAGCGTGAAGATCCTGCCCTTGCCGTCGCGATAGCGCAGATCGAAAGATCGCGTTGGCGTGTTGTAGACGTCCATGCCGACGAGGCGGAATCCCAACTTCGTCAGGTCCGGCGCCTTCACCTGCGTCGCCAGCACCCGCGTCATGACGGCGGCTTCGACCTGCGCATCGCGCATCGAACGAATGGGCACCACCGTGTCGGGAGGCGTGCCCTGCGTGCGCGCGGCAAGCGCGTCCGCCACGATGTCCTCGCGCGTGGCGGGAGCAAAATTTCTGTAGGCGATGGAGCCGGCGAGAACCAGCACGACCGCCGCTGCCATTGCACCGATCGCCCATGTCGACCGGGCATTCCATTGCCGTCGCGCGCCTCGGCCTTCGATCCTCTCAATCCATTCGCGCGGGAGCGGCTCGTTCAAACCGCTGCCATACAGGGAAACCAGACGCGCCTTGTCCGCCCGGTACAGCGAAAGCTGGTGGCGCAACACAGGGTCCGCATCGATGATGGATTGAGCCCGCGACCGCCCAAGATCGTCGAGTTCGCCGTCGATGTAAGCGTGCAGATCCTCGTCTCTGATTTCTGTCGTCATTGTCGCATTTCCTGGGCTCCAGGGACCTGGACGGCGCCAGACCGGCGCCTCTCGCCCTCGAGCGCACTCCTTAATCGTTCGCGTCCGCGCGCCAGCCGCGACATCACCGTTCCGATCGGGATGCCAAGCTCGGCCGCGATCTCGCGGTAATTCATGTCCTCCAATCCGACCAGCAAAAGCACCTGTCGGTGTTCGACGCTCAGACTGTCCATGGCGCGCACGAATTCGAACGCCATGGTGCCGTCATGTGCCGGTGCACTGAACGAAAGCTCATCGGCCAATTCGGCAATCTCCTGTTCGTGTCCGCGCGTGCGGTTTCGGCGCAGTTCGTCCACATACAAATTGTGCAGGATCGACCGGAGCCAGCTCGCCAGCCGCTGTCCATCCCTGAGGCCTTCCCATTGCCTCAGCGCCCGCTCGATGCAGTCCTGCACCAGGTCGTCGGCCAGCGCCGAGCTGCCGACCAGCGCTCGCGCATAACGGCGCAACGCAGGAAGCTGCGTAATAAGCGCCGTGCCAAACGACTCACGCCTGCTGCCGACCACGCTCTACCCCGAGGGGGGCTCGCATCCGCCCCGCCCGCTCGTGCCCCCTCGGGCAGGCCGGCGGCCGGAAAGCCCCGAACCACACTTATATGA